>Ga0307508_10003622_pt1 | contig 15507 bp, 4 predicted proteins | sample 9_EM_MG_FD_203089 | JGI IMG/M metagenome (GOLD analysis project Ga0307508, IMG submission 203089) | Populus trichocarpa ectomycorrhiza microbial communities from riparian zone in the Pacific Northwest, United States - 9_EM | ecosystem: Host-associated > Plants > Roots > Unclassified | place...
AATCTAGCTTTTTTTAATTTTTTTAATCAAATTAAATTAATTCATTTCATCTTTTAATATTAAATTGTTCTGGTATTGCCTTGAGTTTTTTTTTTTTTTGTCTTTGTTACATGTTTTTTTAAAAAGAATTTTGTTTTTTAATTAAATTAATTTATTTTATCATTCAACATTAAATTGTTCAGATATTGAACTTCTTTATTGAGCTAATGTATGGAATTTAATGGGTTATAAGTTTGAGAGATTAATTTGAACGTGCTTGATTTTTTTTTCCATTTTTGAACTTTTTTTTTCGGTCTCATCCTCAACGTTTTCTTGCTTGTTTTTCCTGTTTTCTATGGAATTTTCAACTCGTTATGAAAAAAGTTACCCTAGGTTTCTTTTCGATCTTTGTTGAATTTAGCTTTTTTATAAGGATTTTGTTTTTAAATTACATTAAATTAATTTATTAAATATAAACATAATATACTTGTTTTATAGTAATTTTTTAGTTTGTTTTTCGAGTTATTATTATGATAACACGACTTTAATCTTAAATTTTCTTTTATTTCTTTGAAAACAATGATGTCGCATGAATTTTTTTTTTTTTTTTACATTGTGATAAAAATTATCCCGGCAGTGCAACGTAACGCGGATTATATAAGCTAGTTAAGTACTATATATTTCTTGTCCACTGCTACCATTAGGAAATAACTAAATAAAGACTGGGAGTTAAAAATTTACTAAGCACAAAAGCCAAATTAGGCAATGAAATCGGTGCTTTTAATTTAAAAAGGAAAATAACAATTTCATTTCAATGAGATCATATATAATCCTCACACTACCTTCACATAAAATTAGAAAAACATAATAGAAATTATTATTTACTATTTAAAACAAGTAAATGACAACATGGCAGGTCGATGGCCTTCATAACATTTTGTTATTAAAATAATAATATGTGTAGGGATTGGTTGCATTGTACGTAGACAGATGAGAAGATCACCATCGAAGAACGTTGCATTATCAAGCCTTGTTTATGGAAGGTTCAAACAACATAGATCACCGTCAATAAATTATATATAAAACTAGGGTTTAGAGCAATCGATGAAATATAAGGGTTGATAGTGATATGATTTTCTTCTAAAGGATCTATAGTGAAGATAGAAAGAAAATGGAAAAAACAAAAAGGGTTTTTTAAAAAAAAACAAATAAATTTAGAAAGAACTAATGATCAGCTGGTAGTAATGGGTTCTCCAATAAAAAAAAATCATTAATTTTAATATCGTATTAAAGAACCATTTCAATATAAAAATATAAATTGTCAGGAATGATTTAGTAATAAAATAGTATAGAATAAAAACTTAATCATATACGATGTAAGTATAATTTTTATTTTTTATTTATTTTTATTAACTTGGGTGTTCGGGTCAGCTTGCGCGTCCCTTGAATAATCTCACAGACCCTGAAGTTAACGATCATGTAAGCCTCCAGTGGCCCTGAGGTTTGTGAGACTCGAACTAGTGACTTTTATTAAGCAAACTTAGAACCTAACCAGTTAAATTACACCCCAAGATTAGTATATTTCCTTTCACTACAAACTGATTACACACACATGATATAAAAAGTATCAAGTTAATTTTTGTTTTTTCCAATTACAGACAAGGAACCCTTGTATGAATTGCTATGAAAGATGTGGCCTAAACGAATAATCAACTTCCACCACCTGTGTTTCCAAATTTGGTAAATCAATTTCAGAGACAAAAGGAATGGAAAAACACAAATGTGAAAGTGAAATTTGCTTCGAAACAAACAGAAGAGAATTTCTAGTCAAATGTTCTCTTAGTTGAAGGGTCCCATTTCAAGAAAAGCCACCTCCGTCCTGTGCCACCCAAACTATCCCTTAATGCGACTTGTGTGTTTAATTTAAGGTTGGTAACCTGTTCAATGGAGATTCGAAAATCCAAATCAACTCCTTCAGCTCCGTTCTTTGCCCCAACCAAAAGACAAAAAAAGAGCTCCACTCTTTTTGGGTCTCAAGAGAATATTTCAAGGGTTGTCATAGGTGGAGCTGCTAATAATATTAGAGTTTAAAAAACCATAACCCAACAGCTTCAACATATCAAACAATGAGACACTTCTGTTTTGCCGTACTCATCTTGCTCATGATCCTACTTTTTACAAACCCAAGTCTCGTTGATTCTAGAGCTCTTGCATCAGCAACGAAGAACGAGAGCGATGATCACCATGCTGCTACTGATCCTATCGATGACCGTGGGTTTGGTTCTGTGTCAACCACTATGAAAGCTTCAGTTGATCCAGAGCCTGTTAACGACGCTGGTGGTGGTCAGGTTTCCGGAGCAGAGCGGGAGGTGTATAAGGTGGCTTCCTCTGGACCTAGCGGGAAAGGCGCCGGACACTAATCATCATCTGTGTAACACTTGTTAGTTTTATGTAAGAAGAAGTAGCTAAAGCAAGTTAGGTTACAAGTGCATGTTTCATGGAAATTCTTTGATGTTGTTAGATGGTGCACATAACAGGTGTGAATGTTATCAGATGAACAAATAAATTTTATGTTTAAAAGGATCACCAAAGGCACAGAGTAAATAACTCAAGTTCCATTAATAACACAGAAATTTGACCGTTATGTTTAGCTACCTTTCCTATTTCTTGGTCAGTTAAGGAAAGGCAGAGGTTGATGAAACTGTGAACGTTTTCTGCTTCGAATTTCTTCGGCATTGATTTCCACCGCTATTGGCAACAGCTTGTCTTCTGGGCAGAGTGGCCGGAGTTCACTCGTATTTGCTGCTACATTCAAGACAAGGCCACAATAACATCAGGCAACTAAACTTCATTCATCGTCATAAACCCATGTCAGGTCTGCGCTGTTTAGGCCCATGTCTAGAAAAATGAAGGTCCATTTACTAGGTTACATGAAAAGAGAGAAGAAAAATATTTGATAGATCCTCCGTTCTTGCAAGCCCTCGATCGAAGGTCTTTACAAATATCAAGAATTGTTATGCATGTGAATTCACTCAAGATTTCAGTAATGGTATTACTATCATAAATTGTATTATAAGTGAGAAAGAATTAGACATCCATAAAATCATTTAAAAGAAAAGAAAAACACTTAAAGATCCATGATATTTTTATATATCAAGAGAGTAAAACATGTAGCAGTGTTAAGCATGGATTTTCTTGAAAAACAAATTTATTGGTTCTAAAAACATATCATAGAATTGATTGGTGAATATTTATCTTTCAGCGGCCAGTTATATATACTTTTTTTTTATTATTTTAAAAAAAGTAGTAAAGTAAAGGGCACGATAGAGTCATTCATGCATGAATATAGCTGAAGAATTGCAGCATCATATTATAACTTGAGCCTTCAAAGAAGGAAGCAGGGTAAGCTCTAAGGCCATTGCTGCTTCCTCAAAAACATTAACAGGAACGCCCTTAATTTGCTAGGAGTATTTATTCCTCTCGATTCATTCACCAATAATCTTCTTTTGATCAAGGAAAGTTTGCTTTTGATGGTTGTTTCTGAGATTCTCATACAAAAAATTGAAGTCTGGAAGCAAACAGATCAAGCATATCTTGGCAGGGATAATATTACTCCAAAGTTCAAATTGCTTTTTGTTTATTGCAAAATTCTGCTATTATAAACATGCCTTGCAGTTTGATTAGCAACGTTAATTCGACGCAAAACAAAAATCGAAAGGAAGTATGCAAAGAGGGGCATATGAAAGAAGACAGTTCAGTCTGTGCAAGGCTAAATAGCATGAACTTCGAACTTTGCTACACTTGTCTCTGTATACCTAAAGCATTCATCTGGCATCATCAATTCTTAATTGGGAGAAAACTTCAATTGCCGGTGAGTTTGATAGATCCTCTCTCAACATGGGCATATCATCCCTCTCCATTGACATGCTAAGAGAAGGAAGATGTTGAATATTAGGCAGTGCTAGCATGGCTGAAGCATCGGTTGTGCTGTCCTCATGTAGCTCCCTTGGCATAGCAGTTTGTTGTAGTTGCAATGCGTACTCCAAATCCCACACCACATCTCCCATATTAGGCCTATCTACACCATATTCTTCCAAGCATCGCTCTGCTGTGTCAACAAATTTCCTTAGACAATTGAGGTTGATCTCGCTTCTTATTGAAGCATCCACAATCTGTTCCAGCATTCCTTTTTTCTTGCAGAACATTGCCCACTCAGCTAGATTTACTTGCTCTAGTGGAAGCAAGGTATTGATAGCAGGTCTTGCACATAGAACCTCAAGAAGAACCACGCCAAATGAGTAGACATCAGATTTTTCTGTTAATTGTTGGGTCTTAAAGTAATCAGGATCAAGATAACCGAAGGTGCCTTTAACAACTGTGCTGACATGAGTTTGATCGGGAGGACCTGATAACCTTGAAAGCCCAAAGTCAGCAACTTTGGCCACGTAGTTCTCATCAAGCAAGACGTTCGTGGATTTGACATCGCGATGAATAAATCCCCCAGAGGATCCTCTATGGAGATAGTGAAGACCATTTGCAGCACCAATGCAAATTTCAAGTCTTTGCTTCCAAGGCAAGGAAGGCAAAGCTGAATCATACAGGTGATCCCTCAATGTCCCTTTCTCCATGAATTCATAAACCAGTATCATTTCGGAATTTTCATCACAATACCCAATCAAAGAAACAAGATGGCGATGGCGAATCTTAGATAAAACGATTATCTCTGTTTGAAATTCTGGAAGGCCCTGGTGTGACCCTGGCTCACTTCGTTTCACAGCAACTTCAGTGCCATTACTCAGAGTTCCTCGGAAGACAGTCCCAAATCCACCCTTGCCAATTTTCTTTTTGATATCAAAGTTGTTCGTTGCGAACTGTATTTCAGCAAAAGAGATCCTCAATCCAAGGTTTAAATTAGGCGTCAAGGAGCCAAACATGGCAACTTCAGGTACCTGCAGCCTACTGTCAGTGCTCCCTCCTCTATGTACCGGCACAGGTGACCAATCCAAAGTCTCCATTACTTTTGGTTTCCTGCATCTTCGACCCAAGCATAAAACAACTGCCAAAATGCAGATGAGAACCAAACCTCCAAGAACTGAGCCAACAACAACAAAGACACTAGTGTTCTTGTTCTTGGGATCACTTGTCCTTGCTACCTTTCCGAGTTCCCCCATTATCTCCATGATTTCTAGCCCATTTAAAAAGGCAGTATGATTTCCAGAATCTTTAGCGGGGCCGATACTGATCCTCATAATTCCAGAATCATCAGAATCTACAACAAATTCAAAATAGAAAGGAGCGGCCAACTGGCCAGTTTCTTCATATGGATTGATTTGAAGACTGAAGTTGCTATAGATATAGAGATTGAAACGCAACAAAGCACCAGGTGAGACACTTACAAAATCGCAGAAGTGAACGCGAACAAAGTGCATAGCATTCTTGCTCACATTAAAAGACCAGGTTATGTTGAAGTTATTTGAAGAACTACTGTTATTTATATTCATCTCCTTGGCAGTCTGATAGACCAAATCAGGGGCAGTGTATTCGCTAACTCCTTCTTGGTACTTAGGCTTACTTGAAAGAGAGCTGATGTTCTTGGCAGTGTCTGGACTATAGAGAAAACTATCATCTGGGACCCAATATCTCCATAGATTGTCATTTTCAGGTGAGAGTGTGGGGCCTCCAACATTTATTCTGTGGATTGTCAGTAAAACCTTAGAGAGTATGTCCTCGTTTTTGCCCTCACTTCCAGCAGGGCTTACGAGTAGAGCGGAACTAGGAATCAAATTCTCAGGGGCAAGGAACAGTTCTATGGCATTGACAAATGCGAAAGATGATCCTTGGGGTATAAAATATATCGGAAATTTGCCAACAGTGATGTTAATAAAGAATTCCTTTATTAGGGGAGAGTTGCTCCTAAGCGGTACACTAAAGTTACCAACAAGTGAAATTTCAGAAGCCAAAACATTGAAAAGGGCTGTGGAGAGGTTAGCTGAATAAGAGAAAGAAAAGAAATGGAGTCGTACCAAATAAGTACCGGCACTGCTGATCACAAACTCATAAGAAGATCGTTCTCTGAAAATCCTTGCTGTTTGATAGAGAGGTGGTGTGGCTGTTGACTTGTTGCTATCTTTAACAGGACTACTCTGCCTTGTAAAGGTGAAGGAACCAGAATTCCCAGAAGTCAAGTCCCCGATGAAGGTCCGGCCAGAAGCCGTACTATTGGTGTCTGAACCACAACTGATGAAATACTTATCTGGAACAGTGTAAGCTAAGGAGGGAAGGTGAAGTGATAACATGTGAAGCAGCAACAAAATGGAAGGCAGAGGATATCGGGTTTTGTGGCTCTGGATCATTTCCATGGAAAAGGTGCCTTCGCCTGATTTTTCTTTTCTTAATTTTAGGATTATTAACGCCATTTTGATAATTCAGCACCAGTTCATTCGAATAGCTTGGGACAAAAAAACAAAGACTTCAGAAGGGCCGAGACAGGTCAACTCGTGGACCTCACAGTCCACACGATAAGAAGGCTACAGGAAGGTCTAATTAAAGAAGGGCTGCATAATCTGCCAAAAGAATGGGTTGTCATTTTGCATGTGGAAAGAATCACTTAAAATACCATTGGTCCCTCGTATTTATTCCACTAGATATTCATTGGTTACAGCTGGGAAAAGAAAGAAGACAGAGAATAGAAAAAAAAATATATGTAGGGATAAAGATATAAAAATAATGAATTTATTTTTAAAATAATTTATTTTTAGAGATAATATTTATTATTTTTTTTAATTCTAAAGTTATTTAATTAAAATATATAAAAATAAAAATAATTATTATAAGGTAGCTAAGGCATTCAAGTCAAATATCTTTATTATCTTTTCTACCCTGCAAGTCACGGACTCTGCCAGGAAGCTGTTTTGCGTGATCTTAAGCAATAGTGGCAAACACTAGTAAAAAGTGAATTCTAAGAAGAAGAAAAAAACAATAAATCAAGACGAAATGATAATTCTTAAAAAAAAAAAAAAGAAGAGAGAGAGAATGTCATTAAAGAAAAGTGAATACTACAGACTGAGAGAAGCACATTTACTCACTAAAGGTAGGATTTATTTTCTTTTCTGAAGTTAAAATTAATTTGGTATTAAATATAAAATAATAATGTATACTAATTGATTCTGTCTTGGATATTGAAAGGTATAGTATATCGAATTTTGTGGATATCTTGGGAAACGTGATTAGATTGGTATAATAAAATGATGTGTAATGGACAAATACATGTCATGTAAGTATCTATATCAATCATCGGATACAGCTTCTCAAAAACACGATCTCTTCTAGCATCCCAGATATCAATGTAAGATGCATAAATTACCTACCATTTTCCTTGCACCTACCCTTGTGACTAATACCACGTAGCTCATCTCCAATATCAACATAATCCGGAATATGCTTAAATAGTCCAAACTATTGTATTACCTGATCTGGATAATGCATCTCAATAATGTCAAAACAATGCAATAGAATCTGTGTTAACCACATGTCAGATCCCTCATGATATATTGGCGAAGCTGAAAGTATCAAGTCCTCCGTATAAGGCATCCATATAACCTTTCAAAACATATAAATAACTTATTTCAGACAATCAATCTAAACTAAATAATTAACGTTCAAATAAATAAAAAAATTAAATACATATGTGTTACATACTTGATGCGGCAGCTAAACGTCTAATTCATCCTGATGAAACTCGTGGACATGAGTGGGATTTACCATGAAATATCTAGCCCTACACCATATAACAAGACAACTTTATCAATGTGACGCTTATCTTCGTCATCACTTGGTTCGGATTTTCCATAGCAATATGGAGCAGATGTTATGCTAAACTAAGGTTCCATATTAACAATTTCCTCCACCAAAACTTGTCTATTAGCATTATCACCTAACTTAGAAGGACCAGCTGTTTGTGATGCCTGTGTGGTTCTTTAAGAGTTACTTGAAAACTGAGTCAACTCTATACTAGAAGAGTTTTCTCGTCTAGGTCTACTATTCCAATAAAGCTCCAGCATATTAATCTCATTGATCCTCGCAAACCCAAACATTGAATTCATACTTTCGTCACTACAGAATGGTACACCAATATAATGAGCTTGACTAATCCCGGTTTGCAATATACTTCAAGTAATTTCAACTTATATTTTAAATATATTCTAGCCAAGTCGATAACATAACATTTTTGATAATTCGTTAAGGAACATTTCTTATGTAGGAATTAGATATTCATGGCTTCCTCCATTATAAGTGATACCATTGCCAATATTAACAATGATACCACCATGAAAGTATAATATTTCTAAATTCTTAAACATTCTTTCAAACAACACAACGAAACACAATTCTAATTTATTATATCTTGAGGTTAATCAAAGTGCATCAATTATCAACTAAAAATATAACATTGATTATGTAACAAAATAACCTAACTATCACCAAAAATATATCTAATTAACGTAATCTATAATTTAATCTAAATCAATACTAACATTTCAAACACATAATTTTGTTAATTCACAATCAACAACAACCTAAAATAATTGATTATTTAAAAAAATAACCTAACTATCAACTAAAAATATATCTAATTAACCTAATCCATAATTTAACCTAAATCAACACTAACATTTAAAACACATAATTTTTTTAATTCACTAAATCACATAATTAATAGTAATTAAATATAAATTAAATATAATTAACCTAATTTCTAATTCAAAACCCTAACATTTAATAAATCAAATTAACATTAATTAAATATATATTATATCAAATTAATTGAGGGGAAGTGTGCAATATACCTCTAAAAGTGAAATATGGTCGGTGAGAGTGACCAGTGGTGGTGTTTTGGCTGGAATATCTTTACTTCATTGTTGGTAGAGAGAAAGAAAGAGGTTACCACGGGTAGAGAGAGAGAGAGAGAGAGAGATGAGTGATGTAAAAAGAGATCAAAGTTTTAAGGCCTTTTTGAGGTGTTTTTAGCCGTGGAGAGAGAGAGATCCAGTCGGTGGTGATATAAAAGGAGCGAGGGAGAGAGAGAGGGAGGATGAGGAAAGGAAAGAAAAAGAAAGAAATGGGGTTGCAAGATTTAAAATTCAAAACGAGTCCCAGATCAACTTATTACTTATTAAAGTGTGCTAGTTTCCTAATTATTTTTTTCAACCGTGTTACTTTACTATTTTTTTTAACTGTGTTAAAAAACTAAAAAAAAACTTGAGTTTACTTCTCTCTTTTAGCACAAGCAATAGGAAGGATGCATAGTCTCTAAAAAGCTTAGTTGACCCAACTAGCATAATCTTCAAGATGGTCCATCTGAGCCACTATTTACAAACCCCCATTTGAACTTAGTTGTTCCTCAGAGGGGTATGTCCTGCACACTCAGACATGATTTTCTAAAATCAATTTTTTCACCTACCCTATTTATAGTTGATATTTTAAATTAAATGATAACCTAAGGTTAAAAAATGATATTAAGGCATGCCTATGCTAGATAAAAATCTATATGATATCATTATTTTTCAATCAATAATATAACCACCAATCATTAAAAGCTATTATCTAAAATTATTTAATGTATTCATATATTCTCCCTTCTCCATGCAAATTATGTGTTTCATGGGTATTAAAAACCCTATAAAACTCTTGGAAAAACTAATTTATTCATTCTCTATATTCACAAACATCCCTCTTTCTCTAAGAACATGCATTTATCATCTTCTAAAACACACTCTACCATATACAACACACAATCTTCAGGTTATATTCCTCACAAAACTTAATCAACTTAAACATTAAAGGGTTCCTAAAACTCTACAAAGAACTTGTTTGCAAGTGTTCATGGGCCACCATTGTAGTGTTTCTTCTTCAACTTCTCAACTTAGTTATCTATTATAAAAAAACACCCAGATCTAGTGGGATTTGCCTCAAACCTTTTTAGTGAGACCATCTATAAGAAACTGAATAAAAACCATTTCATCTCATTTCTTTCTATAAACTTTCCAATTCTTTCCATTATAGATAACCTAGAAAATTCAAGACATAGGAGGGTTATAGACCTCCTTCCCATAAGTGCATTATCAACTTCTCTAAATATTCAACAACTAGCTAAACAAGTAAGATTTCTTGTAAAGACTCTTCTAGATACACAAAGGCGATTTAAGGATTTGCCTTTTCCTTAATAAGTATCTCCACTACTAGCTTTAACACATGCTCCTTCTAGTGTAGGTAGACAATTATAGTTTCTATAAGAAGTTAATCAAAATATTATATAAGATAGTAAAAATGAGCATCATCTTTATTAAAATCTATTTAAAAGCCACTCTCATTTTGGCAAAGAGCATTCTTAAAGTGGATAACTAGAAAAGTCTAAATGCATAGAGACATGCAGTCACAATCATATAAATAGTTGTTTCCATCATCATCACTTCTTATCAGGGTCTTTCTCAAGTGTCCCTAACTAGAAAAGGCCTTAAAAGGAATTTGGATCTAGGTTATATGGTCCCTTGATGGGGAGGAATACACAATTGACTTATTGGTTAACTAAAGAGTTCTGAAATATTCAGGGTCAAAATAACCAAAACTACTATTCAAACCCATATTTATATGATCTAGATTAAGCATTCCTAATTGAGAAAGATCGAAATCAACTACTTTAGCCATATAATGTTCCTCAAGTAAGATGTTTGTGGACTTAACATCACGATAAAAGATTTCTCCACCTAGACCAATGTAAAGGTAATGGAGACCCTTTACTAAGCCAATACAAATTTCAAACCTTTGTTTCCAAGTCAATTCAGTTTCTACAGATAGATTCTTTAAGCACACCTTTCTATTGTATAAGTGGTCTCTTGAAGTCCTCTTTTCCATGAACTCAAAAACCAGTATCATTTATGATCATTCATCACATTAGCCAAATAAGGAAACAAGATGTCGATGTTGAATCTTTAAAAAGACCGTGATCTCAGTTCGAAACTTTAGAAAACCTTAGCCAACAAAAATCCAATAACCATCAAGATCAATAATAGTGTCCGATCCACAGTTCATGAAGTACTTAAGCAGAGGATTGTAAGATACTAAGTATGAAAGAAAAGGAAGAAGAAGAAGAAGAAGAAGAAATTGAAGAAGAAGAAAAAATGGATGGAGAGTGAACTCCATAAAAATTAGATGCAGATATTTGAAGCTTTTTATTTGAATGAAGATATGTGAGGGAATACTGACAAGTTTGAAATGTCAAAGGAAGACTTGGTTGACTTGTATCTGTTACTCTTTGTCCAGGTATTGACAAGATCATTTTTTATCGCCAATGAAAAGAGATTAATTAATTGAATAAAGGAGAAGAAAAGTCACATTCTTTGTTTTGGCCAAATTTAACTACTTGTAAGTATGCCATGTTCGCTTCCATTTCAGTTGCAAGTTTTTTAAATTGTTTTTCTAATCTCAACTAGTTCGCTCTACTATTTTGGTTGAAAAATAAAGGGGCTATGGTTGTTTTGAGTTGTGAGTTCATAGTGGTTTGATTTTAGAGAGAGAGTGATGAGAGACAGTTTAGGGTTTTTCATTTTATGAAAGGCAAGGAGAAAAAAAAATGAATAGTTTCTCTTTTTTTTTTTAGCACACTTTCTCTTTTCTATTTCGCTTCCTCTCAAATTTTTTCATTGGTGGCTAGGGTTTGTGGTGGTGAAAAAGAAAGTGAAAGAGATAAGGCTAGAGTTTTTTTATAGATTGGTTTGTGATATGGGTGGCTAGGGTTTTTGGTGGTAAAAGGGGAAGTGAAAGAGACAAGGCTAGAGTTTTTTATGGGTTGTTTTGTGATATGGGTGACTAGGGTTTTTTTCTCCATTCTCTCAAAACTCCTCAACTATTTATAGCTGATAAATTATGTAATTTTATTTTCAATTGTTTGGTCCCAAAGTAACTCCATTTTACATTGATCCCTTATTTTTATTTTTATTTTGCATTTTAGTCCACTTATTTGTCTTGCTTCCAATTTTTATTTTTTTATTTTTTATGTTTTGTTTTTTTTCAAAACAACTTTAATGTTAATTTGATAAGAAAACTAATCAAGAATTTTGAAATGCATGCATTAATGGCCGAAATGCTTCAAAAGCCTTTTTTTTTTTTTGCTTTTTTTCAAGTGTTTTTTGAATTTTTTAAAAAGACGTTGAAAACTACTAAATGAGTGCAAATGCCTTGAAAACACTTTTTTTTTAGAATTTTTACTTTTGTTTTTGGATTTTTGAAAAAAGTTTTGAAAAGAAGGGGTTAAAATTTGTGTTACGACAGCTGCTTTATTTTTACAATGTTTACTATACAAAGCCCTATGAAAAGTAATATTCATATACTTTGTGTAGTAAGCTTGTCAAGACAATATAGTGTTTACAAAAAAAACTTTAAAAACCATCAAACTTGAGAGGCAAATCCACTAGAGAATTTTGAATTTTGGGTAAACTTAAAGGTGACTAACCTTATTTTTCTGAAATAGTTAAATTGAGAGGTTGGCCTTATTTTTCTGAAATGGTCAAATGATGAGGTGATCTACCTCGTAAATTTTTTAAAAAATTGATCAGATTGAGAGGCTACCTACCTCATGAAAAATGATATTTTTATAGAGTAACTTTCTCAAAGTGATTTTTTGAAAACTTATTCATTTTGAAGAGAGATATGCTCAATGTGATTTTGAAATTTGACTTTTTATAGGGTGATCATCTTGAAGTGAATTTCTTAAAATTTATTCATTTAAAGGGATATTAGCTCAAAGTGGGTCTGGAAATTTGTTATTTTATAGAGCGATCATCTCAAAGTGCTTTCAGATCCAAAGTTTCTTAGGGCCTCCCCATACAAGGTAGCCCTAGATTCATTTGTTACCCTAGAAATATCTATCATGACTTAAAAAACTCTTAAGATATTGGAAAAATGTTACTTAAATAGAGTTTTCTCACCAAATTTCAGCAAAACGCAACTAGAGTTCCTTTAAATGTTAGCTCTATAACTCAAAATCACACTGAAATTCCTCTGTAGTGAGTAGAAAAGAAACAAGACTATTTTTATGGTAATTTAATGGTTGGTTTACAAGTCATAAAATGATGAACACTTGCCTAAAATTGTTAAGACTAACATAGAAAAGGTGTAATTGTTTTGATTTTATGAAAGTGATAGAATGAGAGAAGTTACAAACATTATATATGTATGCTCTCCATTAACAGTGGCCTATAATCTCTCGACACGTAACATCTTCTCATTTGTTAGTTTCAAAACTTAAAAGCTATAAATCTTTTAGGATTTCCCTCATGTGGTTGTCATAATTGTTTTTGGGGAGATGAAATGATGTGACTTATGTCTACACTTGGGATCGGCATGGATACAAGATAAAGTCTTTGTTTCATAACATTTTAAGGCATTGATTAGAACTAAGATTTGCGATATCCATTACCTAGCTAATTTAGACAAATCTACCATGAATTTTAGTACATTGAGCATCTAGTCAAGCTTTATTATTTCTTATGTTTTACAAATATACATTCACTACTAATAAGAAGGCATGCAAATTAACATCTAGAAACTCATATATCAACCACTCTTTATTGATCTAATAGGTACTACATTGTTCTCTAAATTTAGAATAATGATTGGTATTACAACATTCAACAAAGAGTGATTAAGGTAGATGAGCTTGACAAATGAGTTTCAAGTTATGAATTGCTATGCCTTCTTATTAATATTGGAAGAATATTTGTAAAATATAAGTAGCAATAATTGTTATATACTCAAGTAATTATAAACAAGTCACAAAATAAAAACTAGAAAGCTTATTATTTCACAATAGGGATTTGTCTTTGCTACAAAATAACAAGTAACATAACATGCTAACATATTTGGTTGGGCTACAATTTACATTACAAAATGCTAATGCTTCAGCATATTGAGGAAATTTAAATAAAAAAGGTTTAGTTTATACCAAACAAGGAAATGTTTATCATATTCAAGACAATATTGGACTACCTATAATATACTATATACTAGATGAGTTTACTATTTGTATAAACTTAATTATAATGAAGTTTAAGGAAAATTGCATTGGATTTAGGCCTTTTTAACAAAAAATAACTAGGTTAAGAAGTTGAAGAAGAAACATTGCATTGGTCATGACACCTATAAAACATGTTCTATATAGAGCTTTGGGGACCTTTTGATTCTTAGGTTTGTTCGGTTGTATGATGGATATAACTTTGAAGGTTGTGTTTTGTATGTAACAAAGTATATTGAAGAAGATGATAAATACAAGTGCTTAGAGAATGAGAATATTTATTTATGCAAGGAATGAAAGAATTAAATTTTACCTAGTGTTTCATGTGTCCTTTTAAACATGATGAATGGGGCATATATAGAAAAACACTATTTGACCTGGTTCAAAGGCAATTATTTGAGTTAATTAACCCTATTAATTGATGGTTACATTGTTTATTAAAAACAATATGGTGTTAAATGGGTCATACTCTAGTATTGACATGCCTTAATATTGTTCTATAGACCTAACTATGGTAAGAAGGATCCCATAATCCCATTAGCATTTAGTGCTAAGTACTAACAACATAAAGGGTAGGTAAAGAAATAAGGGTCGGCTAATTCTATCTAGGTGTACAAACATTAGATTCAAATTTGTTCATCTGAGAGACACCATGAGCTCAAATGGTGGTTTACATGTAGTGAGTTAGTTAGTTAGACCAATTTAAAGATCGTGTCAATTGGATCAACTCAACTTCTTGGAGATTAGGTTAGTCGGGTCAACTAAAATTTCTAAAGATCATGTTAACTGAGTCAACTAGGTTTCTTGAAAATAATGCATCCTTTCTGATACTTGTTCCTCAAAGAAAAAAGTATTTCTTAGGATGCATTGTTTGAATAAGAGTGGTGGCCTATCAAGTTTTGAGCAGGTCATCTTAATTTGCTTGGCCTCACATTTAATATCTAAAATTGAGCCCATGATTCGAACAAATCTACATGAATTTCAGTACATTAAACATCCAATCAAACTTTATTATTATTTATATTTTACAGATATGCATCCAAGGGATGAACATTAGCATCTAAAATCTGTCAAGCTATCCACCTCAATCACTCTTTGTTGAACAGGCACTTCCAACCCAGAGAATTACTGAGGCATTTGGTGTGATCGACAAAGATTGTGAACGTACTTGCTGTTATTTAGAACTTCTCATCTGACAACATGAATTAACTAGAGCATATACTCAAATGACTTCAAAGTCCATTCGTTGCTGGAGAAATTTGATATAATAATAGGAGGCACTGAGAGCTCATTCCTGACCCGAGGGGATCATCTGGAATCGTTAATTCTTAATTGGGATACACTACAGTATCTGTTGTATCTGAGAAATCATCAACTGGGAACATATTAGAACTCATGTTCTGCATAAGTGGGAGTGCTGAATCTGATGAAACACCGGTTGTGGTGGTGTCCTCATGTGC
>Ga0307508_10003623_pt1 | contig 15507 bp, 11 predicted proteins | sample 9_EM_MG_FD_203089 | JGI IMG/M metagenome (GOLD analysis project Ga0307508, IMG submission 203089) | Populus trichocarpa ectomycorrhiza microbial communities from riparian zone in the Pacific Northwest, United States - 9_EM | ecosystem: Host-associated > Plants > Roots > Unclassified | place...
CATGCGCGGGCGAAATGTAGGGTTTCGGCACCGGGCGAGTCCGAATTTCGGGAGGCTCGCCCAGCATCTGAGCCACTGGCCACGATCCGGGACGGCGTCCACGATCCGAGAGCCGATCCCACCGTGTGGCGCCAGGGAGACGCGAAACGGCGGCCACGTCGGCTGAGAGCCGAGCATAACCGCCGTTCCTCGAGCTGTGCCCGAGATCAGATCAGCGAGCAGAGCCGCTGGTCGACCTCAGACGTTGTAGTACATCTCGAACTCGTGCGGGGTCGGGCGGAGGCGGACCGGGTCGATCTCGTTGGTTCGCTTGTAGTCGATCCAGGTCGAGATCAGGTCGCCGGTGAAGACGCCGCCCGCGGTGAGGAACTCGTGGTCGGTCTCGAGCGACTGGAGCACGGCGTCGAGCGAGCCCGGCACCTGCTTGACGGTGCCCCACTCCTCCGGCGGGAGGTCGTAGAGGTCCTTGTCGATCGGGGCCGGCGGCTCGATCTTGTTCTTGATGCCGTCCAGGCCGGCCATCAGCTGCGCGGCGAAGGACAGGTACGGGTTGCTCGACGGGTCGGGCACGCGGAACTCGACGCGCTTGGCCTTCGGGTTGCTGCCGGTCACCGGGATGCGGGTGCAGGCCGAGCGGTTGCGCTGCGAGTAGACCAGGTTGACCGGCGCCTCGTAGCCGGGCACCAGACGCCGGTAGGAGTTGACGGTCGGGTTGGTGAAGGCGAGCAGCGACGGCGCGTGGTGCAGCAGGCCACCGATGTACCACCGGGCGGTGTCGGACAGGCCCGCGTAGCCGGTCTCGTCGTAGAACAGGGGCTCGCCGCCCAGCCACAGGCTCTGGTGCGTGTGCATGCCGGAGCCGTTGTCGCCGAAGAGCGGCTTGGGCATGAAGGTCGCCGTCTTGCCGTGCTCCCAGGCGGTGTTCTTGATGATGTACTTGAACATCTGCATCTGGTCGCCGGCGTGCAGCAAGGTCGAGAACTTGTAGTTGATCTCGGCCTGGCCGGCCGTGCCGACCTCGTGGTGCGAGCGCTCGACGGTGAAGCCGGCGTCGATCAGCCGGCGCACCATGGAGTCGCGCAGGTCGGAGTAGTGGTCGAGCGGGGACACCGGGAAGTAGCCGCCCTTGTAGGCGGTCTTGTAGCCGCGGTTGCCGCCCTCCTCGTCCTTGCCCGAGTTCCAGGCGCCCTCGATCGAGTCGATGTAGTAGAAGGCCTGGTTGGCGGCGGTGGAGTGGCGGATCGAGTCGAAGATGTAGAACTCCGCCTCGGCGCCGAAGTAGGCGGTGTCGGCGATGCCGCTGGAGGCCAGGTAGGTCTCCGCCTTCTTCGCCACGTTGCGCGGGTCACGCGAGTAGGCCTCGCGGGTGAACGGGTCGTGGATGAAGAAGTTGAGCGCGAGCGTCTTCTGGGTGCGGAACGGGTCGATGAAGGCCGTGGTCACGTCCGGCAGCAGCATCATGTCGGACTCGTGGATGGCCTGGAACCCGCGGATCGACGATCCGTCGAAGGCGAGGCCGTCGGTGACGACACTGTCGTCGAAGGATTCGACCGGGGTATTGAAGTGCTGCATCACGCCCGGAAGATCACAGAACCGTACGTCGACGAACTTGACGTCCTCGTCTTTGAGGTATCGCAGGAGTTCCTCGGGATTGGCGAACACACGTCCTCCTGGCACAGATTTCGATACCGGGGCGGCATTCGGCCGCCGCGTGGCTAGGCTGGTCGCGACGCTATGGGTCCGGAGTTGCCCAGGCGTATCCCTATTGTTTCCGCCGTGTTACGGACTCTATGGAGTGAGCCGCGACCAACCGAGAGGCTATCGCGTACGCGTCGCCATTGTGCAAGGTCCCCGGAACCGGCACCGATACGCTGGTTGTATGGCAGCATCCAGCGACCGTAACCCGGCCGCGGTCGACCTCGTCACCGCCGAGGTGGCGTCCTTCGGGCGGCGCCTGGGGGCCCTGCTGATCGACTGGGCACTCTGCACGTTGGTGGCCAGCCTCCTCGTCGCCGACCTGCGTACCAATCCATGGCCGCAGCTCGGCGTCTTCGTGCTGGCGCACGCCTTCTTCGTCGGCCTTTTCGGACGGACGCCGGGGATGGCGCTGCTCCGGATCCGGTGCGTCTCCATCGCGGACGGTGGGGCGATCGGCATCCCGCGCGCGTTGGTGCGGGCGGTGCTGCTGGCGCTGGTGATCCCGGCGATGATCACCGGCGGCAACGGGCGTGGGGTACACGACCGCATTGCCGGCTCGGTGATGGTGGCGACCTAGTCGGACGACTACCTTACGGCGGGCCGTGCCTGCGTGCTCACGGCGGGCCGTGCCTGCGTGCTCACGGCGGGCCGTGCGGGGGTGCTCATGGCGGGGCGTGCGGGGGTGTCAGCGCTGGCGCTGCTGGCGGAATGCGCCCTTGCTCGGGCGCATGTTCTTCGGGATCGCGCCCTTCGGCATCTGCGGGCGCGCCATCAGGGCGCCGAGGCGGGTGTCCAGCGCATTGACATCCTTACCGGTCAGGTTGCGCGGCAGACGCATCAGCGTCGTGCGCAGCTTGCGGATCGGCAACTGGCCCTCCTCGTTGCCGATCACGTAGTCGAACAGCGGCGCGTTGCCGATGACCTTGGAGAGCCGCTTCTTCTCCTGGCCGAGCAGGCCGCGCACGCGCTGCGGCTGGCCCTCGCCGAGCAGGATCACGCCGGGCCGGCCGATCACCACGTGCACCATGTCGAATTGCGTAGTCGAGCTGGCCGCGGGGCGGACCCGCCAGTCGCCGCGCATGTTTTCGATCAGCGAGGCGGCCGCGCCGGGCTGGCCCTCGGCGGCGTTCATCATCGCCGCGTTGGACCGCAGGTTGAGCACGATCACGGCGCCGAGCAGGGCCACCATGATGCCGACCGGGATCCAGACCGGGCTGAGCCCCAGGACGACGCCGACCACGGTGAGCGCGAGCGGGGTCAGCACCGCTCCCGCCAGCAGCGGGACGAACCACTTGTCCTGCTTTGCGGTGAACGAGAACACCTGGCCGATCTGCTTCAGGCGCTGGCCGAACGACACCTTCTCCTGCGGTTTTGCCATAACCCGAAAGTGTAGTGGGCTGCGGGCTCCTTACGCGGCCCGGGCACTGCCGTACGGCAGGTAAGGAGGGGTGAGGGCCGGCAAATGAGGTTGCCGCCGGATGCCGGGCGGGCGCCTTCGCGCGAAGAGTCTGAGTCACCAAGGACGAACCGTCGCGAGGAGAGAACGATGTTCCTGCACACCGACCCCCAGGCTCAGCTCGCCATCTACCACCAGCGCTCCGACGAGCTCGCTCGGCAGGCCGCCGAGCACCGCCGGGCGTGCCTCGCCCGCGGCGGCCATCGCCGGTCCGGCTGGTGGCAGCGCAAGGACCGGGTCGCCGGTTCGGTACGGGCGCCCGTCGCGTCATGAGCGTCATCGGCGGGGAGCGATTCTTGTCGTACCCCCGTGGCATGCTCGATCCCATGACGGCGCACGCGCACAGCGAGGTCCTGGTCGGCCGCGAGGCCGACCTGGCCGCGCTGCGCGATGCCCTCAAACGCACCCGCAGCGCCGAGCCGTCGACCGTCCTGGTCGGCGGCGAGGCCGGCGTCGGCAAGACCCGGCTGCTGGAGGAGTTCTGTCATGCGCTCGCCGGCGAGCCGGCCCGCGTGCTCGTCGGGCGGTGCCTCGAGCTGGGCGAGGAAGGCCTGCCGTTCGCACCGTTCGCGGGCGCCCTGCGCGAGCTGCTGCGCGCGGAGGGCCCGGCGATCTTCGCGGGGCGCGAGCGCGAGTTCGCGAGCCTGCTTCCCGAGCTCGGCCCGCCCCCCGATTTTCTCGACGCCCGGCGCGGCCTGCTGCTTGAGTCGGTCGGCGCGCTCTTCGCCCGGCTCAGCGAGCCGCAACCGGTCGTGCTCGTGATCGAGGACCTGCACTGGGCCGACCGTTCCACCCGCGATCTGATCGGGTTCCTGGTCCGCTCGGCGCGGCTGCCGGGGCTGCTGCTGATCGTGACCTACCGCACCGACGAGTTGCACCGGGGCCATCCGCTGCGACCGTACCTGGCCGAGCTCGACCGGGTGCGCGGCGTGCAGCGGCTCGAGCTCGACCGGCTCGATCGCGACGGCACCGCCGCAATGCTCGCCCACCTGCTCGGTGTCGAGCCCGAGCCGCCTCTGGTCGACTCGGTCAACGACCGTACGCAGGGCAACCCCTTCTTCATCGAGCAGTTCGCCTGCTCCGCCGATCCTGGCTGCAACGAAATTCCGACGAGCCTGCGCGACCTGCTGCTCTCCCGGGTCGACCTGCTGAGCGAGCCGGCCCAGCGAGTGCTGCGCGTGGCCGCGGTCGGCGGCACCAGGTTCGGCCACGAGCTGCTGGCCCGGGTGGCCGGCGTCGACGAGGTGGAGCTGGAGTCCGCGCTTCGTACGATCGTCGCCACCCAACTGGTCGTCGTCGACCCCGACGGCGGCTACCAGTTCCGCCATGCGCTCGTCCGCGAGGCGGTGCACGACGACCTGTTGCCCGGCGAGCATGCCCGCCTGCACGCGCGCTATGCCGAGGCTGTCGAGGTCGAGCCGCAGCTGGTGACGATGGGCCGTGCCCTGGCCGAGATCGCGCACCATTGGTTTGCCGCCCACGATCACCCACGTGCGCTGGTCGCCGCGAAACGCGCGGCCGACGAGGCGGGCTGCCGGTTGGCCTTCGCGGAGCAGGCGCGCCTGCTCGACCGGGTGCTCGAGTTGTGGGAGCAGGTGCCCGACGCCGGGCGGCTGCTCGACCTCGGCCACCTCGACCTGCTCGAGGCTGCGGCGCTGGTCGCCATCGACTCCGGCGAGCACATGCGCGCGATCAGCCTGACCCGGGCCGCCCTCGGCGAGCTGGACGCGGGGGCGGAGCCGGTGCGGGCCGCCCGGCTGCTGGTCCGTCGGGCCAAGCTGCTGCGCAACGCCGGCAAGAGCGACGGCATGGCCGAGTCCCACGAGGCGTACAGGCTGCTCGCCGCCGTCCCGCCCGGCGCCGACCGGGCGCGGTTGCTGGCCGAAGTGGCGTATGTCTTCGCCAGCGCCGAGGCGGAGCTGGCTGGCACGATCGCGCAGGAGGCGATCGCCGAGGCAGCCGAGCTGGGCGACATCTCGACGCTGGTCTCCGCCGAGATCACGTTTGCGCGAGTCTGCGTGGGCCAGATTCCGGCGCCCGACGCGCTGCCCACCGTCGAGGCGGCGGCCGCCCGTGCCCGCGCCGCCGGCGACGTTCCCGGTCTGACCCGTGCGCTGGTCTACATCTCCGACTCGCTGTTCGAGCTCGGGCGCTACGAGGAGTCCGCAGCCGCCGCCGGCGAGGGCGTGCCCGACGCCGACCGGATCGGCGTCAGCCGCACGACCGGGGTGTTCCTGCTGGCCAACCACGCCGAGGCGCTGATCGCGCTCGGCCGGTGGGACGAGGCCGACGCCCGGCTCGCCGAGGCCGCCCGGCTCGACCCGCCCGGCACACTCGCGCTGCCCTGGCTGCGGCTCCGCGGCCTGCTGCGCCTGGCCCGCGGCCACGAGGGCGCCGGGGCGCTGCTGACCCGCGCGCTCGGCTTCCTCGGCCGGCCGTTCCTGCAGACCGAGTCCCGCCTCGGCCTGCTCGATCTGCGGATCCTACTGGCCCTCGGCGCGGGCGACAGCGCCGCTGCCCTAGCCGTGGCCAGCGCCGCGGTCACCGACCCAACCCTGCTCGACCGCCCGCGCTACGCCTGGCCGCTCCTGGCCACCGCCGCCCGCGCGGCGACATCCGCCGGTGGTGTGGCGTCCGGGGGTGGTGTGGCGTCCGGGGGTGGTGTGGCTTCTGGGGGTGGTGTGGCGTCCGCGGGTGGTGTGGCTTCTGGGGGTGGCGGGAACTCAGCGGACGACATCGTGCGGTGCATTCGTGAGGCGGCGGCGAGACTGCCGCGGCGGTACCCGGCCGAGGAGGCGGGCGCGGCGCTGGTGGCAGCCCTGCTCGAAGGCGGCCACCAGCGGTGGTCCGAGGCGGTGGCCGCGGCGCGAGCCGACGGTCAACGCTATCCGTTGGCGCAGGCGCTGCTCGGCTTGGCCGAGGCCCAGGCGGCCGACCGGCCCGCCGCCGCCGAAACGCTCGGCGAGGCGGCCGCGATCGCCACGGCCCTCGGCGTCGCCCCGCTGCTCGCGGCTGCCGACACCCTGGCACGCAGGCTGGGCGTGCGTCCCTCCGGCCCGGCTCGCCCGATCGCCGCCGGCACCGAGATCCTCACGGCCCGCGAGCGAGAGGTCCTTCGCCTGGTCGCCGAGGGCCAGAGCAACAGCCGCATAGCCGCCAGCCTCTACATCTCGCCCAAGACCGCTAGCGTTCACGTCTCCCGCATCATCGCCAAGCTGGAGGTGTCCAACCGCGTGGAGGCCGCCGCGGTCGCCCACCGCCTGGGTCTGCTGTCCGACTGACCGATCAGCACGACCACCTCGCGGGGGACGGATCTCGACCGCCATCGTAAGGCTGCTACCGCTGGGCAACCCCAAGGTGATCGACTTCGGCATCGCGTGGCACCTTTCCGCACTGCCACCGGAAGCTCGCTCGCTGTCCGAACGGCAAATATGACGTCGGTGAGCACCGCCCGCCCGGGGATAGGTGTCGTGTCCGCCTACGCCCTGATGGATGTGGCCACGTCTGGCCGGAGATAAGGAGAAGACGACGATCCGTCTTCTCCGATGTCATGCCCGATGTCAGTGGGTTTTTCAACTCCTGACGGTCGGCCATACTGACCGCCGGCCGGGGATGCCGGGGTAGTGCCGGCGCCATCGCCGGATCGACCTCGTAGGCGACGACTTGCGCGCCCGGGCCACCAGCATCGCCTGCGCTGATTCCGCAGTGAAACGGCTCTCAACCGTCCGACGACTCCTGGCCGACATTGGCGAGCTCGATATGGACGGTTGTGTCTCCGTCCTGGAGGCGTACGCCTATCGGGCCCTCCGGGTAGGGCTTCCGCGAACATTCGGTGACTGCTCCGGGGTGTGCTGGAAAGTCCATACCTGTCTGATTGCGGCAAAATGTGCGGGCGAACCCGACGGCGAGTTCAACGGACGCCTTGATGCGCATCCGTACCGGGTACTTGCCCACCGTGCTGATCGGCAATGGCGACTACGCCAAGATCCGCGATAGGTGGGGCGGTCGCAGGCTTCGGGAGCAAGCAATCCCGGCGGCGTCGGCCGCAGAGGTCAGGGCTGCCGCAGAGGGTGTGGAATTGAGGTCGCTCGGCGGGCCGTGCTCTACACGATCGCGGAATTGGCCCGAATGCGTGGGCGAAATGTATGGATTCAGGCTGGTCCGGGTCCGCATGGTGGAAGGACCGCCCAGCATCTGAGCCATGCGCCAGGATGCGGGACGAGTGCCCACGATCCGAGAGCCGCTCTCACCATGCGGCACCTGGAGATCGGCTCGGGCGGCGAGTGGCCGAAGCCGGACACGATTCCAGGCAACGGACGAGGCCGACGGACGAATTCGGCGCCGGTAGCTGTTCACCGGGACCGGGTGAACTCTGGAAGATCCCTCGTAACGGGGGAAGGTGCCCAGATCGCAGCCTCGGGTCAATCGACGAACATCGCATGGCGAAACGGCGCAGGGGATCTCCGGGTGTCTGAAAGTGCTCCTCGATAGCTGCATTCCAGACAAAAGGTCGGTTTGTCGGAGATTCATCTACATGCATACTGCCAGGTCGCGGGAGTTGGGTCGGCCGCCGAGCCCCCGGTGAACAGATACCGGCGCCGCACTCTCAGGCAGGCTGTGCTGTACAAGATCGCGGTTGTGAGTCTTGGGCATGGGCTGAACGGCTGTCGGGACGCGACGCGAACGCCATCTCCGTAGCCACCGGCTCCGGCCGGCAGGGCGGGCAACAGTTGCTGGTGCGGTGGAGCGGATCAGGCCGGGCAACAGCTGCTGGCGCCGCCGAGCGGATCAGGCCGGGTGTCGGTCTCCGGCGGCGGTGGTGGAGATGGTCGGCTCGGTGGGGCGGGTGGACTGGGGGTAAGGGCTGGTGGTGGTGGTGGAGGCGGTCGGCACGGTAGGAGGATGGGACGGCCGGCGGGGCAGGTTAGGCGCGGGCCTCCAGGGCCTGGCGGTAGAGGCGGCCGGCACGGTAGGACGAGCGGACCAGCGGGCCGCTCATCACGCCCGCGAAGCCGATCTGCTCGGCCTCCTCGCGGAGCTCGACGAATTCCTCGGGCTTCACCCACCGTTCGACCGGGTGGTGTCGGGGGGTGGGCCGCAGGTACTGCGTGATGGTCACCAGCTCGCACCCGGCGGCGTGCAGGTCGCGCAGGGCGACGGAGACCTCGGCGCGCTCCTCGCCCATGCCGAGGATCAGGTTGCTCTTGGTGACCAGGCCGGCCGCGCGGGCCTGGGTGATCACGTCGAGGGAGCGCTCGTAGCGGAAGCCGGGGCGGATCCTCTTGAAGATGCGCGGGACGGTCTCGACGTTGTGCGCCAGGACCTCGGGCGTCGCTCCGAACACCTCGGCCAGCTGGGTCGGCTCGGCGTTGAAGTCGGGGATCAGCAGTTCCACGCCGCAGCCGGACTGCAACTTGTGGATCTGCCGCACCGTCTCGGCGTAAAGCCACGCGCCACCGTCGGGCAGGTCGTCGCGGGCGACGCCGGTGACGGTCGCGTAGCGCAGGCCCATCGTGGCGACCGACTCGCCGACGCGGCGCGGCTCGTCGGCGTCGAACTCGGCCGGCTTGCCGGTGTCGATCTGGCAGAAGTCACATCGGCGGGTGCACTGGTCACCGCCGATCAGGAAGGTCGCCTCCCGGTCTTCCCAACACTCGTAGATGTTGGGGCAGCCCGCCTCCTGGCAGACCGTGTGCAGACCCTCGCGCTGCACCAGGCTGCGCATCTGCGTATATTCCGGACCCATTTTGGCCTTGACCTTGATCCACGGGGGCTTCCGCTCGATGGGAGTCTCGGCGTTGCGCGCTTCGATGCGCAGCATGCGGCGGCCCTCGGGAGCAATAGTCACAGCCCTGAGATTACGCCTGAATAGGCTGGTGCCTAGACAGGGGCGACGAGGCTCACGTGGTCGGCGATGTGACCGCCGTCACCCGATACAGGTAAATTCGCTGTCGCCTGACAGATGCCTGCTGTTAACGTCGCGGAACGGCGCCGAGGGGACCGGCACGGGACCAACACGGGACCGGCAACGGTCACCACGGAGCCGATAACGGGCACGGCCGAAGACCAGCAATGGGCGCGGCCCGAGATGAGCAACGGGCGCGGCCCGAGACGAGCAACGGGCACGGCCCGAGACGAGCAACGGGCGCGGCCCGAGACGAGCAACGGGCACGGCCGAGCCTGCAGAGGGCACGGCCGGGGCCGAGGAACGCAACAGACAACGGCATTGACGGAACCAAGTAGCGCCTCGATCCGCCGGCCGAGAGAGCCACCGCGAGCTGTGATGGTGGCCCGAGCGCCGGGGCGTGAAGACACCCCTGAGCCGAGCACGACAAGAGGCGTCCGCGGGGCAAGCCGCGCGGGCGCGAAGGTGTGGTGGCACCGCGAGGATCCCGCTCGCCCACACCTCCCTGGGGCCGCGTTGCACAACCAGAGGAGGTCACGACGCCATGCAACGCATCCTCTCCACCCACCTTCCGGCGTACGCGGGAAGCACCGTGACGATCGCCGGGTGGGTGCACCGCCGGCGGCTGCTCAAGTCGGTGGCGTTCCTGATCGTCCGGGACGCCGAAGGCTTCAGCCAGGTCGTCGTCACCGAGCCGGAGACCCGCGCGTTCCTCGAGGAGATCACCGAGGAGAGCGTGGTCGAGGTCGCCGCGACGGTCACCCGCAACGAGCAGGCGCCGTACGGCGTGGAGCTCACCGACCCGAAGATCCGGGTGCTCGCGGCCGTCGGCGTACCGCTGCCGTTCGAGCTGCATCGACCCACGCTGACCGCGAGCCTGCCCACCCAGCTGGACCATGCGGCCCTCGCCCTGCGGCATCCGAGCCGCCGGGCCGCCCTGCGGATCGCCGCGGCCGCGGCGGCCGGCTACCGGTCGGCGCTGACCGCTCAGCGTTTCGTCGAGATCCACACGCCGAAGATCGTCGGGTCGGCGACCGAGTCCGGGGCGAACGTCTTCAAGCTGGACTACTTCGGGCAGACGGGGTATCTGGCGCAGTCGCCGCAGTTCTACAAGCAGCTCATGGTCGGGGTGTTCGAGCGGGTGTTCGAGGTCGGGCCAGTGTTCCGCGCCGAGCCCAGCGACACCGCGCGGCACCTGGCGCAGTACACGTCGCTCGACGCCGAGATGGGCTTCATCACCGACCACCGGGACGTGATGGCGGCGCTGAGAGCGGCGATCGCCGGGATGATGGCGCACATCGGCGAGGAGGCCGAGTTCGCGACGCCGCGGGTGCCGGACGAGATCCCCGCGGTGCACTTCGCCGAGGCGTTGCGGATCGCGGGCGCGCCGCAGGACGAGCCCGACCTGGCGCCGGCGCACGAGCGGGCGCTGGGGCAGTGGGCGCTGCGCGAGCACGGGTCGGAGTTCGTCTTCGTGACCGGCTACCCGATGCGCAAGCGGCCCTTCTACACGCATCCGGACCCGGCCGACCCGGCGTACTCGAACGGGTTTGACCTGCTCTTCCGGGGTTTGGAGATCGTCACGGGCGGGCAGCGGCTGCATCGCTACGAGGACTACGTCGCCGCGCTGGGGGCGATCGGCGAGTCGCTCGAGCCGTACGCGGGCTATCTCGACGGGTTCCGCTACGGGATGCCGCCGCACGGCGGGTGGGCGATCGGGCTCGAGCGGTTCGTCGCGCGGCTGACCGGGATCGGCAACGTGCGCGAGGTCACGGCGTTCCCCCGGGACCTGCACCGGATCGCGCCCTAGTGCCTGTATCAAAGTGGGGACCAGGCTGCGGCATGGCCCAGCGGCCAGGCCCCCACTTTGATACAGGCGCTTGCGGCTCCTCAGGTGAGGACGGCGATCGTCACGACGGCGACGATCACCAGCGGGACGATCGTGGTACAGACCAGGATGGCCCAGGCGACGGGGTGGCCGAAGTTCAGCGCCACCCCGCCGCCCCGTTTGGGCACGAAGACCCGCTCGTCCCGCGGGTCACGGTAGAGCGGCATCAGAACAGCGTGGGCAGGTGTCGCTCGACCACGGGAAGGACCTCGGCGACCGGCACCGGCCGGCCGAGTTGCTCGCTCAGCGAGGTGACGCCCGCGTCGCGGATGCCGCACGGCACGAACCGGTGGTAGTTGGTCAGGTCGCAGTCGCAGTTCAGGGCGAAACCGTGCAAGGTCACACCCCGCGCGACCCGGATGCCGATCGCCGCGATCTTCCGGTCGGGCGCGGCGCCGGCGCCGCGCACCCAGGCGCCGCTGCGGCCCTCGACCCGCTCGGCGATCACGCCGAACTCGGCGCAGACGTCGATCAGCAACTGCTCGGTGCGGCGAACGTACGCCACCACGTCGATCGGGTCGGGCAGCTTGACGATCGGGTAGCCGACGAGCTGGCCCGGCCCGTGCCAGGTGATCTTGCCGCCGCGGTCGGAGTCGACCACCGGCGTGCCGTCGAACGGGCGGTCGGCGGGCTCGGTGCGCTTGCCTGCGGTGAAGACACTCGGGTGTTCCAGCAGCAGGACGGTGTCGGGCTGGTCCCCGGCGGCCACGGCGTCGTGCAGGCGTTGCTGCTCGGCGCGGGCCTCCCGGTAGTCGACCAGGCCACGGCGCAACACGGTGAGCGTGGAGGCTGTCACGTCCTCCACCCTAACGCCGGCCTCAGCGGTCGGCCGGATCCACACCGGGACGGATGCGCCACAGCAACACGTCGTCGACGTGTTCCGGTGGCCCCAGCAGGTCGGTCGCGGTGATCTCGAGGGCCGAGCGGTACATCAGGCCGTGCGCCCCGGTGATCGACTCGGGTAGGAAGACCGCCTCCACGCCCCAATACGCGAAGTCGGCGCGGGCCTGCTTGCGGTCCCAGTTGTTCACGTTGGCGACGTATCCGTACAGGGCGGCGCGCAGGAAGAGCCAGTCGGTGCGGCGGGGCGGGGCGCCGATGCGGCCCTCGTTCGTCGTGCCCGCCTCGCCTTCGGCCTCGGGGCCTAGGAAATAGCCGTCCGGGATGCGGAACTGCCGTCCCCCACGCGCCATCGTGTACGCCTGCCAGCGCTGGGCGTCCCCGGACACGTTGGTCGCGAACGGCAGCGCGCTGAGCACGCCGCCCTCGGGAACGTACTTCTCCCAGACGCGGTCCGCGATGAAAGCAGGCTCGGGGGTACGCGCCGTGGTGAACAGGGGCAGCGGGACGATCGGCACGAGCGCGGCCGCGAAGGCCCCCGCGAACGCGGTCTGCTGCCGGCGCGGCGGCCCCTGGCCGAGCAGGAGGTCGACGGTCAGGGCGAGCACGACGCCGAAGACGCCGACCAGCACCAGCGCGAAGCGGCCGGGCAGGGCGGAGTCGAAAAGCGGCAGGTGGGCGAGGAGCGCGTACGGGAGCGGGATCGGGGATTGCAGGCCGAAGAACTTCAGCCGCGGCCCTAGGGAGATCACGACGAAGACCCCGCCGACGACCATCAGCGCCCGCAGCGTGGCGCGGCGACCGGGGTCGGCGCGGCGCCACATCGTGACCAGCGACACCACGACGAGCGCGATCAGGGGCGCGCCGAAGAAGGACGTCTGCTCGGTCGAGTTGGGTGCGAGCCGGCCGGTGAAGCCCGACGAGCCGGCGAGCGACCGGTCCCCGTACACGAAGTAGGCGCCGAAGTCCTCGGCGAAGTCGCGCTGGTTGAAGCCCGTGCTGCCGAACGACTGCGGACCGCTGAAGTGCATGTGGAGCGGGTAGGCGAGCAGCGTGCCGGCGACCACCGCGGTCACGCCGAGCCCGCACAGCGTGCGGGGCAGGGCAGTCCGCGCCTCGGGCCAAGTCGCCTTCGCCGCCGACCAGACGATCAGGAAGAGGCCGCCGGCCAGGGCCGTGAAGAACAGCCCCTCGGCGGCGATCGAGAAACTGATCGCGAGCAGCAGGCCCAGTACGAGGCCGTTGCGCAGCCAATGGCCCTTTTCGCGCAGCTTGAACAGCCACCACAGCACGACCGGCGCGATCCAGCCGGCGGTCCAGTTCAGGTGGCCGTTGGCGTGCGAGACGAAGCCGGGCGCGAACCCGCAGAAGAGCCCGCCGACCGCGGCCGAGACCCGGTGGCGGACGACCCAGCGGCAGAGGAACAGGTACCAGGCGAAGGCAGACCCGGCCAGGTTGAGGGTCAGGATGGTGATGAAGGTGATCTGCGGGCCGGCCAGCTTGGTCAGGGGCGCGAAGGCGATCGCGTACGCGGTGACGGACGTGTTCGAGGCCAGGTTGACCCCGAGAGGGGCGTTCATCAACGTGGTGAAGAACGGGTCGCCGCCGTGGTTGAGCAACTGGAGTCCGTACGCCAGAACCCACTCGAAGAACGCCTGGTCGCCGACGTTGTTGGCCACCGCGTTGTGCCGCGGGTCCGCCCACAGGCCGGACGTCAGGTAGACCGCCAGCCCGAGGGCGATCAGCGCGACGACCAGGTGGGAGCGACGGCGACGGACCCGCTCGCGCACCGCGGGGATCGCCGGCGGATCCGCGGCGGCAGCGGTGGCGGGAGCGGCGACGGACATTGCCCGCAGATTACCAAGTTCCACAGCCAGATCAGGGTCGTGCGGTGGGTTCCCCCTCGACGGCGATCCGCATGGCGGCGTCCAGGTCCGGGTATTCCCAGCGGAAACCGGCCTGCTCGAGCACCGCCGGCAGCACCCGCTGGCTGCCGAGCACCTCACCGGCCATCTCGCCGAGCCCAATGGCCAGCGCGAAGCCGGGCACCGCGAGCACGGCGGGCCGGCGCACGGCCCGGGCGAGCGCCTTGGTGAAGTCGTTGTTCGTGCTCGGGTGCGGGCTGACCAGGTTGACCGGGCCGGCCACCTCCTCGCGACCGAGCACGAACTCGACCGCGCCCAGCCAGTCCGGTAGCGCGATCCACGGCAGCCACTGCCGTCCGCTGCCCATCCGGGCCCCGCCGCCGAGCCGGAACAGCGGCAGCAGCGGCTTAATCAGGGCGCTGCCGGGGCCCAGGGACGCCGCGGTGCGCAGCAGGACGACCCGAGTCCCGGCGTCCTCGGCCGGCCGCGCCGCCGCCTCCCAGGTCCGGCACAGATCGGCCAGGAACGTGTTGCCGGCCGGCGCCTGCTCGGTGACCTCGGTGTCCCCGGTGTCGCCGTACCACCCCACGGCCGAGGCCTGCAGCAGGACCCGCGGCCGGTCCGCCGCCGGCAGCTCCTTGATCACCTTGGCCAGCGTGCCGGTCGTGTCGAGGCGGCTGGATCGCAGCACGCTCTTGTACCGCGCGGTCCACCGCTTGCCGCCCACGTTCGCCCCGGCGAGGTTGACCACGACGTCGGCGTCGGCCACCAGGCCGGGGTCGAGCTGCCCCTGCGAAGGCGTCCAGCGGGCCTGGCCGCCGCGCTCGACCGGCCCCCGAACCAGTTCGGTGACGTCGTGCCCGGAGAGCCGAAGCCGCTCGGCCAACGGTGTCCCGAGAAACCCCGACGCGCCGGCCATGAGGATCCGCATGCCACACCTTCCCGAATCTGAACCCGTTCACTACAACGAGCGCGAGATCACTGCGCCGGAACCGGGTCGGCCGGGTGTGGCGCCGGGCTCAGCGCGGCGACCGGGCGTCGCGCTGAGCCGAGCCTGGGACCGGACGACTAGCTAAGGCCTAGGTCGCCTTCGAACTGGCCGGCCTCGAGGCGCTCCTTCATGGTCACGAGGAAGCGGGCCGCGTCGGCGCCGTCGACGATCCGGTGATCGTAGGAGAGCGCCAGGTAGACCATGGAGCGGGGGACGATCAATTCGCCCAGGTTGGGGTCCTCGACGACGACCGCGCGCTTGACCACGGCGCCGGTGCCGAGAATGCCGACCTGAGGCTGGTTGATGATCGGGGTGTCGAAGAGCGCGCCGCGGCTGCCCGTGTTGGTCAGCGTGAACGTGCCGCCGGACAACTCGTCCGGGCTGATCTTGTTGGATCGGGTGCGCTCGGCGACATCGACGATCCGCTTGGCCAGGCCGGCCAGGTTGAGGTCGCCGGCGTCCCGGATCACCGGAACGATCAGGCCCTTGGGCGTGTCGACCGCGACGGCCAGGTGCTCGCCGTCGTGGTAGGTGACCGTGCCGGCCTCCTGGTCGATCGACGAGTTGACCACCGGGTGCTGGCGCAGCGCCTCGACCGCGGTCAGCGCGAAGAACGGCATGAAGGTCAGCTTGACGCCGTTCTTGGCCTGGAAGTCGGCCTTGGCGCGGGTGCGCAGCTGGGTGATCCTCGTGACGTCGACCTCGACGACCGTGGTGAGCTGCGCCGAGATCTGCAGCGACTCGACCATGCGGCGGGCGATGGTCGCGCGGGTGCGGGTCAGCTTCTCGGTGCGGCCGCGCAGCGGGCTCGGCGACGGCGCCGGCACGGCGGCGGCCGGGGTGGCGGGCCGCTGCGGTGCGGGT
>Ga0307508_10003624_pt1 | contig 15507 bp, 16 predicted proteins | sample 9_EM_MG_FD_203089 | JGI IMG/M metagenome (GOLD analysis project Ga0307508, IMG submission 203089) | Populus trichocarpa ectomycorrhiza microbial communities from riparian zone in the Pacific Northwest, United States - 9_EM | ecosystem: Host-associated > Plants > Roots > Unclassified | place...
GCACGGTTCGACGTTCTCGGTGCGCTTGCCGCGAATCCAGTGATAAGAATGCGGGGCCGCAATGAACCGCAACACAGCTGTCACTGCCCTCGGGCTGATTTTTGCCGCGTACTCGCTGTGCCCTAAAAGCGCAGGCGCGCAGTTCCCCACGAACGAACCGATCCGGCAACCGGTGTTCGGTAAGAGCCCGGTCACCAACGACGACTCGAGTGCGCTGGTGCAGAACCCGGCCAACTTGGCCTTCTTGCCGGCGAGCGAGCTGCGCTGGTCGAGCGTCTACCTGAATGAAGGAGCGCGCGTGCCATGGCAGGGGCACGCGCTGGCCTTCGCCCTACCCATCCCATTCTTGAACGCATCGACCGGCATGCGCGTCGACCTGCTCAGTCCGCCCAGCGGCGGCCCCGGGCCGCTGTTCAAGAGCGACGGCCTGTACCAGTGGGTGACTTGGGGTCTCGCGCTGAAGGCCAGCGATAGCTTCGCGTTCGGTATGTCGCTGCAGCGCTCTTACTCCGACATGGCGCAAGCGCACGGTTTGTTCGGTTGGTCGCTGGCGCTCACCAGCAGGCCCTCGGATTATTTCGGCCTGTCCTTCGTTGCCAGTGACATCAACGCGCCGAAAAATAGCGCCGGCGGCTCGATCGATCGCACTTACGACATTGGCCTGGCGGTGCGGCCGCTGCGCAGTCGCGCCCTCGAGGTCGGGCTCGAGGGCAAAATCATCGACGCCCCCAAGGCCTCTTGGTCGCCCTCGGCGACGCTCGGCGTCGACATCCCCGAGCTCGGCCGGCTCCGCGGAGGCGTTTCCTTCATCGATCCCGACGACGGCATTTCGCGCGAGGAATGGCTGGCCAGCGCCAGCATGTCGTTTTACCTGAACGGGACCGGCGGCTCGATGGACCTGACCGGCGGCAGCGTGTTCGGCGGAGCGCTGGGCCGCAACGTCAGCGGCAAGGCCCAAGAGAACTTGATCACCGAGGTGGCGTTCAAGGGTTACCGCGAGCCTTCGGGCGCGCACGCGCCGACGTTCGCGCTCAGAATTCGGCTCGAAAAGACGCCGGGCACGCGCGAGCACGTCGCGCTGCTCCGGCACCTTTGGCAGATCGCCGAAGAAGAGCCGTCGATCGGCGCAGTCGTGCTCGAGCTGCGCACAGCGCCCGCCGACTCGATGGCGCACGTGCAAGAGCTGCGCGACGCCGTGTACATGCTGCGCCAAGCCGGCAAAAAGGTGCTGTGCCACCTCGAAGACGCCGACGGCGCCTCGCTCTACCTGTGCTCGGCCGCCGATCGCATCTTGCTCAATCCAGCTGGCGGCATTCGTTTCGCGGGCCTGCGCGCGCGCTATTTCTACTACGCGGGCCTGCTCGACAAGCTCGGCATCAAGGCGGACTTCGTGCGCATCGGCGCGCACAAGAGCGCGCCCGAGGCTTTCACGCGCACCGGCGCCACCGAGGTCGCGCACGACGACAAGATCGACCTGCTCCAGCAGCACGAAAAGTTCCTGACCTTGGGCATCGCGCACGGCCGCAAACTTTCGCCCGAAGCCGTGCGCGAGCGCATCGCCAAGGGGCCGTTCGTGGCCATCGAGGCCAAACAGGCGGGTTTCGTCGACGGTTACGCCTTCGACGACGAGCTCGAGTCGCAGGCTTCGGTGCTAGTCGGTCAACCGGTCCGGCTGATTGACGACAATCGTGGGCCCTACGCCGAGCGCTTCAACGGCCAAAACCCCGGCATCGCGCTGATCTACGTCGATGGCGACATGGTCGACGGCCGCAGCCAGACCATCCCATTTTTGGGTATGAAGCTGGTCGGCTCTTACACCATCGCCGAGTCGATTCGGAAGGCGCGCGAAAATCCGCTGATCGGCGCCGTCGTCCTGCGCGTCGAAACCGGTGGCGGTTCGGCCATGGCCGCCGACGTGATTTGGCGTGAGCTCGAGCGCACCACCAAGGTCAAGCCCGTCATCGTCAGCATGGGTACCGCCGCCGCCAGCGGCGGCTATTACATTTCTTCGCCGGCCACGCGCGTCTTCGCCAACCCGCTCACCATCACGGGCAGCATCGGCATCTTCTACGGCAAGGCCGACGTGTCGGAGCTCTTGCGCAAGCTGGGCGTCAACGTCGAGGTTTACAAGACCGCGCCGCGCGCCGACGCCGAGTCGATTTTCCGACCCTTCACCGACGAAGAGAAGACCGAGCTGAAGCGCAAGGTCTGGCAGTTCTACGACGTGTTTTTGCAGCGCGTCGCCGAGGGTCGCAAGCTCACCAAGGAACAGGTCGACGCGGTCGGACAAGGCCGAGTTTGGACCGGCGAGCAGGCGCTGGCGCACAAGCTGGTCGACGAGCTGGGTGGCTTACGTCAGGCGCTGGCGGCCGCGCGCGCGCTGGCCGACCTGCCCGACCACGCACCGATTCAAGAGCTGCCGCCGCCCGACACCAGCCTGATCGGGCGCATTCTGGGCATCGACGGCGTCAGCGCAAGCATCCCGTCGCAGCTCTCGGCGCTACCGCCGGGCTTCATGGACATGGTGCGGGCGCTCGGACCGTTCGTCGTGCATCCCGCCGACAAGCCGCTGGCCCGCATGGAGCTTACCAGCATTGAGTGACCCGGCAACGCTCGAGGCGCGCGGGGCCCGCATCGATCTGTTGGGTCAGCCGCTGCTATCGCGCCTCGACGCGCACAGCGACGCCGAACGCGTCGCGCTGCTCGGCGATTGGTCAGCGCTATTTCTTCTGCTGTCGGGCGAGGCCGAATTGGCCGCTGGCGAGCTCAGCATCGCTGGCGTAGCGGTGCCACGCGGCGTCGCGCAAGGCGTCGTCGGCTTGATGCGCCAGAGCCCGCTCTTGCCCGGCGGCTGGAGCGCCGAGCAGTTCTTGACCAGCAGCGCAGAGCTGAGCGGAGCCAGCAAGAAGGCAGCGCAAAAGCTGGCTTTTCAGACGCTCGAACGCCTGGGGCTCGCCGAGCTTGCCAGAAGTCGTCTGGCGCATGTGCAAGGCGCCGAACGCCGGGCTCTGCTCGTTGCACACGCCAGCCTGACCTCACCGCGCGTGCTGTGCCTCGAGCAGCCGCTCGGCGGTCTCGACACCCACGGTGAACAGACCCTGCTGGCCGTCATCGAACGCGCCGCCGTCGGTCGCCGGTTGCTGGTCGCGTTGGGCGAGCCCGCGCAAAGCGCCGGTGCACGTCAACTGCTGGCCACGTGCGCTGGCCGTTTGCGCCTCGCCGAAGGCGTGGTGCTGCCAGAGCCTGAAGCCTCCGCCCCCACCACCCGCGTCACGGCCACGGTCTGCCGAAACCACCAAGCCTTCGTAGCCGCGCTCGGCGCGCGTGGTCTCTCTGCTCACGCGACCCACGAGGCCGGCGTGCTCAGCGCCCTCACGTCGCCCTTGGCCGGTCCGTGCTGGCGCTACCTAGTCGAGCTGCCCGCTGGCAGCACGGCACCGATCCTCGACGCTGCCCTCGAAAGCGAAGCCGGCTTGGTCGAGCTGCTGCCAGTCCTTGCGGGCTAAGAGCTCGCTCGAGCCCGCCGGGCGCCTGCCCGCAGGGAGGTCTCCGACGTGCTCCGCTTCGGCGCACACGGTCTCAGCACGCCATTCCGTGCGAAAGCACCCAATCCGAAGCCCCCCTCTTCGCAGCAGCCGTTCAGACTCCTTGAAGCGACCGCGCGGCAGCTCGATAGGCAAAGGGCCTCGCCCGCGCCAAAAATGACTTCGCATACAAAGTCATTCGGGCGGGCTCCAATTTCGCTGCCGAAACACCAATACTTACACTGGTTTACGCTTGCAGTGACGGAGGAATAGGAATGACTTTGCATGCGAAGTCATTCTCGGGCGGCGACGAGGCCTCTGGGGAGCGGGCCAACAGCTGTCGGGCGCTGGTCACGCCGCCCGACGGCTAATGATTCTGGCAAGCGAAGTCATTGTCGTGTGGCGACGAGCCGCTCTCGGCGCCCAAGTCGCCGAAGCCGAAGAGCACCCGGCGGCCACCAGCCCGTGCCGCCGGTAGTCGACGCAGGTCGAGCGGTGGCGAGCGGGTGAAGCGAGCCCGTCCACGACTTGGGCATGTGTCTCCGCGGCGGCACTTGGCCCGCCCGAGAAATCAGTTTCGCGAGGCCTCGTTGTCGTCGGCGGGGCTGGGGTGTTTTTCAGGGGCGGCGGCGGGCGCGGGTTTGGCGACGACCGTCGGCGGCTTCGGTTGTGCCGAGACGCCTTGAGCGGCGTACGTCTCCATACCCCGACGCACTGCGAGGATCGCCAGGCGGCGATTTTCGGGAGCGAACGGATCCTTGGGGCTGTAAAGGGCGGACGAGCCGTGGGCGAACACGCCGCCCACCTGGCCCTTCTGCAAGCCATTTTTCTCGAGCACCAGACGCGCGGCGTCGGCGCGCTCGAACGACAATTGCCAGTTCGAGCGGTTCGAGCCCGTCGGAAACGGCTTGGCGTCGGTGTGTCCGTGCACCTGAATCTTGTTGTCGAGCCGACCCAAGATCGGCGCAATCGCCGCCAACAGCTGCTCGAGCCTCGGCTTGAGCTCGGATGAAGAGCGGTCGAACAGTAGGTCGTCGCCGCTGCCGTCCAAAATCTGAATCAAAAGGCCTTCTTCGGTGACGCTGACCTTGAGCTGTTGTGCCAGCTTCTTGAGTGCCGGATCTTCGGCCATCGAACGTTGCATGGCGGCGCGCACCGCGGCCGCAACGCGCTCGAACGCCTGCGTCTCGGGCTGTACCGCAGACTGACCGACGACGTCGAAGTACGCCTTGTTCTGAATACCGCTGCCGCCGTTGAGCACGGAGGGTGCGCCCGAAAACACGCCGGTGCGGAAGTACTCCGACAGCTGTTGGCGCGTCTGCTGATCGGTCTGTGCCATCAGCCACATCACCATGAAGAACGCCATCATGGCGGTCACGAAGTCGGCGTACGCCACCTTCCAGGCGCCGCCATGGGCGCCACCGTGCCCCTTGCCCTTTTTCTTGATGATGATGACGCGACCGCCACCGCTCGGAGCAGGAGCGCCAGCCATTACTTACCTTTCAGCTCCGCGAAGGCCTTCTCGAGCTCGGGCGTCGTCGGACGCTCGTCGGAGAAGATGGTGCGGCGCGCAAATTCGATGGCAATTTGCGGGTTCACCCCGCGAGCCGCCGCAACGACGGCTTCCTTGATGCACAGCATGAAGCGGCTCTCGGCGGCGCCCTGGATTTCGATGCTGGTCGCCAGCGGGCCAACCAGGCCGTAACACAGCAAAATGCCGAGAAAGGTGCCGACGAGCGCAGCAGCCACGTGGTGGCCAATCTCTTCGGGGCCGCCGTCCAAATGGCCCATGGTGACGACGATGCCGAGCACGGCGGCCACGATGCCGAGACCGGGCAAGGCGTCGCCTGCGGTGCGAATCAAGCCAACGGGCTGGTGGTCTTCGTCGTGGTGCGTCTCGAGCTCCGCGTCGAACAAGAGCGAAAGCTCTTCGGCTGAGCAACCGTCGACCAGCTGCTTCAAGCCGTCGACCAAGAAGTCCGCGGCGTGATGGCGATGCATCACGGTCGGGTAGGCGCCAAATAGCGTGCTGGTGGCGCGATCGCTCACGTGCGGCTCGAGCGCCAGCACGCCCTCACGGCGGATCAGCGCCAAGATTTGATACAGGAGCTTGAGCAGATCCATGTAGTCGTTCTTGGCTGGCGCGCCGCCCTTGAAGCCCTTCTTGAACGCCCCGGTGACGCGACTCAGAACTTTGCCCGGTGCCGAGATGACCACCGTGCCGACGGTCGCGCCAATAATCACCACGAGCTCGCTCGGCTGAATCAGGACGCCGAAGGCTCCGCCACCCATGGCGAAGCCTCCAAGCACCGAACCGAACACGACCAAGAGCCCAATAATGGTGGACACTGCCTAGGCAAGACGGCCGTCTCATAAGTTTCTGAAGGCTCGTTTTGAGAAACTCGAGAAAATTCCAATCCTTTCCAAGGCTTGAGCCGCGCCACGTTCGTGGCCTGGCTCGCCCCAGCGCGACAGCAGGTCGAGGCAACGTGAGAAGATGCCGTCTCGCGCCTGTCGGGATTCTTGCGCGAACATCCTCGAGCAGCGACAAGCCCTGTGGACCTTTCGTCGCTTGCTGGGCATCGAAGCGCATGAAACAGCAGGATCCCCTCGCCCACCCGCTGGTGGCGGGTTTGGTCTTTGGAGGCGTGTTCGTCATCGTATTTCTTTGCAAATGCATTGCGGCGCTCGTCTTGGGTATCCCGAGCCGTTCCTTCCGCGACGCGGAATTTGGCCGCGTGCTGCTGATGCTGTTGACGTTTTCAGCGACTACGGGCGGCTCAGTGTGGCTTGTGCGCGGCAAGGTACTGCGGGCAAGCCCCGTGAGGCGCAGGAACCTCGCGACCGGCCTCGCCGTTGGCGCAACGTACTCCATCAGCTGCACGCTCTTTTTCGGCGGAGGGATGCCGCTCGCGGCCGACGTCGGCCTTGGTGCCTTCGTCTTTCTCGGCGTCGCTTGGGCCGTAGCCTCTGCGTTGAACCAGGTCGGCATCGGCTGAGGACGCGCCGTTGCACGGGGCTCGCTGAAAATGAAGGTCAATGTCGTGCCCAATGGCGCTGCTGCCGCACAATTGCCGGGTGTTGCACAATGCAGCGCGGCGCGCGAAACTGCGGCGCGGGAGCAAGCAACCGATGAGATCAAGAACTAGCTGGCGAGGTTGGGGCTGTCTGTTGCTCTGCGCCGTAGCGTTGGGACCGGCCTGCGCCGGCAAGTCGCGGACAACTGACACGAATACGGCCGGAGCTGCCGGGACTGGCGGCGGCCTTTCAGGTACGGCAACCGCGGGCGCGGCCACGGCTGGCGACGTGTCGGGGCACGCTGGCGCCGGCGCGGGTGGCGCTGGGGGCAGCGTCGCGATTGGCGGGACCGCTGGCGGCGCCTCGTGCCAGTTTTCCGGCTGCACCGATGGCTCGCACTACTGCAGCGTCGTCATGTTGAATGGCGGTTTGCTGCTGGACGAATGCCGAGCCTTCCCAACTAGCTGCAGAACGTGCGCGTGTGCGATTGCAGACTTCAAACAGTTTTTGAGCCAGCAGACGTATGGGTGTGACCAAATCGGTTGTCATGACGCCACGGGCAGGGTTAGCGAAGACGAGACGAGCGATAAGCTCATCCTCACGTGCGGAAGCCCATGAAGGGAGCCGCTGCCGGACGGAAACCCAACCAAGCACGAGTTTCAGGCTGCCCAGCTGGGCAGCCCCACCAGAAACGCGGCCTGCCCACTTCCCAGGTCCCGCTCGAACACCGCGACGCGCCTCGCGCCTCACGCCTCAATACTTTTAAAGTCGCTCGTGCAGAACTTGCAGCGCGTCGCCTTGGCTGGAACCGTCTCGCAGCAGGCCGGGCATTCTTTGACCGCAGGCGCGGGCTCGTCGGGCTTTCTCACCAGGCGGTTCTCCGCCGCCTTGATGATGCGGCTCACGATCAGAAACAGCACCAGCGCGACGACGAAGAAGTCGAGCACCGCGCCGACGAAGTCGCCGTAGCTCAAGACGACGTTGTCCTTCTCGACGGCGGCGTGCTTCAAAATCATGCCGCTCTTGCGCCAGTCGCCGCTCGGCAGCACCAGAGCCACGATCGGCATGACCAGATCGGCGACCAGCGCGGATACGATCTTGCCGAAAGCGCCGCCGATCACCACGCCGACTGCGAGATCGACGACGTTGCCTTTGAACGCGAACTTCTTGAAATCTTCGAAAAACGCCATGCTGGCTTACTCCTTCACGACGTTCGAATACGAATAGATGAGGCTCAAGGTGCTGGTGGTGTCGAGCTTGGTCTTGGTGGGCAGGGGCTCGTTGTCGTAGCGAGCGTTGAATCCGACACCGAGGGCGAGGTTACCCCAGACTTTGGCCGTGAACAGCACGTCGTAATTGAAACGGTAGCGCTGGTCGTCGACGAAACTCTGCAGGTACTCGATGCCGTTCGCGATCGTCGTCACGTCGTTGAAGGCGTGGTGAAAGCCCAGAAAGACGCGCGCCGAGTGGTCCGTCGCGTGTTTCGGCAGCGTGTCGATCACCACGCCCATGTCGTCTTTCACTCGGCGCGCAGCGAGCAGCCGCGTGTCGTACTGAAAGTCGTAGCCAGCTTCAGCCCAGAGCTGCGTCTTCGGCCGATTCACGAACAGGTACTTGAAGCCCGGATCGAGATTGAGCCGGAACGCCAAGCCTTGAAACTTGTCGTGGCGACCCGTGACCAGCAAAAACAAGCTGGCGTCGTCCATCAGGTAGCGGTCGTAGCGCCCGCGGCCCTGTGCGTTTTCGGTGGTGGTCTGCATGTCGCCACCGGGCGGAGCGCTCCTGCCGTAGTTGCCAACGAGCGAGGCGCCGAGGCCATTGCCGCCGCCGCGCCAATCGACGCTGCCCGAGCCCGTGAACGCCACGAGCCGCGAGTTGCCGCTCGAGCTCAAGCCACCCGCCGACACCGACGCCGAGACGCCTTCTGGCGCGGCGGTGATCTTCGGCGCCTCGGGTGCAGGACCAGGACCGGCAACGGCTTTGGCGGCCTCGGGCGGCGGCGCGCCGAGCGCGTCTTGGGCGAGGGCCGCGTGAGTCAGCAAGACGTTGCCGAGCAGACTGCTCGAAGCAAGCGCAACCACCGAGACGGCTCGAAACATCACGATTCTCCTGAAGGGCCAGCCGTCACGCCGGCCGGCAAGGGCGCGCAAGCTAGTCGCGGCGCCCTGACATGGCAACCCGGCGAAGCCGCTGACGCTCGCCACGTCTTACGCGCCGGGACGGCGGCTATGCCGCGTCTGACCAGCCCGCTCGTCGAGCCGCGCGAAAAATCCCTGCACGACCGCGAGCTCCGGTGACGAGAGCGGCGCATCCGATGTGCGCAACAAACCCGACAGCTCGTAGCAATGATCGATCGAAACTCGAAAGTAGTCTTGATGCCGCACGGTACGGCGCACCAAGAGCGCTTCCACGTCGGGCTGAATCGCCTTGAGCGGAGGGAAGCCGCGTTCGAGCTCGCCCCAGGTCCTGAGCGGCACGAACGACTCGATGATGCCCGCGCGCCCCGGGAAGGTGGCTACCACTTCGCCGGTGCGGGCGCGCGCGGAGAAGAACGCGAGCCCTACCGGTACGCCGAGCTCAGCCCAGGTAGCGTCGTCGATGCTCAGCTCGTGAAGCCGCGCGGCGCGTCGCTCGACCCGCAGGTAGCGCGCGCTTTGCCGCGTCTCTTGGCGCGCGAACAGCGCCGCACAAGCCTGGCAAGCGCAGAACACTCGCCGCGCGTCAGGTTCGAGCAGATGCTCGTGCTCGACCGAGATGGCCACGGCACACAGCTCGCACTCTTCTACGGGGGCACCCGTTACGAAAGCGCGAAGCTTCGCCAGCACGGCATTCGTCATGCAGAAAACCCTCGTCGCCGGCCCCAGTGAATGGAACCTGCGAGCACCTACACCGTACTCCTGGTTAGTCCCGGAACGAACCCCTGACCGCAACGCCCTCACAGCTTTTGGCTAGGCCCGCGATTCTCACGGGTTTTTTCCGGCCAGCCTGGTCGGGCGTTTCATGTACCACCCGGCCATTGCTTGGATAAGTGGCGCAAGCAGGTTGCCGTCGGGCTGCAAATCGGACACACCAAGGCCTCTACCTTTGAGGTTTCAGGAGCAAAATGAAGAAGTTGACGCACGGGCTGGGGGTTGTGGCGATAGGCATAATTTCGGCGGCTGCATTTTCAGGTTGCAGCAGTACTCCGTCCCCAACCCCGGTGGCGACCGCCGGAACGGGTACTACGGGCGGTAGCGTCGGGACCGGCGGCACCGGCGCAGTCGCGATGGGTGGTTCGTCCGGCGCTAGCACGGCCGGAATGACCGGCGTTGGCGGCGGCATCCAGCTAACGGGCGTTCCCGCCTACACCGAGTTGAGCGGTCCTGACGCGCCGGCAGGAGCCGCCGCACCATCGGGCTGGACGACGGGCACGTGCAGCAGCTGCCACGGCATGAACGGCGAAGGCCAGCCGCAAATCGGCCCAGAGATTCGGCACGTGCCCCACGACTATGCCGTGTGGGTCGTGCGTCACGGGCGCCCAGCGCCGAGCCTGATGGTCGCCTTCCCGCAGACGTCCGCAGACCCGGCCGTCTCCGCGATCAGCGACGCCGACCTCGAGGCGGTGATTACGTGGCTCGACGGGTTGCCGAAACCGACAACGGGCCAGGGCCTGTACAAGGACTTCTGCGGCAACTGTCACGGCCCCGTGAACCCGACCGGCGGCGCCGTGCCGATCTCGATCCAAGGCAAGCCGAGCTCGGATATCGACACCAAGGTGCGCATGGGCTTCGGCACCGATGAGAGCATGCGCAACCTGTACATGCCGCCCGAGACCATGACCTCGCTCACCGACCCCGAGCTGCTGCTGATCAAGCAGTTCGTGATGGCCACGCCCTAGTAACCCCATCGACCTGGCCGGTAAGCTTGCCGGCCAGGTTGCGTGCGCGCTATGGACTGCGGCCGTGACGGCCCGCAGCGAGCTCCAAGACGCCCGACGCATCGTGATCAAAGTCGGGTCGAAGGCTCTAGCCGGCGACGGCGAGCTGCAGCAGAAGTTTGCTCAAGAACTGAGCGGCTTGGCCAAGCCCAAGCGCGGCTTCGTGCTCGTGACGAGCGGCGCCATCGCGTTCGGCATGAAGAGGCTGGGCTACCGCACTCGGCCGAAAGAGACAGGCAAGCTGCAAGCGGCCGCCGCAGCCGGACAGACTGTGCTGATGCGCCGCTGGGACGAAGCCTTCAGCGCCGCGGGCTTGACGGTGGCGCAAGTTCTGCTCACGCACGACGATTTGGCCGACAGAGAACGCGTGAACAACGCGCGCGACGCCTTTGCCGAGCTGCTCGACGCCGGCGCCATTCCCATCGTCAACGAGAACGACACCGTCTCGACCGCCGAAATTCGTCTCGACAACGATCAGCTGGCCGCCATGGTGGCACCGCTCGTCTCCGCCGATTTGCTGATTTTGCTCACGGATGTCGAGGGCGTGCTCGATAAGAGCGGCAAGCGCATCGCTCTGATGAGCGACAGCGCGGAGCTTGGTACCGTGGTTCAGTCAGGCGAACGGCTCGGCAGCGGCGGGATGCAAAGCAAGCTCGACGCCGCTCACAAGGCCTGCCACTCAGGGGCGTCGGTGGTCATCGCGCCTGCCTCGCGGCCCAACGTCATCCGCGACATCGTCTCGGGCGCGGATGTGGGCACCTTGGTGCCGCGCCGCACCGCGCTACGCGCCCGCCAGCATTGGATCGCCTACACGCTGCGGCCTCGCGGCACGGTGTTGGTCGACGCTGGCGCCGAAAAAGCGCTGCGTGGCGGTAAAAGCAGCCTGCTCCCGGTCGGCGTCTTGGGCGTGCGTGGCGAGTTCAACGCCGGCGACGCGGTCAAGCTGGTCGGCGCGAGCGGCAGCGAAATCGGCCGCGGTCTCACGCGCTTGGGCGCGCTCGACGTGTCGCGCGCAGCCGGTAAGCAAGCCGCGGAGCTCGAGCTCGCTTTTGGAGGGGATGCGAAAGAGCTCGTGATCGTACACAAAGACGATCTCGTCCTAGCCTGACATTCGCCGCGGTCGGGGTTGGGGCCCCGAACGCCACGCGACCGCGCCCCGAACGCCGACGAGACCGCGCGCACATGCGCGCACCCTTCCTAAAAATCGCGTCCAAGCTTATTCTGCGTCGCGTGTCGGAACCTCCCGCACGCGACGGTTGTCCAAGCATGCCTCCGCACATGGGGTACCCGACTTGAGCAAGTTACAGCCGTCGCTCGGGCTAATGGCGGGGTGTGCCCTGGCCCTCGGCGGCTGCATGCAGCTGCCGTTCATCGGCAAAGCACCGGTGCAGGCACCACGACCGGCGTCCGCGCCGGCGCCCGCGCTCCCGCCTTCGCTGGAGCTGCCGTTCATGCTCAGCAGCAAAGACGACTACGTCGTGCGCTTGGTGATCGGCAGCGTGACCTGCTCGGGCGCGTTGATCGACGACGATCGGGTGCTCACGGCGCATCATTGTGTTTCGGCTCGCTCGCGCCACGGCGAAATGCTTGCGCGTGACGTCGCGCCCGACGAGATCCGCATCGAGCTCGGCGGCGAAGATTTGCCTTGGGGCGAGGCGGCGGTGCGCGCCATCGTCGCGCCCACCTGTGGGCACGCTGCCGGCGACGGCGACATCGCGATCCTGGTGCTCGACCGCCCGCTGATCGGCATGGAGACACGCCAGGCGCGCATCGACAGCGCCCCCCTGCTCAAAGAGAGCATCGCGCCGATCGGCTTCGGTCGCTGCGCGCTCTCGACCGACGCCCTGCACCGACGCAAGCGCCCGCTTTCGAGCATCGACACCATCGCGGACGCGAGATTTCGGGCCACTGCCTCGATTTGTCCGGGCGATTCCGGTGGTCCGGTGATGAGCGACCGCGGCGAAGTGCTTGGAGTCATCTCGGCGGCCGTGATGGACGCCGACGAAACCACGGCCGGGCGCGCCGAGTTCACGCGCCTCGACCGCTTCCGCGCGCTGTTCGCGCGCGCCGAAGCCGTTTCCAAGGGCCAAAGCCTGGCCGAATTGCCCCCCGTCGACTGCGCCCGCTAGGCTTGGGCTAGACTCACAGGTCGGCGTCGGGCCGTGTCCGCGCCATTCGAAGACCGATGCGGAAGATGTTCCGGTTCCTGTTCTGGTGTGCGCTGCTCGTGGGCATCGTGATTGGCGTCCTCAGGGCGACCGCTATTCGCTGGTGGCGCGTACCGACCGACGACCCCTACTTGACGGCGTCCATTTCGCCGAGCATCCACCCGGGCGATCTGATTTTGCTCTGGCGGTTGACCAGACCGGGCCTTGGCGACTTGGTGCTGTGCCCCGAGCCGAAACGGCCGGACCGCGAGGTGATCGGGCGCTTGGTCGGCGAAGGTCGAGACGAGCTCGAGGTCAATGGTGCCGACATCGTGATCAATCGCCGCCGAAAGATCGTGGAGGGTAACTGTCCCGAGGGCACGTTCATCGAGCACGACCCGGGAACGCACATCCAGGTCGAACAGGGCTGCAACATCGAGGACCTCAACGGCGAGCACCCGCGGGGCGAGATTCCGGCGGCATCGGTGCGCCCCTCCGACGTGAAGACCACGGTGCCCGAGGGCACCGTCTGGCTCGTCAGTGACAACCGCCTCTTCCCCTACGACTCGCGCGACTTCGGCCCTGTGCCACGCGAGACCTGTAAAGAGCTGGTCTTCTTCCGCCTAGTCGGGGCTGGCGGCTTTTTCGATAAGAGCACGCGGAACCAGTACATCCCGTAGGCTTCGGTGCAGCTGCGGCGGTAACCTTTTGCCGGTCACGGAATGGGTAGTATGACCAGCACGGCCATGATGCTCGGAGCGCTCGATGTCGGGATCGTTTGCGGCCGGTGCGACGCCTTCAATCCGATGGGGGCAGCGCACTGCGGTTTCTGCGGTCATGGCGTCGCGCTCTTGCCGGCCATCAAGCCGGCTGGTTCAAGTTCTTCCCATCCGGGCGAAATTGTTGGAGGCTTCGAGGCCGCAGCAGGGAACGACCCGGCTGATTCGGTCGCGGAGGAGCGGATGGACCAAGCCAGATACTACGTCTGCGAGTCGTGCATGACCCCGGTGCCGAGCGGGCACAAGTTCTGTGGTCGCTGCGGCACGCCCGTGCCCGAAGCCATCATGCATCTGCACGCCGATTTCTACGGCGACATGCAAGACCCGGCCAAGGCCCGCCTGATCTTGATCCGCGGCGAGGGCATGGACGGCCTCTCGTACCACCTGAAGGCAGACCAACACATTTTGGGTCGCCAAGGGCAGCTCGAGTTTCCCGACGACGTGTTCATCTCGCCGAAGCACGCGAATTTCTACTATCGGGACAACCGGCTGGTGGTGCGCGACGAAGGCTCGCTGAACGGCGTCTACTTCCGCATTCGCGGCTCGGTCGAAGTCATGCCGGGCGATCAATTCATCGTGGGCGAGCAAGTGTTTCGCCTCGATCCAACGCCCAAGGCTTCCGACGGTGCCGATCCTGACGGCACCTTCTTCTATTCATCACCGAAGTATCCGAGCGCGTTTCGCCTCAACCAAATCTTGGAAGGCGGCACCATCGGCATGACGATTTGCGCGCGTGGCAACACGCTGCAAGTCGGCCGCGAAGACGGCGACCTGAACTTCCCGGGCGACATGTTCATGTCGGCCAAGCACGCCACCGTCGAAGAAAAAGACGGCAAGTTCGTGCTCACCGACTTCGACAGCCGCAACGGCACGTACCTGCGCCTCAAGACCGAAAAAGCCCTGTCGCACGGCGACTACGTTTTCATTGGCAAGAAGCTGCTGCGTGTCGAGCTGAACGCAAACTAGGGCAAAGCGGGTTTTATTCGCCTCCGTGCTTCGCCGTACTGCGTGGCGATCCTCCTGACTTGAAACCGCGCTCGGCCTCGCCGAGTTTTTTCGTATGGGTCTGGTTTTCCTCCGTGCCTTGCCCCAAGCGCGACGCGACTTTCGCGTGTGGGACTGTAGCGGGCGCTCGGCCTCGCCGAGTTTTTTCACTTCGGTCTTCTTGGGGCGATCGTGATCTGCTGGTGCCAAGGTCTTGCCAGGGCGATCCAGCTCGCGCTTTGCGCGAGCGCGCAGTGCACAGGTTCTTTGAGGCTCGAGCGGAGAGCGGGAGCGGCTTCGACCTACAGTGTCGCGGCTGGCGCGGGGGGTGCCGTGGGCGAAGTTGCGCGCGGGAGGAACTTGGGTGTCGTGCCTTGGTACCTCACGTAAGCCGAGCCAAGCTCCCGGGCTAGTGCGCGCTCTTCGAAGTGCACCCCAGCGATGACATAGATGGTCATGCCTAGTGTCAAGCACAAGTGCCCGATGGTCATGTGCGGGGTCACCCACAACCCGAGGAGCAATGCGCTCATCATTGGATGCCGCACGTACTTGTACAAAAGCGGCGTAACGAAACCTCGCCGCTCGAAGCTTTTGCGGCGAAAGCCGTTGAACGCCTGCTTGACTCCGAACAAGTCGAAATGGTCGATCATGAAGCTAACCAGCGGCACACCCAGCCAGCCCAGCGCGTTGATGACCCACAGTGGCACGGCCGCAGCAGTGCTCTGAACGTTCCAAAGCACGCCGGGCAGCGGGCGCCATTGCCAGATCAGCAGGCCGAGCGCGACCGAAGATGCCAAAACGAAGGTCGCCCGCTCCAGGTGAGCCGGAACCACGCGCGTCAGCAGTCGCTTGAAGCTCGGTCGAGCCATAATCGAGTGTTGCAGACCGAACACGAGCAGCAGGCCGACGTTGACGACCAACGCCGACCCGAGGTCGGTGACAAGCCCCGTGTCGACTGTCTTCGGCACCCCCACGCCGTCGCAGAACCACGCAAAGTAGGTAAAGACGGCCAAGAACCCCAGGTACGACGCCAGGCTGTAGATGAGTCCGAACATGTTCAAGCCTCCGTTTCGAATGCGCTCGGTTTGGCCTGGCGGACCGCTACCACGCATCACGGGTGCGACTAGTGATTCCGGGAA
>Ga0307508_10003625_pt1 | contig 15506 bp, 13 predicted proteins | sample 9_EM_MG_FD_203089 | JGI IMG/M metagenome (GOLD analysis project Ga0307508, IMG submission 203089) | Populus trichocarpa ectomycorrhiza microbial communities from riparian zone in the Pacific Northwest, United States - 9_EM | ecosystem: Host-associated > Plants > Roots > Unclassified | place...
GGCGCGGAAGTAGCTCTCGTCCCAGCGCTGCTCGTGCGCGAGGTAGGTCCATTTGCACGTGACGGTGCAGGTCGAGCGCGACAGGTCACCGCTGGCCCGCCAGGTCAGGAAGTCCGTCAGATCCAGAAACTGCCATGCGTCGGCGAAGACCTCGGGCTTGTTCTGCAGCAGCCACAGCAGTTTCGGCGTCTCCATCTCGGGCGAGATGCGGCCCCCGACATACTTCAGGACGTCGTGCCCCGTGGCATTGATGCGGTCGGCCTGATCGACTGCGCGGTGATCCATCCAGACGATGATGTTGCGCTCGGGGTCATCGCTCGGGCCGACCGGCAGCGGGCGCCCCCCCTCACCGAGAACGACCAGCGAACAGGTCGCGTCGAAACCGATGCCGACGATCCGATCCGGCGCTGTGCCCGAGAGCGCCAAGGCACTGCGCACCGACGCGCACACAGCTTTCCAGATTTCGTTGCTCGACTGCTCGACGATCGCGCCGGGTGCATGAAACAGGCGGATATCCTGTTTCGCGGACGCGAGCATCCGCCCCGCCAGATCGAAGACGCCGGCCCGGGCGCTGCCGGTGCCGACGTCCACGCCGATGACGCAATCGCCCTGCGCGGCGCGTATCGGGCCGTCCATCAAAGGTCGACGCTGTTGGGCAGGATGACGATGTCGCGAATCGTCACGTTGCGCGGCCGGGTCAGCATGAACATCACGCAGTCGGCGACTTCCTTCGGCTGCATCAGGCTGCCCGATGCAAGCGCCTCGTCCATCTTGGCCTGCGGCCAGTCGTCGAGTAGCGCAGTGACGACCGGGCCCGGCGCCACCGCGCCGACGCGCACGCCGTGCTTCGCGAGCTGCCGCCGCGTGGTGTGCACGAACGCCTGCACCGCGAACTTCGATGCGGTGTAGATGGGCTCCCACGCCACCGGAACGATGCCCGCGATCGAACTCGTGAAGATGATGTCGCCTGATTTCTGCGCCACCAGATGCGGCAGCACCGCGTGGACGGAACGGAACGCGGCGTTGATGTTCAGGTTGAGCATGCGGTCCCAGTCGTCGGGATTGCCCTCGACGACCTCTCCGCCGACGTAGGCGCCGGCGTTCGCGTGAAAGATGTCGAGACCGCCGGCGAGCGCGAGAATCTCGCCCAGCATCGACGAGTTCTCCTGCGGCTGCAGCAGATCGATCTTCAACGCGAGCGCGTGCGGGCCGAGCGCCTGGCAGGCCTGCGCGAGCTTCTCGCCGTCGCGGTCGATGAGGACGACCTTGGCGCCGGCGCCGACCAGCACGCGGGCGCATTCGAGCCCGATGCCCGACGCCGCACCGGTGATGGCTGCGACGCGGCCTTTCAGGGATTCAGTCATGTGAGAGGTTCCGGATTGGCAGGCGTCACGAACTTCACGAACGGCCGTGCGACATGCGCGACTGCCGCGCGAGCGAGTCGACGATGACCGCGATCGCCAGCACTGCGCCGGTGATCATGAAGCGCAGCGACGACGACAGGTTGAGCAGCGTCAGACCGCTCGCGATCGACTGGATCACGATGATCCCGAGCACCGCCGAATAGGCACTGCCGCGCCCGCCGAACAGGCTGGTGCCGCCGATCACGGCGGCGGCGATCGCGTTCAGGTTCACGTCGCCGGTGCCGGCTTGCTGGCTCGCCGACGCGAGCCGCGCGGCGCTCAGCACGCCGCCGAGCGCGGCCAAGCTGGCGCACAGCACGAAGGCGCTCGTGAAGATCATGTTGACGTTGATGCCGGCGCGGCGGGCCGCTTCGCGATTGCCGCCGACCGCGTGCATCGAACGGCCCCAGCGCGTGCGCCGCAGCGCATGGTCCATCGCCACGGCGAGTGCCACGAACAGGCCGAACACCCAGGGCACGCCCCGCCCGTGGTTCAGGTACGCGACGACGACCTCCAGCAACACCGTGATCGCGACGACGCGAACGAGCAGACTCGCCACCGAGGGCGCCGAGAGGTTGACGGCCTGCCGGCGCGTGCGGTTGCGCAGCCCACCCAGCAGGATCACCACGCCGGGCACCAGCGCCAACAGGTGCGAAACCGCGGCCGGGATCACCATCAATTGCCCGAAGTCGACCATCGCAGAACCGTAGGGCAGGTTGATCGAGCCGCTGCTGCCGAGAACGTAGAGCTGCAGCCCGAGAATCGCCAGCAGGCCCGAGAGCGTTGCGACGAAGCTCGGCATGCCGAGCCGGTTGAACAGCAAGGCATACAGCGCGCCGATCAGGCCGCCCACCCCGAGCGCGACGACGATGGCCGCCGGCAGCGGCCAGTCTTGGTTCACCCACAGCATGCCCACCAGCGCCGATGCAAAGCCGCTCATCGAGCCGACCGACAGGTCGATCTGCCCGAGCATCAACACGCAGACGATGCCGAGCGCGATCACGCCGGTGGTCGAGCAATCGAACAGCAGATTCACCAGATTGTCGGCCGACAGGAAGACCGGGTTCAGGCTGGTAAAGACGGTCCAGATGATGACCAGCCCGACGATGACCGGCAGCGCGCCCAGGTCGCCCGAACGGATGCGTTCGACGAACGCCGACACCGCGCCGGCGAACCCTTCCGCGTGCTTCACGCGAACATCGCTGCGGTCGAGCAGCTTCGGCGATGGCGCGGCACCTTGTTGGGTCGTGCTCATGGAGCTTCCTGACCTTGGGCCTGCTGTTCCTGGACGCGCGTGGCGCGGCGCGAGACGGCGTTCTCGGTGGCGCCGGTGATCGCGGCCACGAGCTCCTGGTTGGACGAATCAGGATAGAACACGCCGTTGTTCCGGCCGAGCCGCAGCACGACGATGCGGTCCGCCACCGCGCGCACGTCTTCCATGTTGTGGCTGATCATGATCACCGCATGGCCCCGATCGCGCACCCGCTCGATCAGGTTGAGCACCTCGGCGGTCTGGGCGACGCCGAGGGCGGCGGTCGGTTCGTCGAGCATGATCAGCTTCGGATCGAGCAGCAGCGAACGCGCGATGGCCACCGTCTGGCGCTGGCCGCCCGAGAGCGAGGCGACCACGTCGCGAACATCGGGAATGCGCGCCGACAACTCGTTCAAGAGCGTCCAGGCCTTGACCTCCATCGCGACCTCGTCGAGCCGCAGGGGCGCCAGCTCGCGTCCAAGGTAGATGTTCGCGACGACATCGAGGTTCTCGCACAGCGCCAGGTCCTGGAACACGGTCGCGATGCCGAGATCGAGCGCTGCGCCGGGGTCGCTGAGCGTGACCTGCTTGCCGCCGAAGGTGATCGTGCCGGCGGTCGGCTGGTGCACGCCGGCCAGCACTTTGACCAAGGTGGACTTGCCGGCGCCGTTGTCGCCGACCAGTGCGACCACCTCGCCGGCGTGCACGTCGAGGTCGATGTCGGTCAGGGCGGAAACCGCACCGAAGCGTTTGGAGACGCCGCGCAGGCTCAGGACAAGTTCGCCGGGGGCGCGCCGCGCAGGTGTGGGATCAGTCATCGACTCGGACCTTTCGGTAGGGTGTGAGGCCGGGACGCGGACTTGCCGCGCCCCGATCGTTGCGACCCGTGTCAGTTCGCGATACCCAGCTTCTTGCAGCCGTCAGCGTAACGCCCGGTGCACAGCTCCTTGCCCGTGGCGATCTTCTTGTCGATGATCTCGGCCTTCAGGTTTTTCGCCGTCACGACCGCGGGCGTGAAGAGTTGCGAGGGCGTGTCGTAGAGCTTCATCTCGGCCTTCGGCGCCTGACCGTTCAGAAAGCCGACGGCCACGCGCGCGGCCGCCGCGGCGACGATCTCGCTCGGCTTGGAGATGGTGTTGTACTGGTCGCCCGCGATGATCAGCTGCAGTGCGGCGAGCGTGGCGTCGTTGCCCGAGACCGGCGGCACCGGATTGACGCCGGCCGCCTTGAATGCCGCGATCGCGCCGCCACCGGTGCCATCGTTGGCCGCCACCACGCCGATGATCTGCGTGCTGAAGCGTGTGACCTGCCCGCTGACCCACTGCTGGGCCTTCGGCGGCGCCCACTCCGGCGTGTCGAACTCGGCCAGCGTCTTGTAGCCGCTGTCCTTCAGACCTGCGTGGATGCCGTTCTTGATCAGGCCGGCTGCCGCATCGGTCGGCGAACCATTCACCTGCAGCAGGCCGCCCTTGTCGGTCGGCACGCCCTTTTCCTTCAGGTACTGCACCAACGACACCGCAATGGCCTTGCCGATGCCCTCGTTGTCGAAGGAGACGTAGTAGTCGGCCGGCGTCGAAGGCACCGGCCGGTCGTACGCGATCACCTTGATGCCCTTGCTCTGCGCGAGTTTGACCAGCGACGCGGCCGAGGTCGAATCGACCGGGTCGAGCACGATCACCTTGGCGCCCTGCGACATCACCGAGTTGAACTGTTGCTGCTGCTGCGCGACATCGCCGTTGGCGTTCTGGTAGAGCACCTTGCAGTCGGCGCAGAGTTTGGCCATCTCGGCCTTGAAGCCGGGGAAGTCGTGCTGCTCGTAGCGTGTCGAGGCCTGGTCGGGCATCAGGAACGCGACGGTGCCGGACGGTGCGGCCAGCGCGGTGTTGGCGGCAAGGAGGCCGAGCGCGACAACGCTGGCCATCTTCGAGAGTTGGGAAATTTGAGTCGTCATCAACTTGTCTCCTGTCATTTTTGGGTGTTCGGCCCGCCTGCTGGCCGGTGCCGGATTGCGATCACACGGGATCGATGCCATGGGCCAGCCTGAAGCCCTCCTTTCTCAGGCGGCTTGCGCCACGCCTGCGTTTTCGGCCAGCAGGGCCCGAAAGCGCGAAGGCGGAAGGCCCTTTTGCCGCAGGAACTGCCGATTGAAATTGGAAATGTTCTTGAAGCCCGAGGCGAAGCAGATGTCGGTGACCGACAGCTGCTCTTCGCTCATGAGCAGCTGAGTGGCCAGGTTGATGCGAAGCCGGTTGACGTAGCGGCTGAGCGCCATGCCGGTGTGGCGGCGAAAGCTGCGCGAGAACGCGCTCGGGCTGAGCCGGGAGATCGTCGCCAGCTTCTTCTCGTCGAAGGATTCGGTCAGGTGCTTGCGGATGTAGTCGAGGGACTCGTTGATCCCGGTCGCCATGAATCCCGACGGGTCTGGGTGGTAGGCGTCGCTGGTCATCGCGCGGCTGCCTTGAGCGCGGCTCAAGCTGCCGAGTATGGACACGAAGAGTTCGATGCGGCGGATGTCGGCTGCGTTCAGCAGCTCCTCGATCATCGGGCCGACGGTGGCGGCAGTTTCAGGCGTGAACAGCACGCCGCGCCGGCTCAGTTCCAGCAGAGGCAGAAACGAGGAGAGCTCCGGCAGCAGTTCAGCGGCGTCGCGGATGAACTGCTCACTGAACTGCAGGATGCGGCCGCGCAGCGGGACCGATGCCCCTTCGGGCACGTCGCTGACCCAGTTGTGCGGAAGGTTCGGTCCGGTGAGCACCAGGTGGCCTGGCTGGAACTCGCCGATGAAGTCGCCCACGAAGCAGCGTCCGGTGGTGGCGACGACGTGGTGAAGTTCGCACTCTGGGTGGAAGTGCCAGCGCACCGTGCGGAACGGGTAACCGTGCTCCCACGCCTTGAATGACTGGGTGCGACCGATCTGAACGAGCTCGAGGTCCGGTTTCATCGAAGTGTCTCCAGGCGCTCGACGACTCGTGTCGGTTCGGCGCCGGTTGTCTGCGTGGTTGTGGCTCTGCGGCACACCACTTCGGTGAATGGTAGGGGTGCACTCGCAGGGTCAGCTACTGCATTTTTCCCCGCTGATCGATACGTTTTTGCTGTTGTGACCTGGATTCGAAGACCGCATTGCGCAGCTGGCCGGACCGACTATCAACGGGAAGCTCGAGCACGCGCCTCGATCACTGGGTCTGAAATTTGCTTTACAGTAGCTTGACTTCTCTGGAACTAAATTTTCATGATCGCACCGCCTCCCGTCGACGGTTGGACCGGCCGCTTTGCTGGCATGCCTGTGCTCCAGCAAATCGCCGCGCGCCTCCCCGTGATGCCTGTGGCGATGTTGCGCATGGGACATGCGGTGCTCGCGCATCCGTTTCGGGCCGCCACGCTCAACATCGACGAGTTCGCCGGCGAAGTGGCGGTCTCGACCGCCACCGCGAACCGCTTCGCGCGGGCGATGGGCTTCGACGGCTACCCGCAATTCCGCGCTGAACTGGCGCGCGGCTTCGAGGCCATCCTCGCGCCGGTCGAGAGCCTGCGCAGCAATCTGCAGCGCGCGGCGAGCACGCAGCAGGCCATGGCCGCATCGCTGCACGAGACGCTCGCCAACCTCGAGCGCACGGTGCAGGCTTTGCAGCACCAACCGTGCGAGCAGGCCGTCAAGCTGATCGCGCGCGCCGACCAGGTGTTGACGCTCGGCTGGGGCAGCAGTGCCTACCTCGCGGGTCTGCTGCAGCACGAACTCGAACCCTACTGCCCGCGCATCGGCAGTCTCGCGCAGGCTGGCGGGCCTTCGCATGCCGCGCGCCAACTGGTCAAGCGCGGGCCGCGCGATCTCGTGATCGCGCTGGCGTTCCCGCGCTACGTCGAGGACACGATCGTGCTCACCCGGCTTGCGCGCGAGCGCGGCGTGAAGGTCCTCGCGCTGACCGACGATCCCAGCTCGCCGCTGGTGCCGCTGGCCGATGTCACTTTGTACGCCAGCGTCAACCGGCAGATTGCCTCGACCTCGAACGCGACCGTGCTGGCCTTGCTCGAAGCCCTGGTCGCCGCGCTCGCGCACCACACCGAGGGTGCGGTGCAGCGCGCCGAAGAGATGGCGCGCGGCGTCCTGCCGTGGCTGCAGATCGACCCGGGTCACACCGTGGCGCCGGTGCGCAAGCGTTCGACGGCCGCTGTGCGGCGGCGGAGCGCGGCATGAGCCCGCCGGGCCGCCCCAAGGGCGAATACCGGAAGGCGCAGCCTGAAGGTACTCCAATGAGTACAGCAGGCGCGCGCGTCGTGCAACCGGTGGTCGCGATCCACGGCGGTGCGGGCACGCTCTCGCGTTCGGCGATCTCGCCTGGACAGCAGGCGCGCTACCGCGCTGCGCTCGACGAGATCCTGCTCGCTGCGCAGGCGCTGCTCGCCGACGGCGCGAGCGCGCTCGACGTCGTCACCGAGGCGGTGCGCCGGCTTGAAGAGTGCCCGCTGTTCAACGCCGGCTTCGGTTCGGTCTACACCGCCGACGGCGGGCACGAACTCGATGCCTGCGTGATGCGCGGCAGCGACCTGGCGGTAGGCGCGGTGGCCGGCGTGCGCACGCTGCGCAACCCGGTGCTGGCCGCGCGCGCCGTGCTCGACGCGGGCGGCCCGGTGCTGCTGATCGGGTCGGGTGCCGAACGCTTCGCGGCCGAGCACGGTTGCGAGGTCGTCGCCCCCGGCTGGTTCGGCACGCCCGAGCGGCTGGCGCAGCTGCGTGCGGCGCGGGCCGCCGGCGCGGTGGCGCTGGATCACGATGCCGAGTCGGCTGCGAATGCGCGAGCACACGCGGCCCCGCTCGACGAGCGCGACAAGTTCGGCACTGTCGGCGCGGTCGCGCTCGATGTGCACGGCCATCTGGCGGCAGCCACCTCGACCGGCGGCATGACCAACAAGCGCCCGGGCCGCGTCGGCGATTCGCCGATCGTCGGCGCCGGCTGCTACGCGAACGACCGCACGGTGGCGGTGTCGTGCACCGGTGTCGGCGAGGCCTTCATGCGCGCGCTCGCGGCACACGACGTATCGGCGCTGATCGACTACGCCGGCCTGTCGCTGCAAGAGGCAGCGCGGCGCGTGGTGATGGACAAGCTGCCGCCGCTGGGCGGGCGCGGCGGCCTGATCGCGATCGACACGCACGGAGAAGTCGTGCTGCCCTTCAACACCGAAGGCATGTACCGCGGCTGGGCCCGCGTCGGCGCGGCGCCGGTGTCGGCCATCTATGCCGACGAGCCCGGCTCGGGGCAACTGTGATGTCGACCATGCCACCGCCGTCGACACGCCGCGTGCTCGAGGTCAAGGACCTGAGCGTCAGCTTCGGCGGCGAGACCGGCCGGCTGCAGGCGGTGCGCGCGCTCGGCTTTCACGTCGATGCCGGCGAGACGCTGGCGATCGTCGGCGAGTCGGGCTCGGGCAAGTCGGTCTCGTCGCTGGCGCTGATGCGCCTGGTCGAGCACGGCGGCGGGCGCATCGACAGCGGCGAACTCTGGTTGACGCGGCGCAGCGGCGAGCGCATCGACCTCGCGCAGGCCGATACGCGCCAGATGCGCGCGCTGCGCGGCGCCGATCTGGCGATGGTGTTCCAGGAGCCGATGACCTCGTTGAACCCGGTGTTCACGGTCGGCGAGCAGGTCGCCGAATCGATCCGGCTGCACCAGGGGCAATCGCAGCGCGAGGCGATGGCCGAAGCGCTGCGCTTGTTCGACCTGGTGCGCATCCCCGAGGCGCGCGAGGTGCTCGGGCGGCATCCGCACCAGCTCTCCGGCGGCATGCGCCAGCGCGTGATGATCGCGATGGCGCTGGCCTGCCGCCCGGCGCTGCTGATCGCCGACGAGCCGACGACCGCGCTCGACGTGACGATCCAGGCGCAGATCCTCGCGCTGATCCAGCAGCTGCAGCGCGAGCTCGCGATGGGCGTGATCTTCATCACCCACGACATGGGCGTGGTCGCCGAGATCGCCGACCGCGTGCTCGTGATGCGGCGCGGCGACAAGGTCGAGGAGGGCGACTGCCGCGCGCTGTTTGCGCAACCGTCGCGGCCCTACACGCGCGCGCTGCTGGCCGCGGTGCCGCGCCTCGGTGCGATGCAGGGGCAGGACCTGCCGGCCCGCTTCGCATTGCCCGGCGACGAAGGCCGCGATGCCATCGCGATGCCCGACAGCGTGCGCGCCGATCTCGCGCCGGTGCTCACGGTGCGCGGCCTGGTCACGCGCTTCCCGCTGCGCAGCGGCATCCTCGGCCGGGTGCGGCGCCAGGTGCACGCGGTCGAGCAGATCAGCTTCGAGCTGAGCGCGGGCGAGACGCTCGCCCTCGTCGGTGAATCGGGTTGCGGCAAGTCGACCACCGGCCGCTCGCTGGCGCGCTTGATCGCACACCAGGGCGGGCGCGTCGAGGTCGCCGGGCGCGACATCGCACCCTTGCGCGGCGCGGCGCTGCAGGGCTTGCGCCGCGACATCCAGTTCGTGTTCCAGGACCCATACGCCTCGCTCGACCCGCGCCTGACAGTCGGCTACGGCGTCATGGAGCCGCTGCTGATCCATCGGCTGATGCCGCCGTCGCAGGCCGAGGAACGCGTGCGCTGGCTGCTCGGCAAGGTCGGGCTGCCGGCCGAGGCCGCGCACCGTTATCCGCACGAGTTCTCGGGCGGCCAGCGCCAGCGCATCGCGATCGCGCGCGCGCTTGCGCTCAACCCGAAGATCGTGATCGCCGACGAGGCCGTCTCGGCGCTCGACGTGTCGATCCGCGCCCAGATCATCAACCTGCTGCTCGATTTGCAGCAGGAGTTCGGCATGGCCTATCTTTTCATCTCGCACGACATGGCCGTGGTCGAGCGCATCAGCCACCGCGTGGCCGTGATGTACCTCGGCCAGATCGTCGAGATCGGCCCGCGCCGCGCCGTGTTCGAGAATCCGCAGCACGCGTACACGCGGCGCTTGATGGCCGCCGTGCCGGTGGCCGACCCGACCCGGCGGCAGACGCGCGAGCTGCTGGCCGACGAGATCCCGAGCCCGGTGCGCGCGCTCGGCGACGCGCCGCAGGTCGCGCCGTTGCACGAGGTCGCGCCGGGGCATTTCGTCGCCCGGCATCCGGTCGGCGGCGCGTACTGATTGATCGATGATTCTTTGTCCCCACACATTCAAGCCAGAAGGAGAACTTCAATGACCCGACAACGCCTTTCCCGCCTCGCCGCCGCGCTGGCCCTCACGGGCGCGGTCTTCGCCGCGCACGCCGCCAAGGACATCGTCGTGGCGGTCCAGTCCAATCTCACCACGACCGACCCCTTTGATGCCAATGACACGCTGTCGCAGGCGGTCGCCAAGTCGTTCTACCAGGGCCTGTTCGGGTTCGACAAGGACATGAAGATGGTGCCGGTGCTGGCCGAGAGCTACACCGCGAGCAAGGACGGGCTGGTCTTCACCGTCAAGCTCAAGAGCGGCATCAAGTTCCACGACGGCACTCCGTTCAACGCCGAGGCGGTGAAGGTCACGTTCGAACGGGTGATCAACCCCGACAACAAGCTCAAGCGCTACAACCTCTACAAGAACATCGCCAAGATCGAGGCGCTCGACCCGGCCACCGTGCGCTTCACGCTGAAGGAGCCGTTCTCGCCCTTCATCAACTCGCTCGCGCACCCGTCGGGCGTGATCATCTCGCCGGCGGCATTGGCGCAATACGGCAGCAGGGGCATCGCGCAGCACCCGGTGGGCACCGGCCCGTTCAAGTTCGTCGAATGGAAGGCCACCGACTACCTCAAGGTCCAGAAGTTCGACGGCTACTGGCGCAAGGGCTACCCGAAGATCGACAGCATCACCTGGCGGCCGGTGGTCGACAACAACACGCGCGCCGCGGTGATGCAGACCAACGAGGCGCACTTCGCGTTCCCGATGCCACCCGAGGCGGTCGAGACGCTGTCGAAGAAGCCCAGCCTCGAAGTGACGGTGGCGCCGTCGATCATCCAGCGCTACCTGTCGATGAACACGCTGCAGAAGCCCTTCGACAACCCGAAGGTGCGCGAGGCCATCAACTACGCGATCAACAAGGACGCACTCGTCAAGGTGGCTTTCTCGGGCTATGCGATCCCGGCCGAGGGCGTGCTGCCGCAGGGCGTGGAATACGCGACCAAGCTCGGGCCGTGGCCCTACAACCCGGCCAAGGCGCGCGAGCTGCTGAAGGAGGCCGGTTATCCGAACGGCTTCGAGTCGACGCTCTGGTCGGCCTACAACTACTCGACTGCGCAGAAGGTGATCCAGTTCGTGCAGCAGCAGCTGGCGCAGGTCGGCATCAAGGTGCAGGTGCTGGCGCTCGAGGCCGGCCAGCGCGTCGAGCGCGTCGAGAGCGCACAAGACCCGGCGACCGCGCCGGTGCGCATGTACTACGTCGGCTGGTCATCGTCCACCGGCGAGGCCGACTGGGCGATGCGCCCGCTGCTGGCGTCCGAGTCGTTCCCGCCGAGGCAATTCAACACCGCGTACTACAAGAGCGAGGCGGTCGACCAGGACATCGCGAAGGCGCTGGTCACCACCGACAAGGCCGAGAAGACGCGCCTGTACACCGACGCGCAGAAGCAGATCTGGAAGGACGCGCCCTGGGCCTTCCTGGTCACCGAGCGGCTGGTGTCGGTGCGGGCGCGCAACCTCGCAGGCTTCTACACGATGCCGGATGGCAGCTTCAACTTCGACGAGGTCGAGCTGAAGTGATGAGGCCGATCGAAGAGTCGGGCCGAGCGCCGGGCCGCTCCCAAGCCGGCCGCCAGCCGCGAAACGCGGCTGGCACTGCGGCCGTCCAAGCCCGCGCAGGCGGACTTGGAGCCGCGGCCTACGTTCCCCGCGGGGGATTAGCTGGCGTACTCGCCGGCTGAGGGGCTCCATCCGCGATGGCCGTCTACCTGTTCAAGCGCTTGCTCGGCTTGCTGCCGACGCTGCTGATCGTGGCGTTGCTGGTGTTCGCGTTCGTGCACCTGCTGCCCGGCGACCCGGCGCGGCTCGCGGCCGGTGTCGACGCGGGGCCCGAGACGGTCGAGCTCGTGCGCCGCGACCTCGGCCTCGATCGGCCGCTGCCGGAGCAGTTCGTGCGCTTCTTCGGCCACGCGCTGCAGGGCGACTTCGGCACGTCGATCCGCAGCAAGCGGCCGGTGGCGACCGAGATCGCCGAACGCTTCGGGCCGACGCTGTGGCTGACGCTGGCGGCGATGGGCTGGTCGGTCGCGCTCGGCCTCGTGCTGGGCATCGTCTCGGCCGTGTGGCGCAACCGCTGGCCGGACCGGCTCGGCATGTCGCTGGCGGTCTCGGGCATTTCGTTTCCGTCGTTCGCGCTCGGCATGGTGTTGATGCAGCTGTTCTCGGTGCAGCTGGGCTGGCTGCCCACCGTCGGTGCCGACAGCTGGCGCCACTACATCCTGCCGTCGCTGACCTTGGGTGCCGCGGTGGCTGCGGTGATGGCGCGCTTCACGCGCAGCTCGTTCATCGACATCCTGAAGGAAGACTACGTTCGCACCGCGCGCGCCAAGGGCCTGGGCGAGGTCTCGGTCGTGTTCAAGCACGGCCTGCGCAATGCGCTGATCCCGGTGGTCACGATGATGGGCCTGCAGTTCGGCTTTCTGCTCGGTGGCTCGATCGTCGTCGAGGTGGTGTTCAACTGGCCCGGCATGGGGCGCCTGCTCGTCGACGCCGTGGAGATGCGCGACTACCCGGTGATCCAGGCGTTGGTGCTGCTGTTCTCGCTCGAGTTCATCCTGATCAACCTGGTGGTGGACCTGCTCTACGCCGTCATCAACCCGACCATCCGATTCCATTGAACACGACCCCCACCATCGTCGAGCCCGCGCCGACCGCCGTGCGCACACCGGCGGCCGAGTTCTGGCGCAAGTTCAAGCGCCAGCACGTCGCGCTGGTGGCTGGCGGCTTCGTGCTGCTGCTGGTGCTCGTGGCCGTGCTCGCGCCCTGGCTCGTGCCCTTCGATGCCGAGACCTTCTTCGACTACGACGCGCTCAACGCGGCGCCCTCGGCCAAGCACTGGTTCGGCGTCGACTCGCTCGGGCGCGACATCTTCAGCCGCATCCTGATGGGTGCGCGCATCTCGCTGGCCGCCGGCTTCGTCTCGGTCGCCGTCGGCGCCGTGATCGGCACGCTGCTGGGGCTGCTGGCCGGCTACTACCAGGGCTGGTGGGACCGCATCGTGATGCGCATGTCCGACGTGCTGTTCGCGTTCCCCGGCATCCTGCTGGCGATCGGCATCGTCGCGATTCTGGGCAATGGCATGGTCAACGTGATCCTCGCGGTCGCGGTGTTCAGCGTCCCGGCGTTTGCGCGGCTGGTGCGCGGCAACGTGCTCTCGCTGAAGCACCAGACCTACATCGAGGCGGTGCGCTCGATCGGCGCCTCCGACGCGACCATCATGCTGCGCCACCTGCTGCCCGGCACGGTCGCGTCGGCCGTGGTCTACCTGACGATGCGCATCGGCACCTCGATCATCACGGCCGCGAGCCTGTCCTTCCTCGGCCTGGGCGCGCAGCCGCCAACGCCCGAATGGGGTGCGATGCTCAACGAAGCCCGCGCCGACATGCTCAACGCGCCGCACGTCGCGCTGTTCCCGAGCCTGGCGATCTTCGTCACCGTGCTCGCCTTCAACCTGCTCGGCGACGGGCTGCGCGATGCGCTCGATCCGAAGCTCGAGAAGTACTGATCACACAGCGTGCCAACCCGATGGAACTGACCGCGCTCGGCGCCCCGCGCATCGGCCGCTTGCCGAGCGGCACGCACGATGCGATCACCGACGTGCCGGGCGTGGCGGTTGGCCACTGCACGCTGGCCGATGTGGCGACGCAGACCGGCGCCACCGTGCTGCTGCCGCAGCCGGGCAACCTGTTCCTGCACAAGCTGCCCGCGGGGCTGGCCGTCATCAACGGCTTCGGCAAGAGCGTGGGGCTGATGCAGGCGCAGGAGCTCGGCGTGCTCGAGTCGCCGATCGCGCTGGTCAGCACCTTCGCGGTGGGTGTCGCCGGCACGGCGCTGATCCGCGATGCGCTGGCACAGAACCTGGAACTTGCGCGCAGCCTGCCGACGCTGAACCCGCTGGTGTTCGAGTGCAACGACGGCTGGCTCAACGATGCGCGCGCGCTCGCGCTGCAGGAGTCGCATGTCGTTCAGGCGCTTGCCGAGGCTCGCAAAGCGCAGGGTCAGGCGGGCTTCGAACAGGGCAGCGTCGGGGCAGGGCGCGGCATGTCGTGCCATGGCCTGAAGGGCGGCATCGGCAGCGCCTCGCGCCGCCTGACGTGGCAAGGCCAAGACTACCGACTCGGCGCACTGGTGCTGGCGAACCAGGGCCGCCCCGAGGCGTTGACGATCGCTGGCCGGCGCATCGGCGTGCAGTTGCAAGCGCGGCTCGCGTCGAGCGACAGTGAGGAGCGCGGCTCGATCATCGTGCTGCTCGCCACCGATGCCCCGCTCGATGCGCGGCAGCTCGCACGCGTGGCGCGCCGCGCCGCGGCCGGGCTCGCGCGCACCGGCTCGGACTACGGGCACGGCAGCGGCGACATCGCGCTGGCCTTCAGCACCGCGTGGCGCGTGCTGCAGCTCGCATCCGAGCCGACGCCGGCGGTCGCGCTGCTGCACGAGACCGCGCTCGATGTGTTCTTCCAAGCCGCGGCCGAGGCCACCGAGCAGGCCATCCTGCATGCACTGTTTGCCGCCACCTCGGTGGCCGGGCGCGACGGCCACGTGCGCCACGCATTCACCGAACTGGCGCCCGACTGGCCGGCACTGTGGGCCGCCTCTTGAGCTGAAAGACGATGATGATGAAGTCACCGAAGATTCTGATTGCCGTGGACATCGAAGGCGTGGCCGGGGTGTGGCGCCCCGAGCAAGTGCAGGCCGGGAACGCCGACTACGAGCGCGCCCGCCGCTGGATGACGCAGGAGGCCGATGCCGCGATCCGCGGCGCCTTCGCGGGCGGCGCCAGCGCCGTGCTGGTCAACGACTCGCACGGGCACTTCGGCAACCTGCTCGCCGACGAACTCGATCCGCGTGCGGAGCTGATCCAGGGCAAGCCGCGCCAGCTCGGCATGATGGCCGGCGTCGACCGGGGCGTGGCCGGCGTGCTGATGATCGGCTGGCACGCCCGCGCCAAGAGCCGCGGCGTGCTGGCGCACACCAGCAACAGCGCCGCATTCGCGCGCGTCTGGCTCGGCGGGCTCGAGTTGGGCGAGGTCGGCCTGTACGCGGCTCTGGCCGGCGAGTTCGGCGTGCCGGTGCTGATGGCAAGCGGCTGCGACGTGATGGCCGACGAGTTGCGCACGCTGCTGCCGCAGGCCGCCTGCGCAGTGGTGAAGTGGTCCGAAGGGGCGCGCAGCGGCCGCTCGCTGTCACCGGCATCGGCACGCGATCTCATCGAGACCGCGGCGCGCGACGCCGTGCAAGGCCTGAGCTCGGCCGCGCCTCGCGGCTGCAAACCATGGCGTCTTCCCGGCGCGTCACCGACGCTGCGCGTGCAATGTCAAACACCGGCGCTGGCAGACGTTTTCGCGCTCTGGCCCGGCGTGCAGCGCGAGGACGCCGAGACGATCGTCGTGGCCTGCGCGACGGTGCAGGATGCTGTGCGAAGCCTGAACGCCCTGTCGGTGATGGCGATCGCGTTGCGCTGAGTTCGAGGATCCCGGCGAGTGATCGAACGGGATCGGCAAGTCGACCAAGCGACGGTGGCACTGACGGCGATCGAACCGCGGTATTCACCTACGCGCCGCGTCGATCGTGTCCGATGCAAGGCGGCAGCGTCGACAAGTAGTCTGGTGACAGACGACCACTTCAGGAGAAAGACATGGCGCGCTATGGTGCAAAAGCCTCCGAGAA
>Ga0307508_10003626_pt1 | contig 15496 bp, 19 predicted proteins | sample 9_EM_MG_FD_203089 | JGI IMG/M metagenome (GOLD analysis project Ga0307508, IMG submission 203089) | Populus trichocarpa ectomycorrhiza microbial communities from riparian zone in the Pacific Northwest, United States - 9_EM | ecosystem: Host-associated > Plants > Roots > Unclassified | place...
GAGGTCGGAGTTGGTGACGGTGCGACGGAACTTGTACTAGAAACATTGCCTAGCAGTGTGCTTTGTATCGCACAGATCTTTCTCATCCCATCAACCACAGCAGGAAGATTCTTCGTGTTTAGGACGTCATCTTGACCCGTCTGGATGAAGCTACCAAAAGGGGTCACTACCACCGTAACAAAACGGTTTGGGAGAATTGTACCAATCAACGCATTGAGGAAACGCTGCTTGAAAAGTATCCACACATGCACACTTGATAACATCGATGAAAGAGGCCGGGTTGTATATGATCTAGTTATATGCGAATCAGTTGTAGTTCGCGTAATCAGCGAAGCACCGTGAACAAACCATAGAGAAATTGGCCAAGACTGGTGCAGCCTCTGCACATGAGTTGATACTTGGATAGTCCTGAATGGATTCGGAAACGTCAGTATAAGAGACTCAGGGGGTCGATAAATCATGACAGGATGGTCAGAAAGCAGATCGAAGATGCGCATATGTAAGTGTAAAGCAGACACATGCCGCTCGATTCCCGTGCTCTTACCTTTTCGCAAATGGGACAGGACGGTGGACTGGATGGGAAATATGGCGGCTTTGTGCGGCGGTCAAGGAAAGTGGATGCTGCATTGATGGAGAGAATAAAGATAGCGACCAACATAAAGACAGAAATAAATTTCATCATGCAAGCATTTACCCAATAGTTCCAAGGATCGTCAAGGATGGGATTCAGAGCGCTTGAGGACAAGAAGAAGCCCGAATATGGAAATATCGTCCTGTGATAAGTATTACGGCCCGGATATCCGATGCCGCTCACAAATTGCAACTCGAAATGCGTATAGCATGAGAAAACGGTTATGATCCCCAAAATTGAATATGACTGACGAAATAGCTACACATCCGGTTATGTATCGATGAAGATTGGACCCAATTGGCACAGCAATAAATCCGTTTCTCACAAGTTTCTCTTGAGTTTCTCACTACAATTCGACGGTCATCGTCGAATGACTCTGTCAAGTTAACAAATGGTAGTGTTTGTGCCAGTGGTATTTCGGTGGATGTTCAGGGCAGGACGATAGCTTCGACACTGCGTGCTGGCGGTTGGATTGTTCTGGATCGTTTTGTAGTCAGGGTGTTTATTATAACTCTTTCGCTCCTGAGTGGCGTCGGATGATTTACAACCTGTTAGTCACCCTCTTGATGCTAGATCCACCAACCAACTAACCAAAGTCTTTCATACAATGGACAATTGGCCCTATTTATTAATCCGCTCTCGTAATGGTCGAGACGCTTGGTCAATCCAATCCAACAACTTTGCTCTACGACATGGGCGCCAATAACGACAACATCTACTCTCCAGCCTATGCAATCCATGAACGTGGAAGAACAAATTCAAGTTGGGTACTGCTATTCAATCCTGTAGATAAAGCAAGTGGTCTAGACGTTGAACTAAATTTTGCTGGGACAGAGGTAGGATCATCTGTACGAGTACTAAAGTCAAAGTCAACCTTTTTATATTATTAGCCCCTGTCACAGGCATCTGCCCGCCGCTAGCGTCGCACGTCAAACATTTGGTACTGCGGCACTCGTCCTCTCATATCATCTATGGATGTAGTGGACGACTCCTCAACGAGGACGTTCGCTGACAGGGACCCCTCCAGTGGATCCTTCTGTGCTGACCACAAGTGATGGTCAGTCTGGGATGACCCGAAAGCTTGGGAGTACTAGCGCTGGGAGTGAAAGTAGCGCTCCGTCTTTCAAGACTTTTGATTAACTTGAACGATGATTATGCTTTTTGCCGTGTTCTTCGGGACGGGTTTGGCTCATTTTCAATTTTTTGTGGACCGGACAAATTTCGCAAGATGCAGCGTAACCTGTACATCAACCCTACAGAATGCGTATGAATAGATCTTGCAGCATTAGTACTAGAATGCATGGCATAGAACCCAATGTGCGGTCGGCCAAACTTGGTCCTACTAATTCTCCCTCTGGTCACGCGATGTACAGAGCAACCCCATAATGTATCGCAAGGAAAGGTGGTAAACTTACATGGAAATTTGATTGGTAATTTGGTATACTACTACAGTACATCTCGGGTCCGAGGAGCGAGATGTATCTATCTTCGATTTAACCACGCGGTTCTTAGGCCACAATACTAAGTTACTGAAAAACATGCCACACTGACAACAGACAAAATCTGTTGTGTAGCAGGAATTAGAGCGCCACATTGAGCACGCTCGTGTATTCATCTGGTGTGCCCCATCGTGGAGAGGCTGTGGATCACGAAAAGATGGAATGCCAACCGATCATGCGGGCTGCTACTAGTATTTGAGATTTAACCATGCGGTTCTGGTGAGCCACATTGCACTGGCAATAATCAGGCCCCGTTTCGATTTTAACCATGCGTTCCTGGGCCACCGTAGTGAGGTGTTGGAAACTACCGCTATTTCAAGGGCATGACTAAGTGCCATGACATGTATTTAGCTGTCCAAGAGTCAAGACTCTGGGGCCATAATAAGGTTATGCGGCTGACACAGACAATATGCGACTGCCCTCGTAAAATTCAATATCCACGTTGTCAGTGTTATACTAAACAACATCCTTCCCTTGAACTCAGACAAGTTGCAATTGTTATTCTACCAGAGCCTAGACTCGGAGGTGGAGTCGAGATTGCCCAAGCTGATGCTACGATCTCAGTTTGTTGCCTGATGATCCGCATGGCCACCTGGTTCTTCACCGCATGGCCGTTCACCGACTCAACGCATCACTGTTCTCCTTGGTCAAGCAAGACACGCCTTTCAGTACAGGAATACCTTCTGAATTTGAACGGTGTGGAAATTCCGAACAAACACAAGTGCATAGAAGGCTCTTATCCGAGTCTTTGATACTATTATCATATGCGCCACGATGTGCGATGTCGAAGTTTCTCCGAATTCTATTAGAACCATGCGACCGTTCGCAGAATTGCGATATGTTTCAGCTGCTGCCCCTTGTGTTCCGACAGGTTGCACTCCAGTCCGCCCTCTTGATCCAACTTAGCCTACTACTTCCGTGATCGAATTGACCTCTCATAGACCTGAACTCAGCCGTACCAGATGGCTTGCATCTGAAAGCATGTGGACCTTTAGGTTCGGCTTCTCAGCTGGTGACAACTTTAGTAAGTAGAGCCCCAGTCTTCGTTGGTGATAACTGGTTGATCGCATAATTATACCGTCAAAATCATCTGAACATGTGAGGGACGGAAGTATTATCTGAAGGTATAAATACCACTTCTACCCACTGGAAACTCCATCTGTTGAACGGAACTTCCGAGGTGAGTGTCCCCTTCACTTACTAGACACCTTACAGCTTACTGTAGTCACACTTTGAAGCTGGTCTCTGAATCCCAAACCAAAGTTATGAAGCTCTCATCAATCTCTCTTATTACAGCTACCCTCGCCACTATTGCAAGTGGGGCTATCGCCGCACCCGCCCCTCGCCCCTTCCAGCGTGATGTCGACATCTACAGTCGCGCAACTGAGGAGGAACATAAGCGGGCAGCTGAACACCATGCGCATGCAGCCAGCGCTAGTGGGAAAACTGTCCAACTCCACGATTTCTTGCAGAAATCTGACATTGCTGAAATACATCACGAAGCTGTCCATTTCAATGCCTACCATCACCAGGGACACACCAATGGAGGCTCATACCCCATGGAGACTACAATTCTTGCTGACCATACGCTCGACCTGGCGAATCAACACAATAAGGCAGGGCGTAAAATAATAGTGGAACGCATCAAGCAGAGCACCAAAGCTATTGAGGAAAAAGAATCCAAAGCGGTACGGCCATCCCCATGCTACATATCACTGATCGAGTACTGATCATTCAATATGGTGGTTGTTTGATTAGATTTCAGCAATTGCGAATCATCTATAGATTTAGAATGTTTGAAAATATAATAATCATATGTGCCATGGCTGGCAAACCCCGAACCGTGTTCCGTCGGCGTTTCTTCATCGAAAAGTTTATGTGGGCTGGTCAAAAATTTGGTACTGCAGCACTTGTCCTCTTATATCATCTATGGATGCAGTGGACGACTCCCCGACGGGGACATTCCCAACGACTCAGCTGACAAGGACCCACAACACAGCTCCAGTCGATCCTTTTGTGCTTGCCGCGAGTAATGGTCCGAAGTATGGGATGACACGAAAGCTTGGAGGTACTAGCGCTGGGAGTGAAAGTAGTGCAACGTCTTTGAAGACCTTTGAGTGGAACGATGATTATACTTTTTACTGTGTTCTTTGGGATGGCTTTGGCTCATTTTCGGAATTTGTGGTCCGGAAATTTTTCGCAAGATGCAGGCAACCATTACAGTGGGCATTGTGCGTAACCTGCACATCGAGAAGCCAAGTGTAAAATCACCGCAGACCACATGGCCGCAGAAAGCATGTGGACCTTGAGCTTGAGGCTCGGCTTCCGATGACAGCTCTGGTAAGTAAAGCCCCAGTTTCCGTTGGTGACAACTGGTTGATCGCGTAATTAAACCGTCAAAGTAATTTGAACATGTGGATGACGGAAGTATTTTCTGAGGTATAAATACCACTTCTACCTACTGAAAACTTCATCTGTTGAACGGAACTTCCGAGGTGAGTGTTCCCTTCACTTACTAGACGCTTTACAGCTTACTCTAGTCACATTTGAAGCTGGTCTCAGAATCCCAAACCATAGTTGTGAATCTCTCATATCGCAGCTACTGCAAGTAGGGCTACCGCTGCGCCCGCGCCTCGTTCCTTCGAGCGTGTTGTCGACATCTACATTCGCGCAACTGAGGAGGAACATAAGTGGGGCAGTTGGACACCACGGGCTTGCAGCCAGCGTTAGTGGGAAACCCACCAATCCCGTGTATTTCTTGCAGCGACCCGATATTGCTGAAATCCATCATGAAACTGCCCAACTTGAATCACGTACATCAGCAGGGACATGCCGGTGGAGACCCATACCCCTTGGAGACTACTCTTGCCGGCGCTACGCTCGACTTGGCGCATCAACACAATAAGGCAGAGCGTCAAGTGATAGTGGATCACGTCAAGGAGAAGACCAAAATTAGGCAGACCAGGATTCAAGGAAAAGAGCGTCAGATAATAGTGGATCAAATCCAGGAGAAGACTAAAATTAGGCAAACCAAAATTCAAAACGACGAGCGTCAGATGATAGTGGGTCAAATCCAGGAGAAGACCAAAATTAGGCAGACCAAAAACGAGCGCAAGATGATAGTGGATCAAATCAAGGAGAGGACCAAAAAAATTCAATGCGGTACGACAATCCCCATTTTACACATCAATGGTCATTTATGGTGGTTGTTTGATTAGGTTCCATCAATAATTGTGAGTTCGAAAAATTTGGGCAATGACAATAATTTGTATGCATCAAATCCCATAAAAATGCACCACTTATTTACAAATTCACGCGCGAAGCGCTTTGCAAAATTGAATTGCGAGCCGTCACGCTGCATTTCCGGGAGCTGCTTGTCCTGAGTATTACTGAAGGAGGTAGCAGTTGTGTCCGTGAACATTAATCCTCCTCTACGATTTAATTTCCTGTTCCTAGCCCATCACTGGAAGTGAGTGATCGACCAGCTTTCAAGCTTGCACTGGACAACGACAGATCCTCAAGCTCATTTCAACGTTTAACAACGCGATCTGCGATTATTCGTCATCTCACTGCTCTTTCGGAGCTCGAGATATTGGTTTCCAGACTCCAGAGTGCTGACCCAAACAGGACTCGACGCGTTTATTGTTGATGGGCATACCACTCCTAGGAACTGTGGAGTAATTGAGGCTATAAGGAGTGTGTTTCCCTGGGGAATGTCGGCGTCTGCAGTGACCCCAAGTTGGAACTGCACATAGATTTTCCCCCAGTTTAATTCGACAACGTCCGTTCCTCCTCCTAGTGCCTGTTTTTAAATGTAACGCATATAACCCTCCTGAGTATCCGGCGGTAATGCCTCGGATTAGTAGTCTACATAAATTCTTTCGTTCTTGGCAGGCGGACAAATCCGTGATGATCAAAATGTAAACAAATCTTCGGAGTGTGAATCTTCCAACATTGTTCGAATTCGCCAGCAAGCTTTCTTATCATGATCAATATCTTATTCGGCATCATGATCTTGTAACTCAAACCATATACATAATGGACTGTAGAGTCCGCTTCTTTCCTATCCCGCGAGCCAATCCAATACCACGAAATGTGGTCGGCCTTATTGGTGGCATGTTTGGAGGAGATCCAACTTTTGTTCTTTCGTTGAATGGGAAGGAAATCGTTGTACAAGCCCCAACTGACCCCCAAAGTGGCGCCCTTGGGCGTAAGGTCGACTTCGACGAATCAAATCCTCTATACGAATGGTATATAAACGAGCGCGCGTTGAAGATCTATGCTCATTACCTCGAAATAATCGTATGCATTTATTTCTCCATCAACCGTGATCAGTTCGGCTAAATCCTCTGCGATAGCAATCCTTACTCTCCGAAATTGAATTCGGGAAAACTAATTGGGGCTTTTTAACTTATAATCAACGTAGAGGATACCAGATCACCCAAAGGAATCGGCGTATACCAAGACCAACATGTCTTCCATGGGGCCGCTTGATTCATGAAAGCGAAGTGGAATATACTGTGTATGGTCTTGCAGGGGATCGTCGGGGGATATGGGATGGTAAAGAGGTTGGTACGTATGCCTTCTGGAAAATAGGATTGGTGCAACTTACCCAAGTTTTCTAGACATTTTTGTCGGCTGGGATGAGGGCCACATGGAGGATGTTGATCGTGCCATGTATGGTTATCGGTTACTAGAGGGGTTGGATCTTACCTTCGAATTCTATGGGCATCTCATTGGATCAGATGGGGAGATCAAAGGCATAGTATCAGAAGCGGCCTGGGGGAGGATGGTCACCGCTGAGGACTTTACACGAGTCTATAAAGCAGTGGCCAAGGTGCAGAAGAGAGGATTGCTTTACAAGGCAGTCCTCACCAACCGATTTATGGTTGCGAACAACAAGGTCAGGTTTCTGGATTTGTCGATGGTGGACGCATCTTTTGTGTCTCGTCCAGACGAATTGGAGAGGGAAGCGGAATGTTGGCACTGGGGAGAGTTGACGCAGCTTTTTTACGAGATCAGAGAGATCGGACCGTATGGCAATTATCGGATACCGTTTCATCGCTTCGTGACCTCGCAAGAAGACTTACAATGCCTGCCATTCTCCCCGTCCCCCGAATTTCCCTTGGGTGGAATCATGTTATATCCTGATTTCTTCCGCAACTTCCATGTCGACCCCTGGCCCGAATACGCGGATATCTGGGAGCACTCCGCGGAAAAAGATTCCAAAGAAATTGAAGTCCGAAGACGAAACACCATTCACAGGAAGATGACCCAGTCCACCGTTGATGGCACCAGTTTTATGGTTCAAAGGGTTATTCTTGGTGACTCAAAAATACAGATTCGGCAGTTGCGCAGGATAACAAATCATCCATATCTCCTTCCAAAGCATAAACGACTTCTCGGATATCGATCCGAAGATACTAGTACAGATTCCGACGCTGGCACCACACTTTGATTTTAGTGAAAAAGTGCTTGCAATGATTGGCGCCATACTGTTACCTGCGATGAATCCTTGATGAAATGTTTTTGTGATTTCGTTGTAAGTCTCATACAGCTTATTATAATCTGTTTCACAAATACATCAACTCGGAGTACACACTATTAGTTTTTCTAAGCTCGAAGCTCGAATGCGATGATGATAATCCCAGAGTCGGTCATGTGACGCTCGGTGGTAGAAATGAAGCTGACTAGCACGCGGTCCGCACCGCTGCGCCATATGGATTCTATTTCCTTAAATAGTAGTGTTAAGGCAGGAACAAAGACCACAAATGTTGTCGCGTTCAGAAATACGTCTTTCAGAGGAAAATAAAGACAGTGCCATCACTGGCAGCAATGCACTGCGTAAAACATTTATGCCACTAGTGCGAATGCCCTAATTGCTAAGTTGCCGTAGATAGAAAACGCTGTCTGCATTTTAAAATGCAAGCTGCCAAGCAAATAATTTTCGTCGATGCTTTGTTATGATCTCGGTGTTCTGCAGGAGCGAAGCCGCCCAAATGCGGCGGCGCCGCTTTCTCCTTTTTTGGCTGTCATGTGGACCCACAAAAGATAGCAACGGACGATTGTTTTTTTCAAGTGTCATTCAGCCAGCTTCAAGAATGGCTCATAAGGTCGACATGGCTAAAAAGATGTACGGACTCCTCAATGTGCTCTGCTCGTGCTGCAAAATGCCCTGTGTGCAATAGGCTCTTTGAGCACTTAACGAAGTGCTTAAAGGGCCTGGGACTCGGCTGTCCCAATTTCACCAGAGCTCGCGAAGCCACACCGGAAAAGGTCGTTTGCCCTGCTTGCAGAACATAATAAAGAAAACGAGTGTAAGGCTTGCCTCCGTTGTTTTATATTGCGCTCGTCTGACCCCGAATCGATTTGAAGGACGTTCCGTTCAACAAGAGGCCCCTCAGCTGCCATGATTCCCCGACGCGTCATCCCTCACGTCGAAGTCAAAGCAATATCTCGCGATGTGCCCCTGCCCGCTCTGCGCTCTCTGAGGCGCTTGTTCATTTCATGGTTTATGCAATTGAAGAACACACACCCCTGTGTCAGCTCGACTACGTGTCGCAGTGGGTGACCTGTGGCGTTTACCACTTTCTATAGCTCAACTGACTATCTTCCTGACACTGGCGTATCACGCTGAACTGGCCGTCATTCACTCTCATTATTGTCCTAACGCTTTCCCTCCATAGACATCTTTCATGCATCCACGCTCACTGTGTTTACTCATTCGCAGCTTTAAGCTCCAGGGACTTCCAACATTCTCCATCAAATTTTACACTCGCATTATTTCTCGGATTCATCGGACAAGACATGTCCTGTCCCGTTGAACTACATCCCATTGCAACATTTGTATTTCCACCACAAGCCTTGAATCACCCAGCATCATGTCACACCACAATCATACATGTACCCTCATAGTAGATGATTAGATCCATTCCTGATGTATATCTTATTTTACTATCTTATCCATATTTGGTTAATGATCTATAAATTCGGACTTTCTCTGAAGTGTGTGCTGCAGCAAGAATTCCGTTAGAATTACCCATGAACTCCCGCCGCTGTCTCGAGGGCGAAAACGTTATCAAAATATACACTTTTTCCACAGAGGAAAATTTGTCCAACATTGGATTGAGCACTTAAGTCACGCAGACACAAACTTGACTCATTCCAAATTGCGGTCCGAACGGTACATTCTGACAGGCGAACTTGGAATAATTCCAAGAAAAAAAGGAAATAGCGCCCACCACTCACAACTGAGAATTCTCAGGAATCTTCATTACATCTTACCGAACAACAATATCGAGAGGTGTCCATGCCTGCATACAATCTGTGCCTTGATAATATAATCACCTTTGTAGATGCATTATCCTGACAGTATGGAACTAGCCCCTAAGTGGATCAGAAATTTAGGTCTCCATTAAACACGAAGCGCCTGTCCTGTTGACCCCCTGACTGGGATGAATTCTTATCACATTGGGGTAGATTGCAGAGGGACATCAGCATGCCATGTTTTTTGACGGAAATTGCTATTGACCCAAGATTTGGCTTGCGAAGTTTCAATAATAAAAAGTTGAATAATGAAGCAACCTGGCAATTCCATCTTGTGATATTAATTCCTAAGGATTTACCTTCTACTACTGTAGAGGGGGTATAACAAACGTAAAGAAAAGCAGGTAAAACTCGTGAAGGGCAGATGATAGAATATGGAGAGAAAAAAAAAGATATATATAAATCCCAGTAGGCCTGCTACATTTAAAATAGCGAAGCGAATGCCAGCATCGCGGTACCCATCACAAGAGCAATCACAGTCATTTGCTCTGCATTAATGGTAGTGACTGCGGCACTGGAAAGACCTTTACCCAAACCACCAGCAGCTTGTACGGCACCGCTCAGGAAACTGGCTGGACACTTGCTCTTCACGGCGTCGTAAAGTGAGGGCTGTGTATCAAGAATTTGGCTGTTGCCGAGTCCAGGGGCATATGCAACATTGGACTCGAACGTCATGTAACCTGTCAGGATCAAGCGAACGCAAGTTGTGCAAAGGGTGCTGGCATCGAGATCCGGTTTGTAATACAGGAAGGGGAGGTTGTTGTCGTGGTAGGTTGCCATGTTTGGGACAATGGCAGCTTGGGGGCCACGACGCCTCAAGGCACCACCAGTGGTGGTGGTGAAGAGGGAAGCCAAAACTTGTCCGACGGTGATAGGAGACGACGTTTCCTTTTTTCCAGCTCCGGGCGTGGCTAAGACACACCAATTGCCACTGTCATCCTTAGAACAGATAGCGGTGCGCATAGGTAGGAGGGTATAAATGGTATCGTAAGTTCTGATGACATCTTTGTTTTTGCTCGTCGTCAGCTCCGCCGTGCATGCCGAGTAAAAATCGGTAATCTTGCTACGAATTAAGCTCTCCGGGCATTGCGAGGCCACTGAATCCGCGCAGAGGTTGGTTAGGGCCGAGGAAACCACTGTGTTTGTTACGGCAGCATTGCTGCCCTGGGCGAACGAGGAGGTAGCGGTAGTCAGGGCCTTGAGGCAGCTTGAAAGGCTGGAATCCGAATCAAGAGCAGTCAGGAATGTCGAGCAAGGTCCCGAAATTCCCGAGGGAATCAAGGGGTTTGGTGTTGGGCTTCCGGCAGCCGCCGACGAGGACTAAAACATTTCATTGTCAAGTCGAGAAGGTGCAAACGTTTCAAATTCACTCACCGGCGATTGGGCCAAAACAACAGAAGCGAGGGCAGAAATAAATGCAATGGGTCGAAGCATCTCAACGACGTTAAATATTGAACGAGCGGACTGGTGTGTCGAGGTCGACGGTAACAACGAAGAATGGTGTGGGAAAGATGTTTAACACAAGCGGAAAACATACTGAGCCTACAAATAAACACAAACACAATTTGTGGCTGATAGTGCACAGAATGCAAACAGAATGTTCTGTTTGCTTCCTCACCCGAACTTGTTCGCACTCTATAGATTTCTGGAAACGAAAGCTGAAACTATTTTTCTGGGTATTCCTTTGACGCTGGCAAACTCGGCGGATGACATTCGACGGGATGCCATTGCTTGTCTCTTGTTGTATTAAGGTATTTATAGCAGGAGATAACAACAATGGACTGCTCAGTGCTCTACCTTTGGGCCACTTTTCCTATAATTTCCGAGCTAAGTAAATGCCTGTCCACGGCCCATCATTTTAATCATTGAATAAAAAGGCGGCCAAAGACCAGATTCTAGTCAAATTCTCTGCGATCAGGTTGACAGCACTACCGCCTTCCATAATCGCAATATTTTAATCGTCGCCCAAATGCGGGATTTGCCCTGAAAATCTTGAGAAATTCCCGAGTCAAAACCTTACAGATATCGACTCCGATTCCTCCTTTCCTGCGTTGTCAAAATTTCGATATAACTATACTGGGTATGCCATATTCCATCCCTCTTAACCTTAAAAGCGATCAATTTACCCTTTTCTTACCTGGCGCAGCTCCCACATTGGGCTTACCGCTGGACTTTCCACACTTCGGCTCGCAGAATGCGTCTATACTTGTTGTAGTCCGTTGAGTTCCCCGTTGTCGGTCACTTCGGGAAACTGCGGCGAACTTTCCTCTTAGGATATTCTTGGTCTTGTGCTTGTGTCACTGTGCAAACTCCGATTATCGAGTTGCTGTGTAATTCCCTCCCAATGGGACGCAAAGCCTCGTCACCGCTGACAGTGTCCCTCTCACAGTCGTGCTTATCTGGAAGAACTTCTTTATCTCCTCCGGGTTAGAAGCGTCCACTTTCACCCCGCTCGTCAGTGCAAACGATCGTTGGGTCAGTTTTGCTCCTCCTGGCTACACGCACGTATGGAGCTTCCGTGCCGCCAATTTTTCGACCCTTGTCTGTCCCCCAACGGGCTACCCCTTATCTTGAAGCTATGTGTATTCTCCTAAGTGCAGCTTCCTTTGGTAGCAAACGTAGTTTGTATACTTAAACCACGATCTTAAAACCAGATCGTCCGACTCGGACTTGGTTCCTTTTCATGTCGTTTCTCATCAAGTCGTTTCTCATCAAACAAATACCACTAATTGATATTGCTCGGAAGGATCAAAACATTTGTATCTGAAACCTTGGTTTGTTGTCAGAATAGAATACAAATCTGGTGGAAAGGCTAGTGTTTGGTCATGCTAAAAATTCCATGCCTTTCGTCGTTTCCAGCGGACATTCGCCAATGCCCAACGAAAACCTCGCCAAATCTTAAGCGTCCTTCGAAAGCAAAGATGCCCGCTTCATTACTGTGCTTCTGTCGAAGATCAATAGGTTCAACTGAGATTGACTGTCATGACAACGAACGGTTGTTCATTCCTCACCGATGATCGGTAGAGCACCACCCTCCCGTCTTCATACACCACTCCCAAAAATTTGAACGCATCCCATGCCCTATCATGGTCGTCCAACGTCTATTGGGTTCACCAGGTTTATTAAGGAAAACTGTGACAAATCATGGGTGCTGACCTCGCCATAGAGTATTATGTGTTGGAACTCTGGTAGTCGGCTCGCATGACGACCGGATTCCGTCCTTCCGCTATACTTGCGGTACCTGCGGCCGCCGCTGAGTAACAATTCTGAACGGTCCTGAACAAATATCAGAAATTTGAAGACGAATAGCAGACAAAAACTAACTTGATCAAACCAAACGCCCGAGAAGGACAAATTTTCTAGGCCAATATCACCATGTCCAGAGTCGTCACTCACGTATTCTGCCAGCGCACACTGAATAGGGCGCTGGAAGGTGGAGGGCCCCTCATCATCAACAGACACGCCGATCTTCTAGGTCAAGATTTAGGGGTCTGCAAGCTCATGACGATGCTCGAATTGACTGACCGTATATCGACCCTCCCATACCCCTCCCATAGTCCCGGGAGAATACTTTACTGCAGGATGAGACCTATCTAGCCCTGCCTGTCTCAACTGATGACGAAATTCCAGATCATGCAACATGCTTCTCGATGTATGAAGGCAACTGTCGGCGAAGAGTGGGGTAGAATAATGCTTGAATGCCAGGTAGTCGTCTAACGTCGGCCCAACTACTGGTGTTGGATTGCCCAGGAGATGGACTGGTACTTTTGGGAGTGTCGATTCGAGAATGACATTGGCCAGGTTGATGGCGGCCGCTGATGAGTTCGGAATGTCTACGGTTTGGCGTCGGTGATAATAATATGTTGACGTTTGCAAGCTGCTGTCAGTGAACAAGCGTTGCGGAGAACTGCCGGCCGGCTTGGAGCTGTCCATACTCTCTTCAATACAATCGCATCTAGCTGTGTTTTGAGAACATTTCAGGCATGCAGGTGCAGGAGATATAGCCTTCAAATAGCACAAAAGTGGCTATGAGATCGAGATGAGTTACGCCATGATTTAATGGACTCACATCGCGGCTTGAACAATATATATATGGAAAGATCAAACCATACAATTCGTCCCGTACAATTTGGGACATCTTCAAGATTTCGTCTAGCAGCAAGCCTGACGTTATTGTCGTCGAAGACGACGGAAACCAAAGCCTCACCTTGACGAAGACTAAAGCAAAGAAGCCAGACTATGATGTGGCCTAGGGAGCTTGCCTGACCGTCTCTCCGGGCTTCAATTGGAGCGTGTGCCCTTGCGACCTGGAGTAGGAAATCGGGAAAGTCGACGTTTCGTAGTTGTCGCTCATTAAGACCATCGCTTTCCAGAAACATCCAAAGGGCTGTTAGGAGGTCTTGCATGAGGTCGATTGGTGAGACATCCCTGCGCTTACAGCGTTTCAGAAGGCGGTAGCGGTTGACGAGTTCAACAGCACGGAAAGAGCTGGTATGTCGGTACCTCCGGTTTGGCGCAGAGGTATCGAACTTGCTGGCAAATATTTCAGCATAGACATGCGGCGCGGACCGTATGTTTAGTGCTCTATGGAGGGCACGACTCTGCATGAGATAGGAGACTTCCACCGGCCAGTCAAATATCGAGAAAGAAGCAGCATAGATGGCTATACGTTCGAGAATTTCAGAAGGGATTGTCTCCAATGGAGAGGTCATTTTCCGAGTATCAAGGCTCCACCGCAAGACCCGCTCTTAATAAGGGCTTACAAAATCGTTTGATCCCGTCTGTGGACTTCAATTTTGGTCTCCGCAGCCCTTATTCGCCGCGTTTTCTCAGTTCAGGGTTTACCTAACTAGCCAAGTGCACGGAAAAAAGGCAACTGGATGAAGTTTATCGAGATCTGCCAGAGCGCCCTAATTCAGTTTAAAACAAAAAGATGAATTGTTTTCCGTCCAACGGGATCCCAGGAACCCATATAGGCGTCAGTGATGACCAATAGAAATCCTGTTCTAGGTAACCAGAAAGAGACCAGATAGCAGGATAGGGCAACTCCTGAGGAACACATTCATTGGCCACGTGGTCGAGCATTCAGAAGTGGTGAGCCAGTGTCAAACAGAGAGCCACGCCAGCGGGAGAGCAGTGCCATTGCAAGAAGGAGTCGCGACCCACGGTAAAGTGTATGAGAACAATCATCGGAGAGTTCCTCAGTGAAGCAAAGGAATTGTCTGATGGTCAAGACCCTGTTGTAAAGACATCAAAAATCATTACGGTAGATTAGAGGCCGTGACAACTGATACGGCAACCTTCGAGGCTATTCGGATGATCGATGTGCATCTTCCCTGGCTTTGCCGGTCCGCCGAATAACTTGTAAGGAAAGACGTAACCTTTTTCAAAAGAGACTGATGACGCCGCGTCCTTTTCATTTCCGAGACTTCGGACACAATTGCTGGCAGGGAGTCTAACCAATATTTCACGTTCTACAATAACAAGCCAGGACCAAGAGATGTCGTGTATTTGTGTTCCTGATCGCCGTTGGGTACCTGTCACGAAACGTAGAGCTGAAGCAGATCGAATAGACAAATGCGTGGAATCAGTTGGAGACTCGCACACTAAAATGTCAACCAAGCTTGTTATGGATGGACCGGTCTGGACCCATGATTTTTCGAGAAAATTCAATTCATTTGTTAATTTCCGGCTTGTGTACAAGTTAACTGCTAAATCCTGGCATTTGTAAGGTTCTAGAGTTCTGTTGTTAGGAGTCAGCAATTTGTAATAGTATTGGGCAAGCGGAGGCTCAACTTTGCATGGCTGCGATGTCGGTGCTCTGGACAAAATCTTCAAATTCAGCTATCTTCTCCTGCAATTCATCGGTCGAAACCTTTTCGTCCTCTACGTTCCATGGATTAGCCACAGGTAAGGTCGGGATATCAAGATACGCACCAACAACGAGGATGATCTGGAGCTTCTTGATGCCGTAGCCGATGGGCACGAGCTTGCTGGCACCCCAGACAAGACCATCTTGTTCGATAGACCGCACGGCAGC
>Ga0307508_10003627_pt1 | contig 15494 bp, 25 predicted proteins | sample 9_EM_MG_FD_203089 | JGI IMG/M metagenome (GOLD analysis project Ga0307508, IMG submission 203089) | Populus trichocarpa ectomycorrhiza microbial communities from riparian zone in the Pacific Northwest, United States - 9_EM | ecosystem: Host-associated > Plants > Roots > Unclassified | place...
GGGGGGGGGGCGGCGCCATGTCTGGAAATCTGCTAGTACTTACGACAATAACATATTTGAATGGTTCCTGGGTCACTCTTTTCTCGTGTGAGCCACCAGGTTGTACAGCTTTCAGCCAGTGCATGGCGCTAGCCGAATTCCAGTGTCCCTTAGCTGGAATCCTACGAACGCCTATCGCGTGTTTGCACCGTATATAACAAATAGGTACAATTCCGGACGTCAGGTGCAGTGCAGATTATCTCCTTAATACGGGACGCTCCCTTGCAAAACACGTTGTTATTCGCCTTCTGGAAGGCATCATGTCGAGCGCATGGCATATTGGTAGTCGATCCGGCTGCGGGTGAGGCGGTTTCTTTTAACCGTACGTCTGACTGTTGGAATCTGCCGCCAAAACTCTCGTCAGAGAATTGAATGGTCCAAGCCACCGCGCTGAGTGAGCACAAGGTTGGCGTATTTTAGCGAAAGTTTAGCTCGGCGAAAAGGCGCAGCCGAAGGGCTTTGAGTCCATTCATCAATTGGGGTGTCGCGAAGGCTTTGCGCATTGCGCGAGCCATTCATCAGGATTGGCAAGATGGGTGGGATGTGGACCAGGCAATCGACGAACGCGCAAGGAGTCGAATAGAGGTAGAAATAGAGCACGATGGGACAATTCAGGGGGGGCTTCGGTGTTGCGAACGCCGCGCGCGCGGGAAATTGGTGTTCTTTGTAGATAACACCATTAAAATTATCGGGTTGTATTGGAAGATATGGTCAGTTCAGCAGGGGACCTGTCTCTGTCTGTGCGATAAGCCACGACGGAGAACGAAAGCGAGCGCCGGAGAGTAATGGGTACGCTCAGAGGCGCAGGCGCTCACCCTAGCGCCGGCATATTGCCTCGCGTGTTTCCAAGCGCATATTCCGCATCTGGCGCGCCCAAGTCATGACTCTTGAGTTCACACATAGGGTAGGGACGCGTGCCAGCGCTTTCCACATTTTCCCCAGTCGTACGTCTATCCCCGAAACGGTTATAAATTCCATGGACCATGTTGAAGTTCTCAGAGCCAGTGGGGGAGCTGGTCTGTAGGGGGCCACCATCGAGATGGTGCGGATTCGCATCGACGCCGCGCAAGAGAGTGTTGACGACTTGGTAAGTGATTATCGGAAGGCGCACCTAAGCGGTGGCCCTCAGAGGAGAGACAGTTGAGCGGATGTTCCACACATACCAGGAGGTTGGTTTGGTGCGAGCGGGAAACTTGCACTGGGGGGCACACCAATCTCCAAATCAGGCTGCTTTCGTCTGCCATCTGCTATCTTCTCCGTGAACCTTTTGACGGATCCCATTGCCACTTCAAGATCGAGTATGACACCATGAATGAGCGGCGTTGACTATAGAGTGAAAAGAGCTCACAATCAAGCAAACTGTCGTTCCCGCGGCGCTCGTGCATGGCGTTCGCGCGAGTCTCGTTTTGGGTAGTGGTGTGCATCTGTCGAGCGGGTTGGAGAGGCTTCTGCTCTAGGCATGTTGTTGGTTCACCTGGCTTACTGTCGACCTTCATGTTAGGGTTTGCCGTTTTTGGTTGGTCGATCTTCTTGATTGGTCTGGCACCTGCAGTGGACATGACACGTTGACGGAATGATTCTCCTTGAATGGCATAAGGATGGTCAGGTGGGTGGCTACCAGAGTCAATAGACCTACGTAGGAGAATAGGAGTGACGGATGTCCTCAGTTCATTTTCAACCTGTACCACAGATAGCCGATTTTTAGGTTCCTGCGACCACATTTTTTCCAGGAGAAGCCAAAGGCATTCTGTCTGCCTGGGGTCCAGAAGTCGCATCTTGGGGGGTTTCGAGGGCCGTTGCCCGCACTGCGCTGCAGATGCAGCCTCATGTGCGACCTCTATGTTGGAAAATGGATGTTCAAAGTATGCGAGGGCGTAAAATGTCATGGCCAAAGAGTATATATCGCTCGCTTGATTCGTGCGACCACGTGCAAGCCCCACGTCAAGTTCAGGTGCAGCATAACGAAGTTTGCCGCAAGTGTGGTTGTTGGTTTGACGGCTCTGCTCGTGTTTTATCCGACAAAGTCCGAAATCGGTAAGATATATCACTCCATTGTCATCCAAGAGCAGATTATCCTGAGGAGCTGGTGAGGTCATCGTCGTACACTTTCAGCAGGAGTACTGACGGGGTGTATATCCCCATGAATTATAGGGGGTTCATGGTTATGAAGATGTTTAAGCCCGCTTACTGCTCCGTGGAACTGGTGATATGAGTCAATACATAGACACGGTGTAGGCAATCACGAACCATTGATGATAACTTTCGGCGAGTCTGGGCAGCCGAATTCTTTGATGCATATACCTTTAGCGCATGCATTGCATTGCCGCCCCCAAGGAAAGGGAGGACAATAAGTGGCATGTCTTCCTCGATAATGATACCTCTGAGACGAAGTACGTTTCTATCATCCGCCTGCCACTGAGCGATCACTTCGCGCCGTATGAGCTAAAAATGGCCGAAACACGTTCCATAGTGCAAACAGGCAACATTTAGGGGAATGTCTGACCGAGTGTGTTGTTTCTTGCGGCACTTCGGGGTGGGTGAAGATTTCTCGCACCGCTACGTGTTCTCCCTTATGGGTGCCCTGGTAGATGGCCGCCTCACCTCCGAATCCTATCCTGTCTCGCCGGTCAAACCGGACTCCATCGATTCTGTACTGGGTTGGCAACTTCTGTGACGCCGAGCAAACATCCTGAAGGAGCCGCAATATTGCAGGGCGGTCGATGGAGGAGATAGTTGGGTCTTTGCGTAATACGTCGAGGCACTGTGTGCGGGGCCGAAAGTTAGAAGGCTGCCGCGACAAAATGAATTTAACGCACGTATTGTAGCAAACTTGCGAGTTCTTCGGATGCTTCTCCTGTGAGCTGCCTGGCTGCTTGCGCCCGATTAGGGTCACACGCTACGCCCTGCAGGGCTCCGAACACAGTTACGTCTGGCGTACGCCTGCCGTTTGACGCGCTGATCTCAAGAAACTCCACAAGCGCAGCAGATATGGAATAGTCGTGGCCATATAGGCTACATATACTTGTAGCTATTGAAGTGCGGGAAGAACCAGAGAAGATTGTCCAGGACCAACTCGAGCGGCCAGCGCTCGTACTCGACGTGTCGCTTCCGCTATCCCGCCGCGCCCGATGCGTAATTGAGCGTAAACGATCGCGGACAGGAGCCAAAGGATTCCACCCTGACAGTGTCGGTTGACGATCACGGCGTCCTTTTTGCATCTGGCACTGTCGCGAGCTGGGGGGGGGGATGCGGGAAAGGGGGCAAACGAGGAGGGGGGGAAGCAAGACGAGGTGAAAGCGGTGTGAGGGAAAACGCACTGCAAGCGTGCAGGAAGGCGTGGAAACAACGTTGCATCCGTCCATGTCCATCACAATGACAGAATTTGATAGCGACTTGCCGCTGCAGCGCAAAACCTCAGCTCTCTTTAACGAGGGTCAATAAAATGAAAATAAAAATTGCAGTGCCACGTACGTCACATTTGGCGCGATTCCAGCACCTTGTACCAAGTGAACGAAACGAGCGATCGTGATTGACCAAACAGGAGAGGACAGCAATCGGGTACGATCGGTACATTCAGAACCTCCGACTTTAGCCGCAATATTGTGATATTGTGGAGCTATTCAGATGGGGCACGTGCTGTGTCACATGCATTACTATAACGGGACACAGCACGTGCCGCGTCAGCTGGGAAAGAGATCGAAAATCGAAGGGGAGACGGAAAACTCCACACGGCGCCTTTCATGAGAATGAGGCCAATCTTGCGGAGGGCTCGATCGTCCGTCCCTGAGATGGTCTTTTCGCCACCAACACGATATTTATGTATCATCATACTATGTGTACAAAGCGAGCAGGCCTCAATGCGATGAGGAATACTCCAAGAACAGGGCCTTGGATGAATATGCGAAGCACCTGGTCGAGTTACAACGGCAATGCATAGTGGAGGGACATTGTTGGTATATTAATGAAAGACTTGGAGGGTATCGTAACGAAGTCATTCAGCCAAAGACTCGAGCGTTGGGGGTTGATGGCACAGAAAACACTCTGGGGCGGCGGTCTATAAGTCACATCAATATAGCGAATCCGAGATAATCATGAGGGGTGGAATTACTCTTAGCTCTGTCGAGATTTCCAGGTGGCTTAGCAGGGACAGCCCTGTTGTCGAAGGGTGATTGCTGGGGTGTTGAGGACATCATGGCTGACATCGTTCTCGTGCGAGAGTTCAATTCAATAGCTCCTGTCGAGTCCACAGGCATGCCAACACGATAAGACCAGAGCCTCCATTTAAGATAATCATAGACGGACGTTCCCCGGGGCCTTGCCGACGGGTCATCATCCCACATTGACGTCAGCAAGACCCACAAGGAGTCCGCTTGATTTTTAGTCAAAGCTATCATTTCCTCCGGCTTAGAGGGACGCATGCCCTTATGCGAAGCGGATGAACGACTGAAGTGACTCCCATGCTCCGAGAAAGGTGGACGACCGGTGACAATTGTCAGAAAAGTCATAGAGAGGGCATATATGTCGCTGGCCTCCGTGGGACGGAGGGCACCTGTCTCAGTGAATAGTTCGGGAGCCATATAGCGCCATTTTCCACCTGCTCGAATTGCAAAACTCGAGTCATGGACTGCATGCCGGAGACGGCCAATGCCAAAGTCACAAAGAACCGCCTCGCCTTCAGCATTGATCAAAACATTGTTCTACGAAGGCTGTGAGCTCCTATTGCGGAATGAAAACGCTGCGCATACCGGGTGTATATTACCATGGATCGCGGGGGGATCTTGGGAATGAAGATATGCAAGGCCATCGGCGGCACCTTGAAGCTGAAACCAAACCTAGGGTAAGCGTGACGGTGCTAGTGCTGAATTGTGGCTCACAATCTTTCTCATTGTCTCTGGACTTCCATAATTCTTAAACCAAGGAATGACAGCGCCACACGGCATATACAGGGTGACAATCAGTGGAATCGTATCATTCTCGAGAAATATCCCAATAGTTCGTTGAATGTTGCGATGTTTCAGCTGAAAGTGCTCTAGAATTTCGTAAAACACCGCCTGAAGGAAAGGCAATATCAGTTCTCAGGTCCATTGCGCGCGAATAAAACACACCTTCAACGCAGTTTTCCCAGTAGCGGAGCCCCATTTAGCACCACCGGGAAGGAATAATTCTCTCACCGCCACGGATTGTTCCTGATAAATTCCTCTGTATATAGACGTATCGGGGCCATTCCCGATCAGATGCGTTGCATCAAATGAGACTTGCTCTAGTGAGAATCGCCGAGGTAACAACGAGTGAGTGGAACAAACGGCCTGCAGTAGCCCAAGAACGGACGGCCTGGCTGTTCCCAGTGCGTAAGGAGATAAGTCAAGGCACTATGCCAGAGGTTAAAATCAATACACGCGCGACGGAGTTATCACAAACCGCTTGAGCAATCTCAGCTAATTGGACGGCGGATGCGCCATCCAGCCCCGACATCGCCGCCATCCTAGCCTGATTCTCGAAGCAAGTTCGTAGAGGATATACGAGTAGGGGCATTAACGAAGGGTCGCTCCCACTGAGGGGGGATACTTCGAGCAAACTGATCAGAGGTGGGCGAAGTGGGGTCAAGCCAGGCTGAGGATGAACGATATTAGAACACAGAGAGCATGGGATCAGAATGGTTCCTCCTTACGGGGCGTGGTGATTCCGTGGGCTTTGCCTTCGACGACAGCAATCGGGCCAGTTTCATGGTGATGGAACGCAGACCTATCCTCTGTTGAACCAAAGAAAGCTCGCCTGAACGGTTCCCGACGTGAGATCGTGCTCGAACTGGAAACTAGTTTCATTGCTTGCCATTCTCGCCCATGCTACCCGTCTGCGAGGGGGGGGCTCTCAATTGCGACCGGATGCGTGAGAGAACGAAAGAAGTGCTGCACCGGAGAATGCTGGTTTCAGGGTGAGACCATGAGTGATAAGCATTCCAGGGGACTCTGTTCCTTGCATCAACCTCGTGTTCGTGCCGTTTCCGGAAGCGGTGCACGTGGGGCTGGGTACTTCAAGTTGAACAGCGCCAAGACATTTCGGGTGCCATTGTGTGTGTCGCGGTTGGTGTGTAATTGATTATTGTGGGAGGGATTTCCGAGCACAACGCACTGAGACGAGCGCATGACTACTCAGGCCACGCCAGGGGCAGATATTTCAAATATATTAATGTCACGTCACGTGTCACGTGATTCCACAAATACCTGCCAGCACTGTCTCAATCGGCCGATTCAATTGTTTGTGTAGGACTCGAATGTTATATTTAATATCAACTTCGTCGTACAATTCGTTACGGTGACCTTGAAGCCGGTGACGCCGGCGAGTTCGATGGTAATTATCAGATACCTGCACGGTTGGAGAGATTTTTTTGGTCAGCCTGCCAAATAGTCCATGTCTGCAACTAAGACCCTCATATACAGCTATGGAAATGGGTCAGGGCGCCGTGTACGGTGAAGTTGTGCAGACAAAGCATGGTGAAATGACAGCGCGTTGACAAAGGCTACTCGAGTTTACGCACTGGTAGAGATGTAGCCGAAACGAAGTTGTGCGAGCCGGCCACTAGATGGAGCCACACCAAGAGCAATGAGAGGATTGATCGGACAGGAACTGCGCGATCCAGCGGGCCTTGCTTCACTGCCCACTATGGGAGTGTCATAAAGGGAGCGTGTGGAGCGAGTCTGTCGAGCCTCAACATTGAAACGAGCTCGTCGAATATCCCATGCGCTCCAGAGAGCCCATTTCATACCCGGTGCGACTACATTTAATAAGATTGGGGCTCCCAACGAGAATCCGGGAGATGTACACCGTTCCTTCTACGCACCCCAATGTGTTGCCTTGGTTATTTGTGTATCGGTAGTGTCTGTGCGGCGCATTTGGGGGGAACCAGCAGGGAAAGACTGATGGAGAGGGAATACGCATCTCCACATACGCTAGGAGCAAAATTAGAAAGGAAGACATGATTGAAGCTATTGGGCACACATGGATTTGTTGCAAGCAACCGGCCGGGTCGTTTCAAAGGGACCCAGGCACTGCTTCCCTGACGGTAGTGTCACGTCCCCAGGTATTCTCTCCTTTGCCATTGGCTCCGTTGTCTGCCCGCTTTTTGATAGGCACCATGGCTGGGCAGCAATCGTAAGAACGGCCGGCGTGTTATCGGGATTCTCACCGTCACGTGCACCCCCAACCACTCAAATCATTTCTGGTTCGGATGACCGGGTGGAGGCGCGTTGGAATAATAGAATCAATTATCAAACGTATCTGTTGTGTCTCCAACGTGCACCTTATCCTTCGCCACGGAAAAACCATGTCTGACATTGAGATAAAGTCCGAAGTCTCGCGGATTTATGTCAATTTTATAATAGTAACTTTTCAGAGCGATCTAGATGATCGCAAAAACCCAATCTTAGACTCAGTATCATACGGCCAGGGAGAACGTCAGTCTGATTCTTGGTCCGTGCATATCTATCAAATCCCCTGCTCATCTACGATTCAAGACTGTATAACCAGGAATAAACAATTTTGTCGGGTATGGATAGCTCAACAATCGACATTCGTCATCTGCGACGCATCCGACGATGCGTCTAATCTGCTCGAAGCCCCATATCCATGAAGGAAACTAACAACATCCAACTTTCCAGCATTTTCCGCGAGGTCCAAGGGAGTTTTCCCATGTTGGTCAGGATCATCAAGAAGTGCACCATGCTCGAGTAAAAGGTGAGCAATTTTCGTATTTCCCTTTTCTGCGGCGTAGTGCAATGGGGTCCGACCATTCTCATCGCGGGCACGGCACAGAGCATTGGCATCGTCTGACCTATCTGTGACTCGGTGTACTAGTGGAGAATGAGCAACATTTAAGTGTCTAGTGTATGCCGTAAGATGCAAGAGAGTGTTACCGTCTTGGTTGAGATTGTTGATGCGAGCGCCATGACTGAGAAGAATCTGGCAGGCATCAGCATGTCCCTCCGACGCTGCAAGGTGCAGGGGGGTTGACCCAATGTAGACGTAGATATCTCCGGCGTTCGCGCCGAGCACACTACGTTTGGTTGCACGCGCATCAACTGCAGCGTCATGGTTGAGCAGGACACGGAGAGTTGCGCGGGGTCCGAAAGCCGCGGCAAAATGTAGTGGTGTGCAGCCATCGCCTGTCGTAAGGTCAACGAATGCACCAAGGCTGAGAAGCAATTCTGCCTCCACGTCTCTGTCACACCATGTAGCGCGGTGCAGCGGGGTCTGGGAGCCCGCAAACGCATGAATGTTGGCTCCGTGGTCTATGAGCGCTTTCATAGCTTCCTTTTTCCCCCACCATGTTGCCTCGTGCAGAGCAGTGTGACCGCCAACCATGGTAGCATCTACCTGTGCTCCCTGCTGTACGAGGAATCCTATGACTTTGGCTACTTGGGCTTTGGGGCTGTGAATAGCATAGTGCAGGACGCTTCGGTGGCTGAAACATGGTTGGATTGTGCATGACGCTCCGTGCTCAAGGAGGAGACGCATCGTATCAAAATGCGCGTTGAATGTGGCGTTGCTCGCGGCACGGAAGAGAGGTGTTTGTTGTTCGGCATCCAGCAGGTTGATGTCATTGCTTCCTTTAAGCAGCCTATCCGTGTGGTTGCGAAGGCCCAACCTTGCGGACCAATGGAGGGCGGTGGATTGACCGCCGGTCCAGCTGACGAATGATGGAGAATTAGGCTGGAGGAAATGGGAGAGAAGTTCATCGAGAGCATCGGCGGCATCAGGGGATACGTGCTCAAACCAGTATTGGTGTGCGTATTGCCGGAGGTTAGGAAGCAAATCATTCGAATCGAGGGCTGCAATGCAGATTGTCACAAGAGTGATATTGGCGAAATAGTTGTCGAAGCTATAACGGCGCGTAGGCCTCTCGGCATGCTTGAACTCGGCGGAAGTGAGGTACTCTTTCACCGAAAAATGGATGAACTGTACGACTTTCCCCCCGTTCTCTGATTCCACAATGTCGATTAGGTTTGGACATTTCTGGAGTAAATATGCTTCGGGGTCTGCGATGTCATCCTCATAACATGTTTCGGAAGGTGATTCAATGTTGATGGAGAATATTTCCACAACTTCGGCCGGAGTGAGCGGACGCCTCGCAAAAGCGATGCATTCAAAGACGTGGCGAGCACGCGATGTCGTGGTAGCATTGTGAGGGAAGTTGTTTAGGATGCGGCTGTACGTCTCATCCAGGTCCGACGGCAAATCATCCAACGCACGTTCAACATCGCCTTGACCGCAAGACTTTAGCGCCCGAAGCTGTATATCGACCCACAAGAACCTGGAACACGTCAGCACGGGTGGAAGAAATAAAAAACAAAAAACTCCTCACATCCCGTTTGCTTTCTCGTTCAGCAACCGCTCGGCTTTTACTCTGGTTGCCTCCCCCCACTTGTAGGATTTAAATCAGAAAGCCGGGTGGATATGTGGCGAGCCAGGTCATCCTTGTGCGGATTTGCATTGTGGAAGTTGAGGAACGAACAAGTACGAGCAAAATGATCCATATATTCCCGGATCTCTATTTCTGGACGAGTCGTGACCAGCAACCGAAGATTTACCAGGTTAAGGCCATACAGATCCTTGAGAAAGCGGAATAAATCCTCCCGTTGATCTACGGGACATTCGTCTAGGGCGTCAATAATGAGAGCGGTTCTGCCGGAGATGCGCAACAACTTTGATAGCATGCCGAAAAGTTGCTTTTCGGTGGGGTGACTAACACCGGCGGGTCTTGAGTGCTCTTCCTTTAGATACCCGAAGCACTCTGTAGAGCTGGTAGCAATCTGAAAAATCAGAGAACACAGAAGCCCTCGAAAAGTTTGCTTTGCAGAGTCCCGAAAGTCAAAATAGAAGTAAGCGATGACCAGGTCAGGATCCGCCCAGAGCTTATCGATGATTAGTGAGCTATGAGAGGAGTCAGGCAATCCGTGCATCATGCCGAGATTTAGATATACCAAAGGACGCTCTTCCCAGAACCCGCTTGAGGAACCATTTACAAGTCAGCAGATGCTCTCTAATGAAAACAGGCCACTAACCGTTCCCCAAAACACAGTAAACTCCGTTTTCCGTTGCCTTCCATGTTTGGAATTGATCGTCGAAAAACCACTTGCAGCTGTCACCTTGCCTCTTCTTCAGAATGATTTCGTGGCCAAGCTCTACATCTGGCGGTTCTATCCACTCCCGAATTTTCTTGAAAACTAGATCGGGAAGTGAGATTGGCAGGAACTGTGTAAATCTTACGGGAGACGCTTATACCTTCATCCTTGTAAATAGAGTCGACCTGCCTTTGAACGGCGCCCATCATTGCTCGCACTGCAACATAGATTGAGACCAGATTCCAAGACGTGCACGGAAGAGGAAAACACACCTTCCTCGACAGCCACACTGGTAGTTGCAGCATTCATCAGAGCGTATTCACTTGTTAGGTCTTCAAGCTCCTTGTACACGTTTTCCAGGTCTGCTTTTCCCAGAAGGACGCCGATGTAGTCCTCTTCAGGTATGTAGTGAGTAACGTGGTTGTAATAAGAGGGAATAGCACGTACTTGTACGCCGAGAGAGGTGCCATAGACGCCGAGAGGTGTCATTCTCAACAGCGTTCTTGCAATACTTTGTACCAATTGCAAGCATGTCAACGAGCTTGACAAGAGTCTTGATGAAGATCTCCTTGAGTGCGGGATTTGATGGCGATGGCGATTCCAGGTGAATTTTGAAGCGTGTGAGGAACGCCTCGGCTTTCGAGAGGAGATGCTCAACCGTGTCATAAAGCTGACTAACCCCTAGCGTAGCCTGTGTAGCGTCAGCCCCGAGAGATGAAGTCGCACGCGAAACATGTCATCACCTGAAGCAGTCCTCTGGTGGCGACAAAAATAGCTTTGCCGCCGGGTACGACCTTCTATGAAACACTCAGCGGCGCCCCCTGGTGAGGAATGCAGGGCTAATACGCACGGAAGCGGCCTCGGCCGCTGTATCGATGAGCTGAAGGACAATACGCACAATGATTGTCAACCGAGTCAGGATATTCCCTCCGCTAGCGCGGAAAGTCTTAAAGGAATTGCATTGCTTTTTGAAGCTCTCGATGATGTCATCGGCGGTGGTGGTTGTGGAGAGAAGGTGTTCTGCGAACTTGAGCTCGCGCAACTCGCGTCCAGTCTGATCTCTATAACGTGAGAGGGCTGCTTCCCAGAGCTCGTTGAAGCCGCGCTGGACGGAGTCATCGGTCGTACAAGAAGGCTCTGGAGGCATAGGACGGTGGTAAAACGTTTAGGGGTGATGCTAAACGGTGTCAGAAGGTAAGGGGGCAAACAGCTGTGTGGTGGGCAGCTTTTATAATGCAGGCAATCAGATTCCGGCCACTCGTCTTCTCTTCAGGCGGGCGAGTAGCCTTGTAGAACTGGTCAGGCACGCTACGGAGGAAACAATCTTCTACCTCAGTGGACGCCGTGCTGCCGCGCAACCGAGGGCAATGCATATTGTAGCTGGCATGTATCCGGAGGCAGTGGGTCAGCTAAACTTGAAGTGCAGTGTTGATGTGATGCAAACACCGGAAGAGCTGCAAAGTTGGTGAACTGCGGGGACACAGCCCTAATAGTAATATGGGGCGGATTGAGTCACGCGACTTGCGGCCTGCCGTAGCAACCGAAGGTGCCAGGTGGGTGTGGGCCAGGGGGAAGAAAATGATGTCCCTTGGTGGTGCACGGAATAAATCGTCATTGGGGCCCATTTCTGACACTGCTTTCATGGACCATAACAACGCCTTCCCATCAAATGTTGGTTAGGACGTCTGCGTTTTACATTTGCAAAAGAAGCGCGGGGAAAACTTTACAGCCACTCAGCCCTGGACCCGTACCCTAGGCCCTATAGTGTAGTAGCTACATATTTGGGAACTCTTGCAGTACCTTCGTAGGTCCACAATAGATCATATGCTCAGTGTCTCAACTATTGCTATCGTCGCGAGCTCGCCATTCTTTTTGTGGACATCACACGCTTATTCAGGGGGAGTCAAATTTGAGGCCATTGAATTCTCGGGGGGCCCGCAGTGGTCTTCTTTCATTTTCGCTCAAATGAGTCCTTCAGTCATTATTTTGACTCTTTAGCACTAGCGCTCCGAGTCGTTCTAGGTCTCAATCGACTCCTTTGCTTTTGGTTATGTGTGGGACTCGAATATTACATACATTCCTCGCAAATATCTTCCTAGTCGTACAATTCGCTACGGTCAACTTGAAGCTGGTGATGCTGGTGAGTTCGATGGTAATAATCAGATACCCGCACGATTGGAGAGATATTTTTGGTCAGTCTGCCAAATAGTCCGTGTCAGCACCTAAGACCCCCCATCCAGCACACAGATACTCTATGGAAATGGGTCAGGGCGCCGTGCACGGCGAGGTTATGCCGACAAAGCATGGTGAAATGACAGCGCGTCGGCAAAGGCTACTCGAGTTTACTGCGAGCCGGCTACTAGATGGAGCCGCACCAAGAGCAATGGGAGGATTGACCGGACAGGAACTGCGCGATCCAGCGAGTCTTACTTCACTGCCCACTATGGGGTGTTACAAAATGAGCGAGGCTCGAGAGGGCTTGGAGCGACTGTCGAGTTTCAACATTGGAACGGGCTCGTCGAATATCCTATGCGCTCCAGAGAGCCCCTGTGCGACTACATTTCATAAGATCGGGACTCCCAACGCGAATTCGGGCGATGTACATCGTTTCTTCTACGCATCCCAATGTGTTGCCCGGGTTATCTCTGTATCGGTGGTGTCTGCACGGCGCATTTGGGGGGAACCAGCATGGAAAGACTGGTCGAGAGGAACAGTCATGGGAATATGCATCTCCACGTACGCTAGGAGCGAAATCAGAAAGGATAACATGATCGAAGCATATTGGGCACACACACGAGGAGATGGATTTGTTGCGACCGGGTTTCTCACAGGGACCTAGGCACTGCTTCCCCGCTTGAGTAACGGTAGTATCACACCCTCAGGTCTTCTCACCTTTGCCATTGGTTCTGTTGTCTGCCCGCTTTTTGATAGGCACCACTGCTGGGCAGCAATCGTAAGAACGGTCGGAAATTGAGATAGCGTGTTATCGGGATTCTCACCGTCACGTAAACTCCTCTTTCTAGCGCGCTCAGGCCGGTCTCCTTGAGGATGATCATGGCCGCATGAGTTATTGCGTCATCCAGGACGAAGAGACTTACGAGGGAAAGACGGGCTCATAGATGTTTTCAGCATACATTCCACATGCGCAATCGCCGGCCGACGCGTAGGATCGTGATCCCACATTTCCTCCAGTAGAGACCACAGACGTGCTGTTTGTTCTTCATTGAGAAGCCGCGTCTTGAGGGGCTTTGCTGGCCGCCCTCCGCGTTGCACCATGGATGTTACGCCACAGTCATTTTTGTCCGGAAATGGTCGCTCCAGAGTGGCCAGTTCCAGATATGTCAAGGCCAACGAGTAAATATCACTTGCTTCTGTGGTCCAACCTTGTTCCCCGTCGTTAGCCAGCTCGGGAGCGGCATACCTCCACTTGCCACCAGTGCGTGCACAACTCAGACTCCGCCTCTCGTGATGTCTTATGCGGCTGTAGCCAAAGTCGGTCAGTTGTATCGTTCCATCGTCGTCCAATAGAAGATTATCCTAATATCACTAAGACCGCAGGCCAAGAGTTTTGACGGCGCTTACTCACAGGATGTATGTCACCGTGGATGATCGGTGGGCCCTGGTGATGAAGATGTTTTAGTCCGCTCGCGGCTCCTTGGAGCTACAGCGGCCACAATCAGTATGAACCCGTAGACAAACTCGGTAAGATTACAGCAGACCATTGATAACAGCTGCAGAGGATCACGGGTCTTAGTCAAAACATCGACTGGACGACCTCCCGCAAGGTAGGGCATGACAATGAGAGGAATTTCTCCCTCCATGATTATGCCTTTGAGAGGAACAAGGTTCTTGTGTTGGATCTGCCAGTGGAGCACCACCTCGTGCAGTACTTGCTGCGAGTGGTCAAACGCTGGGGTCATTCAAGCGGGGGATCCATCATTGCAAGCCGACACTCACTGCACAAAGCGTTTCTTGTGATAAATTCTTGTCAGGAAGTACCTTTCGAACCACAACTGAGGCGCCGTTATGTTTGCCGGTGTAAATGGCAGCTTCACCGCCAATTTTTATCGGGGCTCGCCAGTTAATGTCAACATTATCGATTTTCCACTGAGTTGGCAATTTCTTTGGCGTGCTACAAACATCCTGGAGAAGCCTCAAAATCGCGCCGCGATTCACGTGGTCATCCTTCGGTAGCAAGTCGAGGAGCTGCATGCAACAGCATGATTAGGAGTCCTAGTTTGGCGTAACGAAAGAAACATACGGCTTGCAATAAACAAGCGAGCTCTTGGGACGAGTCCTCACTCAGCCTTCTCGCTCTCCGTCGTCGTTCATTGTCATGAGCTGTGGCCTGCAGAGCGGTGACCATTCTCTCTTCTGGAATGCGCGCGCGATTGGAATTGTTGTTGACCATGAGGAATCCTGTGAGCTCCGCGGATAGGCGATACTCCTGCCCATATAGCGTAGTACGAGAAGAACGAGGGGACCTGGTCCGAGAGCCAGAGGAGCGGCCAGGCGCATTCAAACTCCGACTGCCGCGTTCACCGCGGCGCCAGGCGTTGGTGATACTAGTAATTAGGCGTAGGGGGTTCCACCATGGCCCTCCCCGTCCCGCTCGGCGCTCGTCGTTCCACGACATGCGCCGGCGGCTTCAACGCTGGGTGAGCGCGCAAGGAGTGGGAGAGAGAGCACCTCTGGCAGTGCAAGCCTCGTTGATACGGGTCGTCAAACACCAGGAAAGGGCGTGCGCTTCCCAAAAAAGACAACCACAGCTAGTGAAGCACCGCTGAGAAACCAAATTCTCAATGGGTTGTAGCATGAGGAGCATACGGGGCGTCGTAAGCCAACTTGCCAACTTGGGAGATTTGGGAGAACAATTCAACAAGGAGCGGAGATATGTTCTTGTTGATTAAAAAATTTCACACTGGCGGTGCCACCCGTATGACAGCCGCCGTGATGCAGAGCTGGCCCACGGCCCCCCCCAGAGTGTCAATGATGTCAATGACAACTTGAAGTGATGTCGACCCGTCTAAGCAGAATCACTACTACGAGAGAACTGAGCGGCTATTACAAGCGCTTCAAGCCTGGCGTTACTTTAGCGTTTCCTCCAGAGTTGTAGTATAGCAGCCAAAAGGCATTTGAACGATAGAAAGCGTTTATTATAAACAATGGGTAGCGGCGGCAAGCGCCATCCCCGACTCTCAACCACCTTGGCGACAATTTAATAAGCACTTTCATCATATATTTGCTCAGTTGGGCAATGGACCAACGTTAGACCATCCACCCTGAACTTCTGGAAGGAGCGCTCGAGCTACACGAACGCGAAATATGTTTTTTAAT
>Ga0307508_10003628_pt1 | contig 15489 bp, 15 predicted proteins | sample 9_EM_MG_FD_203089 | JGI IMG/M metagenome (GOLD analysis project Ga0307508, IMG submission 203089) | Populus trichocarpa ectomycorrhiza microbial communities from riparian zone in the Pacific Northwest, United States - 9_EM | ecosystem: Host-associated > Plants > Roots > Unclassified | place...
GCCGGTTCGCCTGCCGTTCCGCGTGAGCAGGCTGCGAGCGCGACCGTCGTCGCGCCCGCGAAGAACCGTCTGCGATCGATCTTGCTCATACGATGGTCGAGGATCTCCGCAGCATCACCTGTTGTCGACTGGGGATCGAGTCCCCACGGATGGCCACCAGTGTCGCCGCCCGTCTCAAGCTCGCCAGCGCGAAGGCCCCATTGGGTTGCGACCAGTGCACCGCGCGCAGCCGCGGTCGTGCGTGCCGCGGTCGCGTTCGTGTTCGTGACCGAGGGCATGCAGAAGTTTCTCTATCCGGACGCCCTGGGAGTGGGGCGGTTCGCGAAGATCGGGATCCCGGCACCCGGCGTGATGGCGCCGTTTGTGGGCGTCGTCGAGATCGGAGGTGGGCTGCTCGTGCTCGTGGGCCTCCTCGCCCGGCTCGGGGCCTTCGCATTGCTCGTCGACATGGTCGTCGCGATTATCTCCACGATGATCCCGATCTTGATCGGCCACGGGTTCTTGGGCTTTGCGGATCCGACCACCCGTACCGGGTTCTGGGGCATGGCGCACGAAGCGCGGACCGACGTCACCATGCTGCGGTGCTGCGCGTTCCTTGTGACGGTTGGCGCGGGTTCGATGTCCCTCGACGCCAGGATCGCCGACGATACGCGGTAGGCTCGTCGCGGGTAACGCTTCGCGCTCGCAGTGAGGCGCGGCAATGGCCGTCGAGTCGTGGTCCGACCTCCGAGCCGAGCCGACGCAGGCCGACGCCGAGCGCGCCGGCGTGGACCTGCCGGCCGGCGAGCCTTCGGAAGCCCGAACCATCGCGCCGGATGACGTGGAGGCTGCTCTCCTGGGTGCGCTCCCAGCCACTGGGCAGATCGTGACCGCGCCGGTCGGTGCCGGTATCCGAGGACAAGGCCAGCCACTCGCGTCGGGACGCGTCGGTTAGCGTCCAACTCGACCGCGATGGCCGTCAGAATCCGGCCACGTCACCAGGACGGATCGACGATGAACGCGCGCATGATCAGGCCGGGTCGTTCAGGGTGCCGTTGCCGACGTGAAACACGCGGCCCAGAACGGGTCCTCGCGATGCTCACTGAACGGCCAGAAGGTCGGCCACACCGTGGCGGTATCCGGGCAGTACCGCGACGCCTGGCGCGCGCTCGCGTGGCACTTGCTGCACGAGTTCGGCATGAATCCGAACTGATCGTACTTGACGTTGCTCGCGCTGAACGCCTGGCCGTAATAACCAGACTGGAACGTCGGGCCGCCGCGCGACATCGCCCCGCTCTGCCACGGCCACACGATGCTGAACACGTGCGAGGCCTGATCGCCCTCGACCAGCGCCTTGTTCGGCGGGCTCGAGGCGTCGTTGCCGGTCACGTAGCCACCCGACTTGGCCACCTTGGGCATGTGGCAGGTCGTGCAGCGCCCGAGTGGGTTGGCATCGTCGAGCGGGTTGTACGTCACCGGCATGCGCGCCTCGGCGAGCATGTGAGCTCCGACCGCGTTGCCGATCGCGAGCCGCGAGGCCACGATGGCATCAGGAGCCGGCGCGAGCGCCGTCCCATCCTTGGTGCCCGTGCCACCGCTGGCGACGTGGACATTGGCGACATCGTCCTTGCTGACCTGTGCGAATGGGCCGAAGCCGGCATGGCAACCCAGGCACATCACATTGTTACGGAAGTCGGCGCTGGTCAACGAGTACTGCGCGCCGGTCGACGACGCGACGTTCGCGGTCCCGAAGTAGAGCGTGTGCGAGTCGTGGCAGCTCGTGCAGGTCAGCTTCTCGTATGGGTTGTTGTCGTGCTTGGACTGCGCCAGCATCGTGTACTGCTGGCGATGCGCTTGACCGAACAGGATCCCGCCGGTCGCGGTCGGATCCCAGTACCCCTCGTCGTCGGACAGCCGCTCGGTCCAGTTGTCGAAGAAGCCGCTGAGCTCGTAGACGCCGGGCACGAAGTCGCCCCCGCCGATCTGGTTGGCGTGATCGGAGTTCCACGGGTACTCGAAGCCGTAGTCCTGGGCCGGCTTGGCGTTGGTCGCATCGTCGTAGCCGTGGCACTTGCCGCACAGCTGGCGCTCGGCCTCGGCACTGAGGTACTTGGGATTGATGATCGCGCTGCCCTTGCCCGGCGTGAAATGGTGCTCGCTGCCCGGCCCGTGACAGTGCTCGCAGGTCAGGTTCTCGTCCTTGAACTGGTACGACGTGATCGCGGCGAACGTCATCGACGTGGCCGCGTTATCGCGCGGGAACGGTAGCGAGACGGTCTGCATGCTCCACTCGATCTGCAGCCCGTCGTTGTGGCAGCCGGCGCAGGCGTGCGAGAACGTGCGCGCACGCTGCGTCCAGGACTCGCCCGGGAACTTCTGCTCGGTCGGGTGGTAGCCGTTCATCTTGTAGCCGCCGTTGACCCGGTCGCCGGACTCGAGGACCTGGATCGGCAACGTCAGGCTGTCGAGGTTCTTGCCGGCGGTGTACGTCCAGGCGTCGGCCGCCTTGACGTCGGCGAGCCGCCCCTGGAACCGCTGCTTGAACACGCCCATGTTCTTGTGCGGCGCGCCGTTGCCGTCCTTGTCGCCCTGGCCGCCGTAGATCACGTCGATGTGGACCGTCGGCACGGCCGGCGCCGTGATGCCGTCGTAGAAGGCGCCGTCGCTACAGGTGTACGGCGAGCCGCCAAACTTCTGGACGTACTCATCGTTGAGGTACGTCACGCCGTCCTTGAGGTTGCAGGTATAGACGTTGACCTGGCCATCGGCATACTTGGTCGTGCCGCCGGCCGCGCACGGGCCGCTCGGCGCGTTGCCGTAGATGCAGGGGTCGTTGGGGTCGTAGTTGGGGTTGGTGGCCTTCACGCCGGGCCATGCCGGCGCAGAGATGTCGTTGCTGTCCTCGGGCAGCATGTGGCTGTACGTCCGCGATAGCCGCTTGACGCTGTACTTGGCGCCGGACAGCGTCGTGACCCCGGGTGCCAGCGTCGCGTTCGCGGTCAGCGTGACCTGGCCATCGGTGTCGACGCTCTGAATGATGCCGAGCTTCTGCCAGCCGAGGCCGACCGGGGTGTAGCCCAGCTCGTCGCCGGCGAGCAACGTCGACGGGAACGTCGTGCCGCCGGCACCGGGGACCACCGGCGAGCTCGCCGATGCCGAGATCGTACCAGCCAGCGGCACCATCACGACGCGCGACGTGCTCAGCGTGGCGTTCAGCATCCGCGCGAAGCCGCCCGCAATGGCCTTGCCGTTACCGTCGCGCTGGATCCGCGTGAGAGAGCGATTGTGCGCCGAGGACCGCAGCGCCGCGGCCTGCGCGGTGTGGCAGACCGCGCAGCCGAGGAACGAGTCCATGCCGATGTAAGTCGCGGCGTCGCTCGGCCGCGCCGACAGCACGAGCTTCACACCGCCGATGGTGATCCCCGGGGCAACGAACACCGCGCCGCGGGTCTCGCTGGGGAGGTAGGAGCTACTGGGTGCGGCAGCGCCGATGAACACGGGCCCCGGCGCGACGCCGTTGAGCGTGAACTGGCCAATGGCGTTCGTGGTTGCCGTCGCGGTACCACCCTCGACCGAGACCACCACGCCGGCGAGGGGGCCGGATGGACTCCTGGCGTCGGTCACGGTGCCTGAGATCGCGCCCGGGGCATCGCTCGCGACGGTGAGCAGCAGGCTGACCTGGGTTGAGCCGCCCGCGGTCACGCCGACGCCGGTCAGCGTGAATGCCGCGTAGCCAGTCTTGGTCGCGGTCACGGTGTACGAACCGATCGTGATGCCGGACAGCGTGAACGAACCGTCGGAGGCCGTGGTCGCGGTCACCGATTCCGGCGTCGTCGCGATCGCCGCGCCGGCGATCCCGGTGCCCTGGGCATCCTTGACGGCGCCAGCGATCGCGCCAGTCGTGGCGGCGTCCTTGCCGTCCGAACCGTTCTTCCCGTCGCTACCGTTCGTGCCGTCGTGGCCCGATCCACCACATGCCGGAACACCGGCCGCAACGCACAGGGTCATCACCAGCCGTAGGGTGCGCATGTCAGTCCTTTCGCCCCGACGACGGGGACGCAGGCGGGCGCAAATGCACCGCACACGCCATCTCCTGAGGCCCTCGGCAGCGGGAATTGCGCGGAGCTTGCACCCCGTGGAGTGACGCCCGCATTATCTGCGTGGGCTGCTTCGTGCTTGGTCTTCATGACGCGCAGCGCGGCGCGCCTACCTCGATCCGCTGGGGATCGCCGGCACCTGGTTGGCGCCGCCGCAGAAGCCGTCGCCGCTGCCGTGGCAGCCGGCAACCTGCTCGCCGTGGGTTCGACCCGCGAGCGTTGACATCCGCGCACGCGGACGACGGCCACGATTTCGTCGTGGTTCGGCGGCAGTGAACAAGCCTTGTCAGCGCAGCTGGAGACGCGGGGAGCCCAGACCCGTGTCGCAAGCGCGCGTGCTCGCGATCACTCGGGCGCCGCGCACCGGTCAGGGCTACGCGCCTCGTCGGGCGCGTCTCTCGATCGACCGCGCTGCGGGCGCTCAGCGGATGCTGACGTTGCCGAGGCCGGTGACCGACTTCTTGACCCGGGCCGGGTGACCGTGAACGCTGATGTTGCCGGTGCCGGTGAGCCGGGCGTCGACCGACTGGGTGGCCTGCAGCTGGGCCGAGCCGGTGCCGTTGACCTCGGCCGTCGCGTCCCGCGCCGCGAGATCCTTGGCGGCGATGTCGCCGGTGCCGTCGAGCACGGCGCGCAGCGAGCCGGTGGACCCGGTGGCCTTGATCGTGCCGGTGCCGGACAGGCTGATCGCCAGGCTGGCGTTGGCGATCCCGGTGACCTTGAGGCCGCCGGTGCCGCTCAGGGCGAGCGAGGACAGATCGGGCGCCGTGATGGTCACGTGCAGGTGGTTGTTGTGGAGGTGCTTGGACTCCTTGGTGTCGATGATCAGCACGCCGTTCTTGACGGTGGTGATCACCCTGCCGAGCAGGTCGGTCTCGCCCCTGACCTCGACCCGCGCCGGCTTGCCGATCGTGACCTCGACCTCGAGCGTTCCGGCGAGGTCGATCGCGCGGAACTCGGGCACGCTGCGCAGCTCGCTGGTGATCGAGCCATCGGCGTGAGCGTGGTGGGACGCGAGCAGAAGGAGGGCAAAGAACGGAATGGCACGCTTCAGGCTCTTCATGCGCTCAGGATGCGCGACCCGCCCCGCCGGTTGACACCTGCTCGTAGGCGATGCCCCAGCGGATGCCGCGGTCGCAGGTGATCAGCACCGGCGCATCGATCTGCTGGATAATGCGGGCCAAGATCGCCGCGCCGGCCGCGATGACGTCGGCGCGCTGGGGCTCGACGCCGACGAACGTCTTGCGCTCGGCGACGGTGGCCGCGATCAGGCGCCCGACCATCGCCGCGACCGCGTCGCGCGAGATCTCGAGACCGGTCACCGCTGCCGGGTCGTAGCGCGCGAGGCCGAGCTTGAGCGCCGCCAGCGTGGTCGCCGTGCCGGCGGTGCCGATCACCCGGACGCCATGGGGCAGCGCGAGCGCCGCGAGGTGGCGGTCGATGTCCGCCGTGAGCGCCGCGATCTCCGCCGCGTGCGGTGGATCGTGCTTGAGGTGGCGCTCGGTCATCCGGACCGCCCCGATCGGGATCGAGACCTGCGACACGACGGCACCGGCGTCGACCGTGATCAGCTCGGTCGAGCCCCCACCGACGTCGACCACGACGTAACGCGACCCCGCGAGCTCCGGCAGCGTGCGCGCCACGGCGGTCGCGGCGAGCTCGGCCTCGCGCCGCCCGCCGATCACCTCGATCTTCGCGTTCAGGATCTGCTCGGCGGGCTGCACGAAGTCCGCGGCGTTGCGGGCCTCGCGTGCGGCCTGGGTCGCGATCACGATCGGCCGGACGACGGCGTGCTGGTCGAGCACCCGGCGATACTCTCGGCAGATCTCGAGGCTGGCCGCGATCGCGTCGGGGGCGAGCCGCCCGCTCGCGTCGAGGCCCTTGCCGAGTCGCCCGAACCGGCACAGCTCGACCAGCGGCTGCATCGCCTCGTCCACGATCAGGAGCAGCAACGTGTTCGTCCCGATATCGATCACGCCGATCGGCATATCGGCTGGTATAGCGCGCGGTCTCCGGCGGCGGCGTGATCCGGCGCTGAGATCGGCTGCGTCGTGATCGCGTGATCGACGGGGTCATCCGTCCCCAGCGCGACTGTCCCTGCCGTGCGCTATGCGCCCGCCCCGACACGTCGGGTCATCGCCACGGCGGTCGAGCACGCCGGGATCGCGAGCTGGGTCGAGCCGGGGACCTGGAGCGCGAGCCGGGCGCGATCGATGCGGGCGAAGCCGAGCCGCTCGAAGTAGCTCGCGGCGCTGGTGGTCAGCAGCGAGACCTCGTGCGCACCGTCGCACCGCGCCCAGCCCAGCCGGTCGGCGACGAGCGCCTCGGCAAGGTGGGCCCGGCGACGCAGCGGAGAGACCACCACCGAGCGCAAGAGCCCGTATGTGCCGTGGCGCTCGATGCCCGCCGCGCCGACCAGCGCACCCGCGAGCCGCGCGACCGCGAACCGGGTGTCCTCCCAGCCGTCGAGTGGCAGGCCGGCGCCGCGCAGCAGCGCCTCGATCGCGGGGCGGTCGTCCGGCTCGGCCGTCGCGATCGCCGTACCGGCCGGGGTCGCGAGCATCGGCTCGATCGCGTCGAGCCGCGCGGCGATCGCGTCGCGGGCCGCGCGAAACCGCGCGCGAAGCACCGGTGGCTCGACCGGCTCGGTGGTCGCGGGATCCGGCGTCGGCCAATGCAACCGGCGCACCGGACCGAGGAACGCCGGACAGACCTGCTCGGCGCACAGCGTCACGACCAGCGCGATGCCCGCGGCATCGATCGTATCGACCCGCTTCGAGCGCTGGCCTGCGACGTCGATGCCGACCTCGCGCATCACCTCGCTCGCCATGGGGTGGACGCTGGCCGGAGCGCTACCGGCGCTCTGCACCGCCAAGCGGTCGCCAAACCGGGCGCGCGCCAGGGCCTCGGCGATCTGGCTGCGAGCCGAGTTGGCAACGCACAGGAACACGACCGACATCTACAGTCCTCCGTCCGGGCCGGAGGGCCCGGCGTCCTGGTGCACCGAGGCTGGTGGAGGCTGGTCGGCGCGAGCGCGCGCGCGCAGGGCACAGCTGCCGGGTGTCCGGCGCGGTGTGCAGCCGACGACGTGGCGCCGTGGATCGAGCTCGATCGCGCAGCACGCCTCGAGCAGCTCGCGCAGCTGGGCGCGGCCGCGCTGGACCCGCGACTTGAGGGTCGACAGCGCGACGCCGAGCCGGGCGGCGGCGGCGACCTGCGAGCAGCCGTCGAGCTCGACCATGGCGATCGCCTCGCGATACCGCGGCGAGAGCATCGCCACGAACGGCCGGACGCAGCAGGCGAGCGCCGCGAACGCGGCATCGTCGTCCGCTGCACCGTGCCCGGAGCTGGCTCGAGACTCCCCGGAGTCGAGCGCCGGGTCGATCGCCGCACCGGGGTTCGTGCTCGGCACCTCGACCTCGCCGTCCAGATCGAGCGCGACGACCGGCCGCCGGCGCCGGAGGTGGTCGGCGATCGCGCTGCGCGCCACCTGATAGATCCAGGCCGACAGCCGCTGCTGGTCGCGCACCGCGGCCACACCGCGGTGGATCCGGACGAGCGCGTCCTGCACGACATCATCGGCGTCCTCACGCGGGACGCGAGCCGCGACGAAGCGATGGAGCTCGGTGCGCAGCTCGCGCCACGGTAGCGATGGCCCAGTCGGGGTCGCGCCGTCCACCGCGGCGGGACCGCACCGACCGCCGTCACGGTGCGGCGAGGCGGCTCCGGACGAGGTCATCCACAGCACCCCGGCGCACAGCACGCCTCGGGCTCGTCGCCGGTGGCCTTCTGATCGGCGCCCGACGGCCGGACCGCGGTGATCTTCGCCGAGGCCACGTGGTCCTCGAAGCCACGGCCCGGTCCCCATTCTGCGATCACCTCGCGGCTCGCCGGCTCGACCGCAACGCGCACGTCGGAGAACCCGACCGACCGGAGCAGCCGGGTCAGATCGTCGACCTCGGCAGCGCCAGCCACGCAGGCGCACAGCGCGGCGGCGTCGGCGGCGAGCGCGGCCGGGAGCGGCCGGAGCGCGACCACGTCGCTGATCGCGAGCCGCCCGCCGGGCCGGAGCACGCGGAGCGCCTCGCGGTAGACCGCCGGCTTGTCCGGCGACAGGTTGATCACGCAGTTCGACATCACGACGTCGGCGGTGGCGTCGGCGATCGGCAGGTGCTCGATCTCGCCGAGCCGGAACTCGACGTTGGTCACCGCCTGCTTGGCGGCGTTGCCGCGCGCCAGGCCGACCATGTCGGCGCTCATGTCGACGCCGATCACGCGGCCCTCGGCGCCGACCGCGCGGGCCGCGAGGAAGCAGTCGAACCCGCCCCCGGCGCCCAGATCGACGACGACCTCGCCCGGGCGGAGCTGGGCGATCGCCTGGGGGTTACCGCAGCCGAGGCCCAGATCGGCGCCGGCCGGCACCGCCGCGATCTCGGCCGCCGAGTAGCCGAGCCGCTCGCTCCCGCCGGTCCCGCCGCCGCAGCAGCCGGTCCCGCCGCGGGCGATCGCGCCGTAGTGCTCGCGGACCTCGGTGCGGATCTGATCGGAGGTCTTGCTCGGGCTCGTCGTGATGGTCATATGCATCTCCTTTGCAGCTACAGACGCGTCGCAACATGCTTGGACGCAAGAAATCGTCAGCTTCGGCGGCGAGCGCTCGAAGCGCAGTCATCGCCATTGTACGATTCGATGAATCTGGTCATAGCGCCGCGACTAGCAGCCGCAGGCGCCGCAAGCCCGCGGGATCGACGCAGTAACTGACCCGGGGCCCCTCGATCGTGCCGCGGACCAGGCCGGCGTCCTTGAGCACCTTGAGGTGCTGCGACACGGTGGACTGGGCCAGCGGGAGCTTGTCGACGATATCGCCACACACGCAGCCATCGATCTGCGCCAGCATCCGCAGGATCTGCACGCGCACCGGGTGCGCGATCGCCTTGGCCAGCACGGCGAGGGCCTCATCGGCCGCCGGATCACCGGCTTCGGCCGCCGGAGCAGGCTTGCAGCACGCGGCTTCTCTCATCGTCGTTTTACGATAACACCGGCAGCACCACCTGGCAAGCGCCAGCCCGCCTCGCGGATGGCCTACACGGACTGGACGGCGTGGTCGAGCCACCATCGCCGGCGCCATCCTGGTCAGGCGGCGATGCCGTCGGGCCCGAGCTCAGGCCGTCCCGTCGCATGGCGCTGAGAACCATCCTCCCCGGGATGAGCGCCATCCCCGGGCCGTGTAGACTGGACGGCGATGCGCCGCTCCGCGCGCTTGTTCTGGGCTCTCGGCTTCGTCGCCATCACCACGGCCGGCGTGCTGCTCGCGTTCTACGCCATCCTGGGCGACGTCGCGCGCGGCGAGCTCGACACCGCGCGGATGCGGTTCGCCGAGGAGATGACCGGCGCGTGGGGTGCGTACGTGCTGTTGCCGCTGATCGCGGTCGGCTATCGCCGGTTTCCGCTGACGCGCGCGCGGCCGTCGCGCTGGCTGCTGCCGCACCTGGGGCTGCTGCTGGTCTACTCGGCGCTGCACACGGCGCTGCTGGCGCTGGTCCACGGCTCGGTGTTTCCGCTGATCGGCGTGGCGGCCGATCCGTACACGACGGCGCTCGGGGCGCGCGTCGGGCAAGAGCTGACGCATGACATCATTGGCTATGGCGTGTTCCTCACCGCAGCCACGCTGTGGGACTGGGCAGCGGCGCTGCGCGATCGCGAGCTGCGGGCGGCACAGCTCGAGGCGGCGCTGGTCGACGCCCAGCTCCAGGCGCTGCGCATGCAGCTGCAGCCGCACTTCCTGTTCAACGCGCTGCACACGATCTCGTCGGTGATGTACGACGACCCGCGCGCCGCCGACGAGATGATCGAGCACCTGGGCGAGCTGTTGCGCGGCGCGCTGCACCAGGCGCCGGGGCACGAGGTGACGCTCACCGAGGAGCTCCGCACGCTCGGCCGCTACGCCGCCCTCCTGCAGGCGCGGTTCGACGATCGGCTGCAGCTGTGCCTCGACGTCGAGGCCGGGGCCGGGGCGTCGCGCGTCCCGGTGCTGCTGCTCCAGCCGCTGCTCGAGAACGTGATGCGGCACGGCGTCGCGGTGTCGCAGCAGCCGGTGCGCGTGGAGATCCGCGCCCGGATCGTCGGCGACAACCTGGTGCTCGAGGTGGCGGACGATGGCCCCGGATCGGCCGGCGGCGCGCGGCCGGCAACGGCCCCCGCGGGACCGGCGCGGCGCGGCGCGCCCGTGGGATCCACGGGCATCGGGCTCGCCAACACCCGCGAGCGGCTGCGGCTGCTGTACGGCGAGCGCGCCGAGTTCGCCGCCGGCGACCGCGCCGAGGGTGGGTTCCGCGTCCGGCTGGCGATCCCCGACGCGCGGACCGCCGGGTGATGCGCGCCGTCATCGTCGACGACGAGGCCCCCGCGCGCGGCAAGCTGCGCCGGCTGCTGGGCGAGATGGCCGGCGTCGAGGTGGTCGGCGAGGCCGACGGCGGCCTCGTGGCGCTCGAGCGGATCGCGGCGCTGTCGCCCGACGTGGTGCTGCTCGACGTGCAGATGCCCGAGCTCGATGGTTTCGGCGTGGTGCAGGCGCTCGACGTCGCCCTGCGGCCGTCGATCGTGTTCGTGACCGCGCACGACGAGTACGCCGTGCGCGCGTTCGAGGCCCAGGCGCTCGACTACCTGCTCAAGCCGGTGGCGGCCGCGCGCCTGTCGGTGGCGATCGAGCGCGCGCGGGCCGAGCGCGCCCGCCTGGGCCCGGCGGAGCAGCGCGCCTCGCTGGCGAGCCTGCAGGCGCGACTGCCGGCGCGGCCGCGGCTCGACCGGCTGTTCGTGAAGGATCGCGGCCGGGTCGTGGTGGTCCCGCTCGACGACGTCGAGCACATCGAGGCGGCGGAGAACTACGTGCGGCTGTGCACCGCGCGGAACGAGTTCCTGCATCGCTCGACGGTGACCGCGCTCGCCGCGGCGCTCGATCCGCAGCAGTTCGTGCGGGTGAGCCGGTCGTCGATCGTGCGGCTGTCCGCGGTGCGCGAGATCCGCCCCGCGGGACACGGCGATCGCGAGGTGCGGCTGGGCAGCGGCGCCGTGGTGCGCTGGACCCGGCTGTATCGCGTCCCTGCCCTGGCCGCGATCGTGAGCGGGGCCGCGGACTGACCGGCCCCGGACCGCGGCTCGCGCGGCGCTGACCCGGTGGTCCCCGTCCCGGATCGCACCTACAAGCCGAGCTGCTTGGCCACGATCACCTTCATGATCTCGTTGGTGCCGGCGTAGATCCGCTGGACCCGGGCGTCCATGAACGCGCGGCACACCGGGTACTCGAGCATGTAGCCGTAGCCGCCGAAGAACTGCAGGCAGGTGTCGACGACCTCCTGGCCCATGTCGGTGGTCCAGAACTTGGCGATCGAGCACTCCTTGACCAGGTGCTTGCCGGCGATGTGCCCGGCCACGACCTTGTCGACGTAGGCGCGGCCGACCTCGACCTTGGCGAGGCACTCGACCAGCTTGAACTGGGTGTTCTGGAACTTGCTGATCGGCTTGCCGAACGCCTTGCGCTCCTTGGTGTAGGCGATCGTGTCGTCGAGGACCTGCTCGGCGGCCGCGACCGCGCCGATCGCGACCGTCAGCCGCTCTTGCTGGAGCTTCTGCATCATCATCAGGAAGCCGCCACCCAGGGCGCCCAGCAGGTTGGCGGCCGGGACGCGGCAGTCCTCGAAGAACAGCTCCGAGGTGTCCTGCGACGCCATGCCCATCTTGTGCAGGCGCCGGCCCTTGGCGAACCCCTTGCGGCCGGCCTCGATGACGAACATCGAGATCCCGCGGTGCGCGTTCGCCGGGTCCGGATCGGTCTTGGCCGCGACGATCGCGAGATCGCACAGCTGGCCGTTCGAGATGAAGGTCTTGGAGCCGTTGAGGACGTAGTCGTCGCCGTCGCGCACCGCCGTGGTCGTCAAGGCCGCGAGGTCCGAGCCGGTGCCGGGCTCGGTCATGGCGAGCGCGGTGACGATCTCGCCCGACGCACACCCGGGCAGCCAGCGCTGCTTCTGGTCGGCGTTGCCGAACGAGTACAGGTACGGGGCGACGATGTCGGAGTGCAGCGCCATCGCAAACCCGCTCTCGTAGGCCCGCGCCAGCTCCTCCATGATGATCACGGAGCACAGAAAGTCGGCCCCGGCGCCACCGTGGCTCTCGTCGAGCCACGGGCACAGGAAGCCCTGCGCCCCGGCCTTGCGCCAGACCTCGCGATCGACCTGGCCCTCGGCCCGCCAGCGCTCCTGGTTCGGCCGGATCTCGCGATCGACGAACTGGCGAAACGCCTGGCGGAACGTGTCGTGGTCGGCGTTGAACAGCGTGCGGTCCATCGCCTCCGTCTATATCACCGGAGCGCCGGGTCGCGGCACGCAAACCCGAGGTGCTAGCCTTGCGCCGAAGTGACCGCCTGGACCGTCGATGAACCCGGCCTGACGCTCGCCGCGTTCGTCAAGACGCGGACGCAGGCCGCGTGGTCGGTGGCCAAGCGCCAGATCGCGACCGGCAAGGTGTTCGTCGACGGCGCGTGCGTCACCGCGGTCGACCTGCGGCTGGCCGCCGGCCAGCGCATCGAGCTGCGCGCGAACGCGCCGCGGCCGCGCGATCCCGAGCGCGAGGGCGTGCTGGTCTACGACGACGCGCACGTCGTGGTGATCGACAAGCCGAGCGGGGTCAACAGCGTGCCGTACGAGGACCGCGAGACCGGCACGGCGATGGATCTGATCCGCGGGGCGTGGCGGCGCGGCGGCAAGCCGGCGACGACGGTCGCGCTCCACGTCGTCCACCGGATCGACCGCGCGACCAGCGGGCTGCTGATGTTCGCCAAGTCCAAGAAGGCCGAGCTCGGCCTCGCGGCGCAGCTGCGGGCGCACGCCGTGGAGCGAACCTACGTGTGCGTCGCCCACGGCGCGGTGACGTCGCGGCGGATCGAGTCGTTCCTGGTCGCCGATCGCGGCGATGGCCTGCGCGGCTCGACGACCCACGCCGGCCAGGGCAAGCGCGCCGTCACCCACGTCGAGGCCCGCCAGGCGCTGATCCACTCGACGCTGTGCGGCGTGCAGCTCGAGACCGGCAAGACCCACCAGATCCGGATCCACCTGTCCGAGGCCGGCCACCCGCTGGTCGGCGAGCCGGTCTACCTGCGCGACTACGCCGGGCCGATCCTGACCTCGTCGCGGCTGCTGCTCCACGCGGCGACGCTCGGCTTCGACCACCCGGTGACCGGCGCGCGGGTCGCGCTGGCCTCGCCGTTGCCCGCCGACTTCGTCGCCGTGGTCGACCGGCTCACGCCGTGACCGGCGCAGCGCCGCGCGGTTCGCGCCGATCAGCGGGCGCGGGCTCGTGGCCGGCGCACGACTCGCGTATCGTCGCCGGCGAACCCTCCCCATGACGTCCCCCAGCTCCCCGACCGATCTCGCCATCCGGTTCGCGACCGCCGCGGACGTGCCCACGATCCTCGGCTTCGTCCGTGCGCTCGCCCGCTACGAGAAGCTCGAGCACGAGGTCGTCGCCGACGAGGCCTCGCTCCACGCCACGCTGTTCGGCCCGCGGCCGGGCGCCGAGGTCGTGCTCGCCGAGCGCGCCGGCGCCGCGGTCGGCTTCGCGCTGTTCTTCCAGAGCTACTCGACGTTCCTCGCCCGGCCCGGCCTGTACCTCGAGGACCTGTTCGTCGATCCCGCCGCGCGCGGCAAGGGCGTCGGCGCGGCCCTGATGTCGGCGCTGGCGCAGATCGCGGTGGAGCGCGACTACGGCCGGTTCGAGTGGTCGGTGCTCGACTGGAACACCCCGGCGCTCGCGTTCTATGCCTCGCTCGGCGCCGCGCCGCAGAGCGAGTGGACGGTCCAGCGCCTGGTCGGCGCGCCGCTCGCCGCGATGGCCGGGCGGTGGTCCGGCGCGGTCACGAGCCTGTAGCCGGCGGCTCCGCGTGGCGGCGCTGGGACAGTGGCGGCCCGCTCGGCTATGGTCGGAGCATGTCGCGCCAGATCATCGCGTTTGGGGGAGGGGGGTTCTCGATGGAGCCCGACAATCCGCTGCTCGACGACTTCATCCTGTCGCGCGCCCGCCGGCCGCGTCCGCGGGTGTGCTTCGTCCCGACCGCGAGCGGTGATTCGCTCGGCTACGTGGTGCGGTTCTATCGCGCGTTCGCGGGCCGCGCCTGCGAGCTGACCGACCTGACGCTGATCGATGCACCCGGGCTGCCGCGCCAGCCGCCGCACACCCGGAACCTCGGCGACTTCGTCGGCGACCAGGACGTGATCTACGTCGGCGGCGGCAACACGGCGAACGCGCTCGCGCTGTGGCGCACGCACGGACTCGATCGCGCGTTTCGTGCGGCGTGGGAGGCCGGCACGATCCTGTGCGGGCTGAGCGCGGGGATGATCTGCTGGTTCGCCGGATCGGTGACCGATTCGTACGGCCCGCTCGCGCAGCTGAACGATGGGCTCGGGTTGTTGCCGTTCAGCGCGTGCCCGCACTACGACAGCGAGGCCGCCCGGCGGCCGACGTACCACCAGCTGATCGCGTCGGGGCTCCCGGCCGGCTACGCCGCGGACGACGGCGCGGCGCTGCGGTTCGACGGCGAGGCGCTCGCCGAGGTCGTGACCTCGCGACCCGGCGCGGCGGCGTATCGCGTCGAGCTCGCCGGCGGCGCCGTGCGCGAGACCCGCTTGCCGGCCCGCTACCTCGGCAAGCACGCCTGACGCGAGCGCCCGCCGCGTCCGTGGCCACCCGCGGAGCCACCCGGGCTAGCGACAGACGTCGTCATCGCCGCTGCGCACGACGCAGCCGCGCGGGCAGGGTGTCGGTGCGGTGCCGGCGCCGGCCATGCAGACGTAGAGCGTGCCGGGGTCGCCGTCGAGCTTGTCGCCGCCGCAGTAGGTGCTGCCGTCGCGGCACCCGCCGGCGCCGTGGCAGACGTCGTCCTTGCCCGGCCGCACCATGCAGCTGTCGCTGCACACGCCACGGGCGAGCGGGACCCCGCCGGCGTTGCACTGGTAGAGCGTCCCCGGATCGCCGGCGAGCATGTCGCCGCCGCAGTACAGCGCCCCCGCGTTGCAGTCGTCGATCGGCGACAGCTCGATCTGGACCGTCGCGTGGCGGCCGGGCGCGACCGTGACCGACCCGGCGCCCGTGCCGAGCACGCTGGCGCCGAGCTTGCCGGCCGCGACCACGCCCACCGCGATCGGCTCGCTGCCGGCCTGGTCGAGCACGATGGCGGTGGCGAGCGGCAAGCGGGTGGTGTGGCCGCCCGCGGCCTGGGTCGTGGTGGTGGCGTGGAGCGCGCCGTAGACCACGTCGAGCTCGAGCTGGTCGATCGTGGCGATCGTCGCCGAGCCCACGTCGACCCGGACGCACGTGGTCGCGCCCGCGCACGGATCATCGTCGGTGCAGCCGGCGAGCCCCAGCG
>Ga0307508_10003629_pt1 | contig 15487 bp, 14 predicted proteins | sample 9_EM_MG_FD_203089 | JGI IMG/M metagenome (GOLD analysis project Ga0307508, IMG submission 203089) | Populus trichocarpa ectomycorrhiza microbial communities from riparian zone in the Pacific Northwest, United States - 9_EM | ecosystem: Host-associated > Plants > Roots > Unclassified | place...
GCTAGGGAAAATTGGATGATAACTCACATCCTCGGTCTGGTAGTTCTCCATGAGGCAACACAGCGTGCGCTCGGTGGCACACAAGGTCGAGTTGAGGCAGTGGACATACTGTTTCCTCTCACCGGTTTGGCTGACAGAACCGAAACGGATGTTGAGGTTTCTGCTCTGGTAGTCTGTGCAGTTGGAGCAAGAGACGAGTTCCTTGTACTCTCCCTGGAACGGGAACCAAGCCTCGAGGTCGTATTTCTTCGCGGCGGCGTTGTTCAGCGCACCGGAGACGATGGCAACGACACGGTAGGGGAGCCCGAGCGACTGGTAGAATTCCTCCGAGTACCCGATCATCTTGTCGAACTGCTCCCATGACTTCTCGGGGTCGGTGATGACGAACTGCTCGATCTTCTCGAACTGGTGGACGCGGAAGATCCCCCAGGCGTCTTTTCCGTGGGCGCCGGCCTCGCGACGGTAGCAGGTCGAGAAGCCCGCATAGCGGATAAGAAGGTCCTTGCCCTGCAACCACTCGTCCGCGTGCAGCGCCGAAATCGGCTGTTCCGAGGTCGCAATGAGGTACTTGTCGTTCTTCGCGTCGCCATCGATCACTTTGTAGAGCTCTTCGTCGAATTGCTCCAACTGTGCGGTCTTCGCCATCATGCCCTTCAGCATGAACTGCGGCGTCTGTAGGGGCGTGTAGCCCTTGCCGGAGAGGAATTCGAGGCCGTAGTTGATCAGCGCCTGGTTCAGAAAGACTCCCCACTGCTTCAGGAAATATCCGCGGTGACCGACGACCTTCACCCCACGCTCGGACTCGTAGCCATCCAGACGCGCGAGGACATCGTGGTGGGAGAGACAATCCCGCTTTTCGACCTTCACACCCTCCGGACACCAGCTGCGGATGAGCTCGTTGTTGTCCTGCACACCACATCATCAGTTCCTATCGTTCCCGAAACTCCTACTCCTCAATGGAATGTAGAAGGTACCTCGTTGTTGCTAACGGGAACCGACTCGTGGACGTAGTTTCCTACCGTCACGGCCTTGAGATGAAGTTCTCTCTCCTTCTCCTCCGCGATAGCCTCGAGCTCCTTCTTCTCCTTGTCGAGCGCAATCTTCTTCGCCAAAAGTTCACTAGCATCCTCTTTTGCCTACCCCCCCCCCTCTTATCAGCCCAAGTCCCCCCCCCCTCCCAAACGCAGGATATCTACGCACCTTCTTCTTCGCACCAATCTCCTTCTGCACAGCGTTGGCCTCCGCGCCCTTCCTGGTGACGTTGTACCGGGCTGTCCCCACCACCGTCAGACACGAGACGAACCCCTCTTCCGTGCGAAACCGCAAGAGAAGCAAGTACTCACCAGCCTTGGCCGCCTCCGCCATCGCGATGATTTGGTCCACTACCTCCTCAGACGCATACCGCTTCCTCTGAGACTCGCGGATTTTCTCGGGGGTGGCCCCCTTGTCGCCGAAGAAATCGAAAATATCGAGCATGGCTGTGCGGATATCCTGCTAGTGAAAAAATGAGTGGTGGGTGGTTAGCGTTTATGGATCGGAGGTGGGGCACTGCGGCGGGGCAATAGTTGGCGGACGGGCCGCCAGGGTAAAAAGGCTGCGCTACGTACACAACATAAAACAGCTAAGCTTGCTCCCGTGGCGGTCACTCGGATTTATCATTTCCGATCCAAGCAGCCCCATTACATTACATCTATGTATCATACTGCACTATTGTACGTCCGAAGAAATTCAACCTATAACCCCACCAATTTCCCCACCCCTTTGAGCCGGCGGATAATAGTCTCGCCATAGCTCATCTCAACAAGGCCCTTCGTAAACCTCCACGCGCGTTCTCCATCCTTGAGCGGATAATCCACGACGGCCGGGATCGCCGTGCTTGCGATCCTCGGGAACCGATCTTGCGCTACCGCCTTGAGGTTGCAAACACTGCGGAGCCCCTCAGCACCCGCAAACCGTCCGTATCCGCTCCCCTTGACACCTCCAAAGGGCAGACTCTGGTTTAGGTAGTACACAGCGAAATCGTTGACTGACACCATGCCGCAGCGCATTTCCCTTGCGACTCTGTCGAGATCCTTCTGATTGCGCCCAAACACCGAGCCGCCGAGAGCGTATTCGGTCGAGTTGGCGATCGAGATCGCGTCCGAGACGTCGGAGGCGCGCATGAGAAGGCAAACGGGACCGAAAACCTCTTGCTGGGCGATGGGCATGTCGGGAGTTACATCGACTAGGAGCGTGGGCATGAAGTAGTGGCCTTTGGGGTACCTGGGGTGATTGTATCTCTTTCCGCCGGCGAGACAGCGTGCGCCTAGGGACACGGCTTGCTCAACTAGTACCTCGAGCCGTGAGAAGTGGGCATCGGAAATGACAGCGCCACAGTCGACACTGGTACCGTCGTCAAGGATGGAGCCGAGGCGGAGCTTGTTGACGCGGGGCTCGAGGATAGAGACCAGCTCGGAATAGACTTTAGGCGCAGCGATGATACGTTCAATGCCGACGCAGTTTTGGCCACACGACTGGAAGACACCGCGCATGAGGATCGAAGCGACAGCCGGGAGGTTGGCCGTGTCGTCGAGAATGATGGCAGCGTCCTTGCCGCCAAGCTCAACACAAAGGGGAGTGAGGGCCTTCGAGGCGGAGGCAGCAACGTGATGCGCGACAGGGCGGGAGCCAATGAATGTAATGTGTCCGAGTCCGGGATGCGCTGTGAGGTGGGGTGCGACTTCAGGCCAGCACATGATCGACTACCGGACCATCAGACCCAGATCATAAGCGCGGGGGACCGGAAACACGAAAGACTCACGTGAACAAGATCTGGGCTATGACCACAGGCAACAAGAGCTCCCTTGACAATCGAAATAAAGTATTGGGAACTCCAAGCAGTTTGCTCGCTACCCTTGACGATGATTCCGTTGCCAGCGAAGGTAGAGCTGATGATCGGCCCGAGGAGGTTGTGGAAAGGGTAGTTCCAGGAGACACATGCAGCGACAACACCGAGTGGCTCATATCTTAATTCCACCTTCTTGTAGCATTGCAGCGGCCATGAATTTTCCCGCTTCTCCGGGAGGAGAGCCTTCTCTCCGTGGTTGATAACCCATTTGAGTTTCTCCGCCGTTACCAAGATCTCACCAAACGCGGCATCGACCTTGGTCTTTCCGGAGTCCAGACAAGCAACAGCGGCGATGTGGTCTTGGTTGTCAAGAATGTACTTCAGCAGTGTGCGCAAAACCTTCCTGCGTTCGTCGAACGATGTTTTGGCCCATTGCGTCTGGGCAGTGGCGGAGGCCTTGATAGCAGCATCGATGTCCTCGGGGTATGCAGGAGTGACTTTGCCTAGCGATGCACCGGTGGCAGGCGCATAGCATTGGATCAAGTAGTCGTTATTCGACTTGATGGACGGGTGCATCATGGGTTCTCCTTTCCAGCCAGGGTGTGCTTGTTCCGGCACCGGAACACTGTACGGCACGCCGTTGAATTTGGAGGCCCTCCATTGTTTGAAGAAGAAATGGCTGAGGAAAACGCATACGATTGATATGAGAATCGACTGCCCCGATGGAAGCAACTCCCGCGGTGGTAGGGCGTCAAGCGTCGAGAACGAAAGATTGTCGCGTGAGATGGAACAGCCAATCTTAAATCCCGAGACGAGGAAGTCAAACGATACTCTGGAGGAAAATAAGCTTGAGGTCGCGAGACTCGGGATACAGATAGAGATTACCTCATAGCCATAGTTGCGGAGGGACGCTGAGGGATGTTCACCTGTCCTGTGGTGGCCCCTTCAATGAAGGTGCAAGATGGAAGCTGGCACAACACGCCAAAGAAACCTCCCGAGGCCAACTTCCCTTGTTGCAGGGGTAGCACGCTAAGCAAACCTCAAAGGCGTGTAAGACTTGGCCAAGTCGCGTTTTGTGTATCATATGTGTAATATGTAGGCCATTCAACCCCACCTCTCATGAAACAACAGCATCAATGAGTATGAAAGGTATCTTCGTGAAACCGCAGGGGCCAGCTATTTGGGACAGTTGATGCCACTTAAGCGGCAATGTCTCCATACCTCCAGTCCTACGATAATGGCATGAATCTTCCCGGGGCAATATCAAGCCAGGCCCCTGGTGTTACTGGTCAGGTTTGAACCCAGCAGGCTCGGCCGATGGGGCCCATCGGTGGGATGCCCTCTTCGCGGAGGAACAGCACCACCAAGTGAGTGCTCCGCCTTCACTGCGGGCATTGTCGATGATTCACCAGCTACCTACTGTATCTTGTAGCGTCTTCGAATTCGGCGCAATGTGTGTTCTCACGTCCCTACAGCAACCGTGAGCAAATTTCACCCCCGGATCCTCAATACGCCTATCCCCGACGCCATGCTGTGTACCAACACCACCCGCCGCCGTCCTCGGCGATCGAGCTTCCGCACTGTAACGGTGGAAACAGAGACTTACCCGGGACTCGAGCGGCCGCCAGTGTTTGGTGTTCCCCACGTTGCTGTGCGGGCGCTGGAAGTTGTGGGTGACTAGTTGGCGGAACGGACCGTTGAATTTGGGCCGCGAGCGGGAGGTTAGGAGTGCAATTCGAGTCCTAGATATCTATCCAGTGAAGGGTAAGGGGGGGGGGGGACAGAGCCTTTTGGCGTTGGTTCCACGGTGATAATCCATACTGTGTTGGCCTCGGCTCCGGACTCTCGAGTCTTCGATAAAGGCCGCCCACCATGGCACTTTTTATCCGCCCTGCGCCTTGGTCCTTTAGCCGATAATCCCGAGGGCTGGGCCCTTCATTCTTCGGTGGCGTTCTAGATGGTCTATGGTGTATCAAGGAGATCCCACACCATTTCGCAATTGTGTAGGTACCTGCCTTTCTACCCATCTCCATCTTTCAGGCCCCCCGGCTCATATACATAGCATCGAGTTCCTTGTGATCTCTGTGCCGCAGTCTCCGGCGTTGAAATCTTGGTACGTCACTTCGTACCCGACCAAGAACAATTATTAACTATGTATGCGCCGAATTTAGACCAACAGCGCCAATGTCTGAGATCATCGTGCATCCCCCTCCCGCCGAAACTTGGGACTCGGGACTGCCGATGAGATGCACAACGTGCGTGTTGTACCGTACCTGCTATATTAATCACCCTGGTCAGTGTGACCTGCACTGCTGGCACGAACCATCGCTTCGAAAGAAATCCCAAAATGCGCTCGCCATGATCTGCAAGCGAAAGAAGAGGGAGAACGGCGGCGGAAAACTTTGGGACGAACGCTGGATATCGGAGGCGGGGCCTTTGTCCGGTCGACGGCCGGAAACGTAACTGACTGCTCGGTATTCGCCAATCGCGAAGTCGTGGGTGCTGGCTCGTCGCTCGCTGGCGAGGCATCTCAGCCCTAAGTGTGTGGTGTGCGGACGAATTCCGCTCCGCTGTGACGGCCTCTGGGCAAGTGGACGAGGCACCGCACAGGTGCAGGCCACGCAAACTGGCTCCAGTTCTTGCTGCAGCATCTGTCACTTGCTGCTGCTGCTGCTGCTGCTGCTGCTGAGACACGGCCAAAGATGTACCTATCTATCCACCTGCTTGGTTCGTCAGCGCGGTACTTACACGCATCGACATTTGTTGTCAGTGCATGCAGACCAGCTTCATTCAGCCCTCAGGACAGAAGGAGAAGGGAGAAACCCCCGGAGAGAGAAGGAACTGGGACCCAGGAGGGAACACATCATCGCGCGCACCCCTCCGTCCCCGGCGAGCATAGTTCGAGAGTGGGTTGGGCTGCTTACTGACGGCTTTAATGGCTGGAATCGCTGGGCAAGTTGCCTGTAGCTTTCCGCTAGCTCGGGCTGCGGTACGCACTCAATCCGTGGCCTTGTTTCTGCGGTAGAGATGAACACATAATAAGTACAGGCTGCCGCCGTCCACCAGCCGTTCCCATCAGGCTGGCAGTTACACCATAGCCTGCACCCCGCGAACTAACTTCATTACAATGTGGCTCCTCAGCTACCTGCTAGCATCACTCGTCTTCGTGGGCGTCGTCTCGGCGGTTCCGGCAGCTGCTGGCTATGGCCGCGGCGGATTGCCGGTTGTCGATCTGGGATATGTCAAGCACCAAGCAGCCGAGTACAACGAGACCGCCGCAGTCTATGTCTACAGGAATATACGGTTTGCAGCACCGCCGGTTGGCGAGCGGAGACTGAAGAAACCGCAGCCGCCACTGAGGGAGGGTGGGATCCAGAACGGGGACTACGGCAGGAGCACGTCTTGCGCGCAGACCAATGGAACCGCCTTGCTCGGAGACGAGGACTGTCTGGTGGGTTTTTTTTGTCCGTGCTGCGTGGACGGAGGGGGACTGTTGGCTGACGTCGAGACAGTTTCTGGACATCTACGTCCCGAAGGAGTACTACACGAAGAGAGGAAAGCTGCCCGTGCTCGCCTGGTGAGTTTGTGCGGATCGGCTGGAAGCTAACCCCCATGGCTGACAAAACCCTACATAGGTGGTTCGGCGGAGGATACGTCGTAGGCAGCAAAGACGCCTCGGGATCTCCATGGGGCCTTTATGCGGCAGCGGAGAAGCCGTTTATCTTTGTCGCAGCGAACTACCGACTCGGAGCCCTTGGATTCCTCGCTCCTCCGGATGCGGATGTGGACACGAACATCGGACTTCACGATGCCCGCATGGCCATGGAGTGGATCGGAACGCATATCCGCAAGTTCGGCGGCGACACCGGGAGGATGACGGCCATCGGACTGAGTGCCGGCGCCGGCGTCATCGTGCACGCGATCGTCTCGTACGGGGGGAAAGGTCCGAAGCTGCCGTTCCAGCAGGTGCGCTCCCCTCCGGTATCACTTCGTGTGAGGGTTTTCCGGTTGCTGACGATAGTTGTTCTCGCAGGCGATACTGCAGTCGCCGGGCTGGGTGCCGGAGGCCGATCCGGCCGGCCGCATTCCGCTGTGGGAAGCCTTCAAGGCGAACACCAGGTGCGCCAACGCCACCTGCATCCGCTCGCTGCCGTCGGTGGTGGTGCAGGCCGCAAACGCGATGACCATCGGTCAGTGGATGTCCGGAGCGCTTGGGTCGACGTCGGGGCTGTTCCCGGTGGTGGATGGCGACTACATCCCGGACTTCCCAGTGAAGCTTCTCAGCGAAGACAAGTTCCACAAGGAGATCAAGAGCGTCATATCCTCCAGCACGCGCTACGAGGTAACCGCGCTGCCTTTGCCCCTCCGAAAGGAAAAAAAAAGGCGGTACATAGTTATACTGACACTGGTGCGTCCCAGGGCGGCATCTACGTGCCGGCCAACATCACCGATGCCGAGTTCCCGACGTTCATCGGGACGCAGTACTCGCCGAACGCGACCATCATCGCCAAGATCGCGGCGGCGTACCCGGGCGACGGCACGGGCGCGGGCGCGTACCGACGGGCGGTGGAGGCGGTCGGGGACATGGTCTTCAACTGCAACGGGTACTGGCTCGCGCGCGCCTTCTCGTCGGACGAGGAGCCCGGCCATAGCGCGCGCCGGTACATGTTCAACCTCGGCGCGGCAATCCACGGCTCCGACCTGCCGTACACGTGGAACGGCGGCGGCGGCGGCGAGCTCGCACCCACGCCCGTGAACGCAACGCTGGCGGCCATGCACCAGCGCCTCATCGTCGACTACACCCTCCGCGGTGACCGCGCGCTCGACGGCTGGCCCGAGTGGACCGAGGACCGCGCCAAGGCCATGTGGCTCAACGGCACCGGTCTCGCCGTCGGCCCCGACTACTACGCGTGGGCCGTCAATGTCGACCGGTGCGAGTTCCTGAAGGACGAGATCATCGGGCGGGGATAGACAGTGTTTTCCTTTTCTTGGTGTATGTTGCTCTCTCTCTCTCTTTGGTGTGTATGTGTGCGTATATCTACGATAATGGTTTTTTTTCTTGTCTTCTGACGGGTGGCTTTGTCTGTCTGGTTTTCTGCTGTTTTTTTTGTTTGTTTAATCATACTCGCATTCAGCCTACGTATGTAAGTAGACTATGGCGGCAAAACATGTCTTGAAACAGCTGTATCGCAGAGCCAGTGTGAGTGACGAACTGTGACGTGGGCCAGCCAGCCAGCCCGACGAGAGGAGAGCAAATCACCAGAGATCACTGCGGTGGACAAGGACAAGACTTGTCTTCGACAGCGCGCCGAAACGTATGTGATTCGTGCATGTCGGCAAGCAACCCGCCACTGACTCTGCGATTCCGCGAGCCAAGCCCAAAAATCACACACAGAAGACACAGGACAAGTCGGACAGAGCGAACCTCGTAACCCTAGCCGTAAACTCCGCAACCGCCCCAGTGCCCCCCTTAAATGCAGCGAAATTGCATAGCAGAATGCAAAGAAAAGTCATAGATAGATAATGGGAACGGCACGAAATACAACCGAAACCGAAATGGAACGCCGAAAGAAAAAAAGAGGGGATAGAAACGAAATGAGAGAGAATGTCCTGACCAAGCTCTTCCCCCCAAACCCAGGAGGATGAGCGAGATTGACTAGGACTGAGGGGGGGGGGGATATGAGGAGAGCAGAATAAGTAAAGAAAAAAAGAAGAAAAAAAAAAACCAAAGCCTCAACAGTGTTAGATAATCGTCATCATCGTCATCATTACCCACCATCAGTATCGGTGACCCACCGCAGCCAGCCAAACGTAGAGGGGGGGGGGGAACGACCGAGCTACCGCGCGTGATCCACGAGCTGGTCGAACAGCTCGGGCGGTATCCTCCGGACCAGACCGACGGCGGTGTCGATGATGGTCTTGGAGTTCAGCGGCGGGAACTGGCGCAGCAGCTTCATGGGGCTCTGCGCGCTCATCAGGTCGTCGCGCATCAGCAGCAGCTGCGCCACGACGCAGAGGATGTTGAGGTGCGCGCCGTACGCGAGGAGGAAGTCCCACAGCTTGAGGACCTCCGGCAGCGGGGGAGTGCACGCGGAGAGAGTCAGCACGGCTGTTCCCGCACCCGTCAGCAGCTAGAGCGGTACGCGATGGCGGGGGGGGGGGGGGCAAACACGGAAACGCGTAGAGCGCCGCGGTCAGGAACTTGCTCTGCAGATGCTTGAACAGCAGCGGGTCCACCGTCTCAAGGCACTGGTCGACCAGCTTGAGGCCGGAGTGGACGCCCTCCATGGTCGGGCGCACGTAGCCGGGACACTCGCGCTGGATGAAGACGGAAAACAGCGAGAAGGCCTCGACCTCGCTCCGGGCGGCGTACAGGAACGGGGCGGCGATGACGTTCATGCCCTGGACGTACTGGGCGTCCTGGGCGTCGACGCCGGTGTCCTTCATCTTCCACTGGAACGCGTTGAGCAGGCGGATGATGGACGACTCGGAGACGCGGCGGCGGAACAGCGGGTCGGTGGCGAGCGTGCGGAACGTGTCGTTGCGGATCTTGGAGTAGCTGCTGGACGCCCCGCGCCTGACGAGGGCGACGTACTCGTTCGTGCGCATGGGCGCGACGCCGAGCAGGATCGACCAGATGTAGATGCGCAGCGCCGAGTTGCCGTCGGCGTCGGCGGCGACGCCCTGCGTCAGGATCAGATGGCGCAGATCCTGCAGCGCTTCGGCGAGCGACGCCGGCGGCTTGCTGATCAGGCCCTCGATGGTGGCGGGCTGCTGCTGCTGCGAGAGCTGCGCGGTCGAGGCGGCCTTGCGGGCGTAGCGCGAGGCCGTCGACGACGACTCGCTGTGGCTGTGGCCGTGCGAGGACGCGGCCGCGAAGTTCGCCTGCGACACGGAGCGCGAGCGGAGGTGTCTGAAGGTGCGCGACGTGGGCAGGCCGTAGCTCTGGGCCACCTGCGGCGCGTGGGCGGACATGCGGGCGGCCGTGGCTGCGGGATTGTGCGGGGTGGCGTCGGTTTCGGTGCCCGCTGCCGCAGGAAATTTGCGGGCGCGACGCAGGAACGGCGGAGGGTTGGAGGCCATGACGGATGGCGGAGGGGGGCGCCTTTCGGTGGCTGCGGAGGAGCTGGTAGCTGAAGGACGTGGGGGGGGGTTGGCGACTTCTTCAGGACGGTCTGGCGCTGGGTCGCGGACAATGGAATAATGGCTGGTGCGGGAGGGAGGAGTGTTTCAGAGCCTCATTGAGTGGGCGTGCGTGGTGCTGAGCTGTTACACGAGCGGTGGCCACGCTAGCGATGATCCGGGACCAGCAAGCAGCGCAAGAGCCCAGCGCTCCACGCAGCCCATGCACCGTCGCAGCACGGGTTACCTGGCGCACCGGGCAGTCCGCAACACGTCGACCGAGAACCGTCCACGACTCCGTCACGCCACCTCACGAACATGCCCGACGCACCAGCGCCGCCCGCTGTCCCGGCAGCGAAACCCGCGCCGGCCACGCAGACCCACACGCGCGAGCAGGCGGTGGCCTACTACGAGAAGGTGCGGAAGCAGCTGCGTGACCTGATCCACCAGAAACGCCACCACGACAAACAGCTCGTACGCTCCCGCTTCCCCGCTGTTCCGTCCGCCCCCCCCGATTGACCTCCCCCCCCGTCGCAGGCGCTGTACGAAGAGAACATCTACAAGGCCGAGACCGTGTACCTCGAAGAGACGCAGAACGGCAACATCGTCAAGGGCTTCGACAACTACATCAAGGGCGGCGTCACCCGGCGCAAGACGATGCTGAACGATGCCGACCGCATATTCTCGCTGTCCTCGCTGACGTACGCAGCCAGGGTATTCTCGATCCTGCGTGTGGTGTGTGGTGTGTGTGTAGTGTGTGTGTGCAGCGACTAAGGATGAACACAGATGCAGCAGGAGCAGGAATCGACGCCGGTGACTGCCAGCTCGACGCCGACGGTCCCAGATTTGCCCAGACTGCAGACGTCGCACGTGAGGAGCACCAAGAAGAACACCAACCGCAAGCGCAAGGTCGACGAAGAGTCCGAGAGCGTTTCGGAGGCCGAGACGCCCGGGCCGAAGCGGGTCAGGATCTCGTTCTCGGGCCAGGGCGGCAGCCAGTGAGACCGACCCTCCCCCGCGCGCTGGCGATTTCGTAGGCTTCTGTTCTGGGGGCGGGGGCGTGTGATTTGTAATCCAGACGGCGTTTACCGGGGGGGATCATTTGTCTCTGCTTTTTTTTGTTTTGTTTTGTTTTTTTGTGACGGTAGATTTCGCTGCGTTCGCCGGGGAGGGGAAGGGAAGGGAAGGGGGGGGAGGCGGGGAAATAGAGCGGAGTGCTGGAGGCGAACATGCTCGCTGCATCACTCGTACACTGCATACCGAATATCGATAAATATGCAACCGCCCGCCCGAGCACGTGAGCGAGCACTGAGTAAGCGGGGGGCGACTAAGCACCACTACCCCTCCGGCCGACTGCAACAGTCAGCAGATGCCACGCCTTCCGCCTGCACTTGCACGCGCACACATCCACCTCCGCGTATATGTATCTACCCCCCGCTGCTCGCTCGCCCACCACGGCGCACTCGACGTGCCCTCTGCCCTCCGCGACGCCCGCTGCCCCCCCCCGCGCAGCGTGTACGCACTCGTTATAGTGTGGCGGCCCCCGCCTCCCTTCCTTCCTCCGTCTGGCGCCGCACGGAAATCGGAGAGGGCAGCCACTCTGCAGAGATGTACGATAGTTATATGTATGTACTCTACCTTGGTATGTTGGTATGCACGGCTTTGTGGAGGATATGATGCTAGGTACCTGCGATGCACAAAGGCAAAAGAAAAAAGCTAAGTATCCAGGAACAAAAAAAAAACACATAGTAACTCCGGCACCGAAAAAGAAGACAAAAAATACACCGACCCACCCCACCATTTAGAGTAGAAGACCAGCCCACCGCACACACAAAAAACAAAGCAAACCAGAAACAGACCAAAATAACGGATATATATATATATACACGAATCCGCACGGAAAGACAAAAACTACAACTACAACTACAACCGACCCACGTACGAACGCTGAATCCTGGGGGACACGAAGCGAGGGCGAGGAATAGATAGATCGACCCGCTGAGGGAGGCTGGTATGAAGGCGTTGCCAGAACTCATGGACAGGGGGGAGGATAAACCGGTCTCGACGCGAGCTGGAGAGCAGCTATTTCGCGAAGCTGATTCTGGGCCCCTCCGGGAACATCACGGGCGATCGGCTGGGAGGCGTGCTGCCGTTGGCGTACGGCAAGAGCGGAGACGGGTTCCGCGAGGCGTCTGCGGCGTTGTCGTCGAACTGCGAGAATGGCGGCGGCGGCGGGCTCCGGCTGCTGCCAGCCTCGAGGTCGACGTACGTGGGATAGGGCGCCGCCGCTGTGGGGGCGATGTCCGGCGGCGGCCTCCCCCGCATGTGCGCCGAGAACGTCGACGGATTGTATTCGCGCAGCGAACTGGTCAGATCCGTGCGCGCGACGGCCGTCTCGGGCGTCGTCGGCTTGAGGTCGGCAATCGCCGACGCGCGCGCCTTACTCTCGAGCATCTCGTACGCCGCGTTTGTCGCTTCCGGGGTCCGTCGGGCGTTGTACGATACGAACTCGTCGGGCGACCTGAGCGGAACGAAGCACTGCTTGATCATGGCGAACCAGGCGGGGTAGATGCTGGGCTGTCCGAGCAGGATGAGCGCCCAGATGCCGTTGAACTGCGGGAGAGTGTCAGGACGGACCGGATCGGAGGAGCGTAGGGGGGGTAGGGGGGAGCCAGCGGCGGACCGAACATACCGAAAGCAGGAACAGCACGGAGAAGGCCGTGCCCTCGGACACCACCAGCTTCCTCGCCTGTTCGAGACACAGGTCCTTCTGGCCGTCGTGGCGAAGCATGCAGACGAGCCACTCCATGGTGCGGCTCGTGTTCGTCTCGTTCTTCTGGGTGGTCCCGTCGAACTGCAGGAAGACGGTCGAGAAGAAGATGACGTCCGCGAGGATGATGACGACGACGAAGATCCCCCGCCATTGGAGCGCAAGCACTTTGCGGATCCTGCGGAAGGCCTGGTAGGCCGTGACGGTCCTGACGCTGGAGTTGTACTGGTTGATGGAACCGCCGGACGCCTGCGTGCCCGACGGCCTCTCCTCGAACAGGGAGCGCAGGTAGACCTGGGTGACGTATCCGAACCTGCAAGCCGGGTCAGCATCGATCGGGGCTGGGGGCGGGGTCTGCGGACGGTGGCACTGACGTTACGGACTGCGTGACGATGGAAGCCGCCGCCGTCGCGAGCATCGGGCCCCAGAACGTCTGGATCCCGTGCTTCGAGTTGATGTGGCAGGATTCGCCGAATCGGAAAGAGACGCCGGTCACGGACATGGCGGCCGCCAGGAACACCACCGGGATCGACCATCCGGCCATCTGGGCGCCCAGGAAGAACTTCCTCCCGGGCACGACCTGCCAGCAGATCTGGAGGTGGAGCGAGAGGGCTCGCAGGAACACTAAGCTGCTGTCAGCGGACCGGACCGTTGCTGCCGCCGCCGCCGTCGTGCTTGGCTGGAGGGCCCACATACCCCACATTACCGCGCACCATCCTCCGCCCAGCACCAATGCGCCCGAAAGGGCACAGTTGACGCTCGAGTACATGTCGTGCGGCGTGATCGGGTCGTAGCATTGGTGCATTTTGTTTCCCAGTGGCACCACGAAGGACAGCTGTCGACCGGTGTCAGCGGGATCCGCACAGTGCACGTGCACGGGAGAGGCCGCCAGTGCAGTGGCCGCGTACCTGCAGCAACAGGATCGCCACGGTCAAGCAGACGCTCAGATAGTGGCGGCGCGTAGCCTCTATCGGAAGCACGCCGAAGCTGGCCAGGAGGAGGCAGCAGCAGACGACGCTGACGAGGTTGATGTACACGGTCGAGTAGATCATCTTTTGGAATCCTGTCCGGGGCGGGATCGTCAAGCCGGGGCCAGCACAGGAAAACGAGGAAGCGGAAGAGGAGGAGTGACATACGATCGGGGTAGAAGAAGTTCTGCTTAGGACACGGCAGACAGCATTCCGGCTGTCCGCTGATCGGAAACGGCGTGCAGAACCGAGCATTGAGATCTGCGGAGACACCATCAGAAACCAAAATTCCCCAACACGGATCTGGCAGTGTAGCAAGTTGGCGCACCTCCTCCCAGCCTCGGAAACTGGTACAGCGGCAGAAAGGGCTCGGGACATGTGTAGTTTTGCGCCGAAGCCATATCCGTGTCCGTGTCGGTAGCTGTCGATGGATGTCCAGCTCCTCCTCGCAAGGCGCAGCCCCGCGCGTACTGCCGGTGCAAAAGGGTGGTTTTCCAAACGCTCCGCTGGCTGGCTGGCTGGCTGGCTGGCTGGTCGTAGCTGTCGGGCAGAGCGGGTGTGCCGAGTCGAGTGATCGCGGGGCGTACCGATTGGGTGGTGGTGACAATATGCAGTATAGTACCTCCACTTTTTTTTTTTTTTTATTTTTTTTTCCCCTTCCCTTTTTTAGCCAAAAGGGGGAGAAAAAAAAAACCAGACGGATAAAAATAAAAAATAATAAAAAAACGATTGCCGGATTTCCGCCTCGTCCCGTGAGTGTATGTATTATTATTTTTCTTCTTTCTTCTTTCTCAAAAGCGAATCCCCAAACGAGAGGGAAAGTGAGAGAGAAAAGCACGAGGTGTGGGGCAGAACCACCATGATAAATACCTACCTTCCGGTACCTCAGTGCCATGGACTTGGGGGGGGGGGGGGGCCTGCAGCGCACACGGAGGCAAACCTATCGCACCCATCGCCGCGGGAGAGGGGAGAAGCTACGTCCTACAACCTGCTATCTAGTCTACCCATTACCTGCTGCCCACCTACAACAATGCTGATCCATGCGCCTGGGGGAGTTCGAGGGGCGGTGGTCGTGGCGGGGCCAAGAGAGAGCGCTGTGCAATGGGCATGGCGAGGCGAGGCGATTGCAGCGGGCTGATTCGCCAGGGCCGGGTAGGGGCTGGCAGGGTATGTAAATAGGGGACAGTGGTGGCCGTCGAGCAATCGAGGCGCGGCGGTGCGATGCCCTTCGCGCGAGGGGAGGGGAGGGGGCACTCTGCGGGGATTGCGCGAGTGGCACTCGGATGGCAGCCGTTGCCCGGCTCCCGCAGGTGCAGCCGTCTCGACCGCCAGCACGTGCCAGCAGCTCTGCCTGTCTCCTCGCGGACTACGGTCCTAAAGGGGCCTGGCGGGGGGGGGGGACGGGGGAGACGGGGAGAGAGGTGCCGGACGAGCCGGTAATTGACTGGGCGCTCGACGGCGCGGCTGCAGCCAATGGATGGCTGGGCTGCGATGTCCTCGCGTGAGATGGCGCAAAACAGAAAGAGGCCCATCCAGCGCCTCCACCCTGCCCCTCCGCGTCGCAGAGGAAGCGACAAAGCATCCGGTTCCTCCGCGCCGCCCCATCCGGTTCCTCCGCCCTGCCCGCGTCCGAGGCGCAACCGTCTCCCCGGCGACCGACCGCCACGGAGTTCCTCCCCGCACGTGGGGGCCGAACCGAACCGAACCGAACCGGATCGCGTCGAATCCGTGCGGTGCGGCCCACACCTCGGAACCGGTTGGGGGGGGGGGGGGGGGCAGCGTCGCCGTCCCCGTCGCTGG
>Ga0307508_10003630_pt1 | contig 15484 bp, 13 predicted proteins | sample 9_EM_MG_FD_203089 | JGI IMG/M metagenome (GOLD analysis project Ga0307508, IMG submission 203089) | Populus trichocarpa ectomycorrhiza microbial communities from riparian zone in the Pacific Northwest, United States - 9_EM | ecosystem: Host-associated > Plants > Roots > Unclassified | place...
AAGGATAATGCCGAGATATAGATGTGCGGCAGGCTCTGACTCATGGGATACCCGAACGCATTCACGAATCTGAATGTATCGGATATTACAGCCGCGAGTGCAGGTTCACATTTCTGTACAAGAAAAAGTCAACCAATTTGTCGCTGGGATTTCTCAGGAAAGTAGCGAACATTGGCCCAATTGGTCGCCTTTTTTAAAATCGCCGGCACCATGGATATTTGTCCCTTCACGCTGAACAACTCAATCCAGTACAGAAGTCGGTGACTGATGAAATCCTGAACTCTATCCGCAAGCGCATGCGAGCCCTCTTTTGATGACGATCCGGATTCCATGTGGTTCACCCAATAACGGCTGGCATATGTGAGTACCGGCGTTATTGCTTCATTGACGCGCTCCTCGATGTTTTCAATTTCATTGTTCAGATAATACGACGTCTCGATACCACAGATATTGAATTTAAGCCCCTGTTGCATGACCCGGAGACAATGGAACGCGAGGTTGAGGTGGTGAGCGGATGTTATAATGTACCATTTTGGATCCTGGCACCTTGAGAGATCACAGATAAAATCGATGAAAGATGCATGTAAGACCCGTACAGGCCGCCCGCGATCACTCCGCAGCAGTGGCTGCAATCGCGACAGCACATCGTGTACGATGTCTATCGCTAATCCTAGTAACTCGCTAAGGTGTTCATCCGTCAGCTGCTCATGGGTGACTAGTATGGCACCGAGGATGGATTGTGCAGCTTTGTGTTCGCTTTCGTCGTATGACCCGAATGGATGTGTGAGAGCGACTCGATACAGGTTGTCCAGTTTAGCGTGAGATGAGCCGTGCTCTAATGCACTAAGAACCTTCCCCAACCTTTCGGAAGGGAAACCGGATTCGATGAAGCGAACGGTCGTGGATGCCCATATGAAAAGACCTCCGGACAGAGTGACAAGCTTCTCTATCGTCTGCGCGCCAGGCCACTCGGGTGGCAGACGGCGGTGGAGAAATGCAGTGGCGTTGCTGGCGAGCCGTTTCTGGAAAAACAGCTTGATATCGGTAGATGTCGACTCTTCGTTGCCCATCGATATGTCGCACACATCAGGATTCAGGGACGACAAGGCAGCATAAATGTCGGGTTCGTCTCGGCTAGCGATCAATAGTCGAAAGACCTTTGGAAACTTCGCGAGACCTTTCGAGAGCGAGTCAAGGAGCGGCTTCCTTGACTCTGGCGTCCCACACTCATCAAGGGCGTCAAGAATGATTATGATAGGGCCAAAGTTGTGTGTCGCCGCGAGCACTGTGAGAGGTTCCTGTAGAAGATACTGGAATTGCGAATCCATCGCTGACTCTGTAATACGGGGCCAGTCAGTGATCCGCGTAGCAAGTTCGTGGGAAAAAAACGAATCAAAGCGTGCCAGCTGGTGAGCGAGTGTGTGGATTACCCGGTGGGGCTCGCTGTCATCGGGTTTATTTCGGTCCCAAAACAGGAAAGCACCCTGCCGACGCAACCCGTTGAAGTAATGGGCGAGCGTGTTAAGGATCGTACTCTTCCCAGATCCAGCCGGTCCACGAAGCCAGATAATATTGTTGTCTGCAATGGGACTCGTCAGAGAGACAAAGAGTGCCCGTACCATATCCACCCGAGTTCCAGGAAGACACTGCTCTCGTCCAGCTGCATTCATTATCACGGGTTTCAGATCTTTGAAAGTTTCCACCGGAACTGCGATTTTACAAGTCAAGCGCGATCTACAGTGTGCACGAGGAGAGTAAAGCCTGCATACCTTGCGATTCCATTATTTGAAATGCGCGGGCCGATACGAATGGAGCCGGCGGCTTCACTCTGGACCCGAACTCCGCCTTGAGCTGCATGAGCGCTCCCGAGAGACGTAACACTGTGCCAACGGTGTCCCCGATTGCCTGCGATTGCGGGTCTGGTTGGTGTTATGTGATGGGTGGTGAAACTCTGAACAGATCATTGAGAAGGATGTGCTACCTATATCGGAGGTATAATGTAAAATGAAAATACTGCATTCGATCGTTTGCAGCGCGATTCGAATGGCAATGCCGTCAGGACATTGATTTGTGCTTGCGCCTTCGTCGCCTCCGCCGTCAAATGTATAAATATCGACCATTGATGTGAAGAGCTCTTCGAGGGCCCTAGCTCGGCCAACCTGCTTCTGCGCGGACTATATACGGCCGGTCAGGATCGTCAGAGCCAAGAACCTTGTGCAAAGGAGCGCGGTATCCATACCGTGTATGCCGATTCCATGATCCACCAAGCAATGTTTGCGTAGGGATGAGACTGCTCAAAGAATCCCAATGGGTTGAACTTCCGCTATGATAACGGAGCAATGCGTACCTCAGCAGTCTTGTCAATCGAATCCGCTGTGGCCTTTGTTTTATCAACCGCTTCCCTGAGGAAGTTGAGAATGAGGACATCGTCTCCGCCGCCTTTAATGGCATCCTGAGCCGGCTCGTGACTAAGGGGTGAGACATCCCGAAGCTCAACGCTGTGACTGGCGCTCTCGATAGCAGGGGCTTCGTCGGCTCGCGGCGTAAGGTCCAGCAGCTTAACGACAAGGGCGGTTGTTTCTCGGCCACTATGGTCATAAAGCGGCAGGGCGATCCCACAAGAGTGTGTATCGCCACTAGACGAAGGGCCAGGCACTGAGGCAGCCTGACCACTTTGATGATGTTTGAATCGATCCAACAACTCCTCAATCTTGATGTACACGGAACCAATCAGGATGGGGGTGCGCACACCGCGAGAACGCTTGAGGTGAAGAGACAGGACCGAAGACGGTTCCGCTGTCCTGAAAATATGTGACTTTGAGGGAACAATCCCGAGTGACCGCGCGCAACCACGGGAGAGGAACTTACAGTGTACAAGTATGCTCCCAACCTGAGGCCGTGCTTCGGGTAATCTCGGTTTTGCAGAGTTTGTTTCCCGACAATCGAGGGCTGACATAAAGACCGGGTGAACCCTCAATGCCCTCAGCTTTGATGACTGCGTCGCAATGAGGATATGGCGCAAACACTGTTGAGAGGAAGCCAGGACATACTCGTTAGATTGTATCGACGCCTAGCGGCGTCAGTGGACGTCGTCATGGGGGACACTTCCAACCGTGAAGTCGAGCGCTTGTGCACGTGCTTTGAACGAAACAGATCCTTTCTTTCTGCCTATGTCTCCCCTCAACTGAATCTTTGCACGCCCTGAGAACTACACGCGATTTCAATTTCGTTACCCCTGAATCGCGTCTGGTGCCTCCCACAGATTACAGACTTCAATTTCAACCAACCACAGCGAAAGACGTTGGGAAAAATTGTCTGCTTGCACCGTAGTCACAGGAACCTAGGCAAAATCCTGAGACCAGCCCAGAGCATCCATGAACATTTATTGCAGCTTTAGATCACGGAACAAGATTAATGTAGGTACTTGTTTTTCGCGCCGAGACGCCACCATATAGCCCGCGCACCAGAGTGGATTGTGCTATATTCAGTTGGTGGGAGTGCACTAGGTCTGTCGCGCCTACAGTCTATGTCACCTATAATCATTCATGGCGACTTCCCTTCTATACTTATGCCTTACCGCTTCTCGCACTTACAGAGTGCTCGAGCCTTAAGAGCAATCTTGTTGGTGACGCGCTTCCATGCTTGGCTTGCTTCATCAGAATTTGCCAAGTCACACGAACCCACAGAATATGCGAAGGAGGACGCGCGCGATTCCTTTCGCTAGAGCCTCTTGATGCCTCGCAGGAATTCTGCAAGAAGACATCAAGCGACGTTTACAGTCTCTCGCTGACATTCTTCAACCTTGTAACACCGTCCATTTTCGCACTACACTTGTGATCTGGCAGAGCAGCTGCTTCTCAGCGTGGCAAGAGACCCTCGAAGCCTGATAATCCACATTTCTTTACGTTGGACGTCTTCCACTCGTTGTGGGAGCTACGAGAGGACATGTGGGCCCAGTTACACGGCCGAATGCAGGGTGATCCTTGGGCCGCTCGCTCCAACCGCGCAGCTTAATAGAAACCTGCCATGATCAGATAGTGATATTGCAGCGACGGCGTTAGAGGGCCCGCTTTCCCGCAATATCGCATCGCGTACATCGTAGATCGATCCCTTAATGTTAGCTATAGCCTTGCGCAAAAATTTAATACAAAGTCTTTGAATCAGCCGCCTTTCTAAATGGTTTGAGCGTCCCACGTGAGCGCTGGCGCTGCCTACCCTTCCGATGTTGGCAGATAAAAAAACGGCAAACCCTGCGTAAACAGATATACGAAATTTTCAAAGAATTTATAAACCTCTTGATTTACGTGAGCACAGGGAGTCTTCAAAATGTCAACTCATAACTTTTTTGCAAATCACTGCGCCTGAAAATGTACTCGCCGGTTCGATCGCGCACACTGTTAGGTGGCACACGGCCCCGGGTTCTGGAAGCCTATTTAATCATCGTGCAAACTTGAAACTTTGTTTATGCCTATGGGCCCCACATTGTTGTGAGCTTCGGAACCGGACGGCTCTTTCCGAATTCCGCGCTTATTCTATGTTCGCAAGGCAAGGCCGTCGTAACCGATTGAAGAGAGCTTTGTTCTACACCTTGGAGTTTGTTGACATGTGACGTGCACTGGTAATATTGCCATTCTTAGCCTGCAAATCAGCCCCGTGCGCAAACACTGCCTCGCCCCTTAGCCTCGCCGCTGCACAGCTCAACGAACGTGAGGGTGTTCAACCCGCCCTCTTGTGGACCATTTTATCTGCGTAATACTTCTGCTTTGCTGAATCTTGTGTGGAAGCAGCAGCTGATATTCGCTGCGACCTCCCTGTCATATCCAAATTCACTGTGCCTTTTCCATGGACTCGGCTCTGGATGATCCCCCAGAAAACTATGACCCTAATCTCCTCAATTTGGATGGCTGTGGCACATGTAGACTTCGTAAGAAGGTGAGCCTTGTGAGTATGCTCACTTCATCGCCTCCATTATTGCAGCTAACCTGTTTACGCTAAGCGTTGCCCTGGGCCACGCTTCACCGGCACTTGTATCGAGTGCAACAAGCTGCGCATTGAATGCCTTCCATTCGATGACATGTCTATACCCGACCAGTATCGCGTATGTTTCCGCTCGAACATCGAGAATTTACCCCTTAGAATCCTCCTTAGACGACAGAGGTCATCGATCGGCTTGAACAATGGGCCCTTTTCGAATGGAATGAGCGAGTGGCCGATGTGTTTTCCTTCCACAATGGTGTCTCGGGGCGTCCGTCGTTTATTACCACTGAGCGCGCTTCTCAATCCAGGCTACAATATGAAGTTAAGCTTGGCCCACTGGATCCGGTGTGGGGCGGTTCTCTGGGGCTGCTAGAAACTGGTCCCGTCCGCGATGTTCCGTTGTCATACCCAATCCACGAGCCCTGGCTATCTGGGATCACCGACGAGCTTCCCGGACTATTGGGAAATGATCCATCCGGGTTGTTGGAACGTAACTCCGGATCTCATGAGGGTGTGCGGGGAGTATGGGAAGATCTCCTCGGGGCGTTTGTAGATCTGTTTTCCATATCGCCGGACGACGCGCCCAACCCCTTCCTTCAAGCTTCTCCTAGCCGGTGTGATGGGGCGAAGACATTCCTTCCCCCAGACCAGGAGAGTGGTCTATCATATTGTGCAGGAACTCCAGGCTTCGACTCAGTCCCAGCGTCAGAACAAGGTTGCCATGGGAGGGACATTGTTACTCATGATGGCGGGGGCGTGCGGCGCAATTCAGAACCCGAGGTAATCCGAACCGATGTCCATGGCCACGCGCGCGCATACCTTTGTACATCGGGGGCTGGAGACCCAGTGGAACACTTACTAGGAGCATCGTACGACCATCGGAATTTGACATGGCCCGATATCTTCAATCTTCAGCACCAACTCTTGAATATTTGCTACGACGCGTTGCTGCGGGACAAAGCCTGCGCATTGGAGGGCGCTCGTGCCGCCCAATTGAGTGATCTGATTCACCATGTATCACATCTCTGTCCCTGTCTCGCTGTGTCCACTGACATGACACCTCAACAGTGTCTAGCCCATGCCCCTTCCTATTCTTCCCCCGATTTGCTTCGTTTGCTGCAGGATATTTGCTCAAGGTCCGGTGAACTCCCGAGTAGCTACATGTATTGGCTCGACAACATTGGAGTGCACTGGCGAGACTACATAGCGAGAGGTGGGGAGGCATGCATTTACCCTGGCACCCTCGGTAATTGCAAAGTTGTTATACGCGAAGTGTCGAAGCCGGGTAACGCACCGTGGACGTCGCCAGCAGGACAGCAAGTTATTACAGTAGGCACCAATCGCTGTGGTGCAGCAAGCGGAAGTGGTTCTAACCTCAGTTGCAGCTGATTAAACGCGAAGTTCTTATGCACTCTCAAATTCACCATCAGAATGTGATTCCGCTGCTGGGGGTATGGCGGGACTCTGAAGACGGTCCGCCCTTGATGGTCATGCCATTCGCTGAGAATGGGTCAGCCTTAGCGTATTTGCAAGGGGATAATGGCGACGCAGTGCATTGTGCAACAATCGTAAACTCATTTTTCTCGTCTCAAATCATGGGAAATGCAGTTAATGTTGTTCTGTTGCATTCAGTTGATCGGGGGCGCACTGGGTCTGTCGCACCTACACTCTAGATCACCTATAATCATTCATGGTGATATTCATCCTGTGAGATCTAGAACCATCCCGTCTAGACTTGTGCATTATCACTTCTCATACTTATCAACTCTTTAGAACAATATTCTTGTTGACAAACACGGTAGCGCTCTTATCTGTGACTTTGGTTTCAGCAGGATTCGACATGAGGTCACACGAACGCACAGTCAAATACGAGAGGGAGGACGATCTCGATTCCTTGCCCCAGAGCTTCTAGATGGCCCACAGGAATTCCGCACAACGACATCGAGCGACATCTACAGCCTCTCACTGACATTCCTTAGCCTGGTGACACTGGAAACTCCTTTTTCACAGTATGCTCGTGACCTGTCAGCCGCCGCCGCCGCTCAGCGTGGTGAGAGACCCTTGAAGCCCGCCAACGAACATTTCTTTTCGTTGAATATCTTTCATTTGTTATGGGGATTGTTGGAAGATATGTGGGCTCATGATCCACTTGCGCGCCCGAATGCAGAATGGGTGGCTGATCGGCTACAAGATATCCTTGCGCCACTTGCTTCGCTGGTGTCGCACGGTGAAAACATGCAGTGACAGGGTGGCAGGCGGCGTGCGCATGCATTCACTCTCCGAGTCACAAATTCGCGACGCATGGATGAAGATCACTTCTAGCGTGGATCTTTGCTATGCGGTTGATATCTCCGGCAGAGCGTATCACTCTCTGCCAACACCGCGTATCAGCACACATCCATCTGACGTTTCCATAGAGGGGGTGATTGAGATTGAATCGGTTATATGTTATAAGCCGTGAAGCTGAGGTCGTAAATGTATATAGGGGAAGGTGCGGAGGTTTGCATCTTCCCTGAACCCCCAGCAGTTGTAAGGTCACGGTCATTGTGCACGTATAGTAGTATCAAAGTTGGGTGGCGCCGTGTGGACATTGCCAGCAAGGCAGCAGGTTATTGACGCAAGTACTGGCCACTATGATAAGTGCGGGAAACACAACTCAAACCTTCGTCACAGCTAATTAGCGGGTCAGAGATAGCGCTGCTACCAGCGCGGCAGAGCTCCCACGGCTTCAGTTTGGCCTGGGAATAACTGAATTTGCGCAATAGCCTCGCCACAAGAACGTCTCGAGACTTGAAATCAATTGGAATGTTATTGTTGGACGCATGTGCTGCAATATCCATATATATTGGGCTGCGCTGGTACGCCCCGTGACTGGCGCGTTGTCACGTGCCAAGCGAAATTGGACAGCCTTCTGCCTCTTGCCCGCGTGCGGATTGGGATTTGTCTTGATGGCTGCCTCAGCAGGTGCTGGCCACGAATACTCTCTGACCAGTACGTTTAGCTCGTGATATCGCTTGACGCCGCATCCTCATTCCACATGTAGTCATAAAAGCCTCAGATATCAGGAATATACCCCCCGGACTACCGCTTTATGTTGCTGTCGCAATATCAGAAACCAAGCTGTGCAAAACTAAGACGATTGCAAGCGCAACACCAACCTGGGATCAAACCTACCCCATGTGAGCCCCTCTGTATATCCTCTTCAGGGTTATCGCTGATACGAGCCCTTCTAGAATCGCGGAACCATCCTCTGTCCTTTCCTTTCATCTTAAAGGTTCCCGTGGAAGGATGTTTCCTGCCCTCGTGGTTGGTTCCGCGAGTATTGCGATTGCCGATTTACTGGATAGATGCGACAAAGAACAGCGTGAGTCTGCCACATGTTAATCTTTGACATTCTCACAATGACGACGGCAAAAGCCATGCTCACTCTCCTCGACAATCGAAATCAATCTGTTGGCCTCCTTATTGTGTGTCTGCGGGAGGCAATTACCTCCGCGCAGCGTGATGCAGCACCAGCTACTGAATCAAAAGTCAGTGTCAAGTGCGAAAAACAGGTGTCTAATGCCCCGCGTCCGGCATCCCAACATATTCAGCCCCCCATTCAATCCGTGACCCCCAAGCAAGATCCGGAGAACGATATCGTCGAATTACTGAACCGTGTGGTGTGCAAGATGAAGGCCGTACTGGATGAAGTGCCTGAAACGTCCGAGGTGCGCCTCGAGCAGCATATCATATTGCGAGGTGACACTGAAGCTCTCATGTAGCTTCGCCCTTATGCAAACACCGCATGGCAAGTCATGAGCTTGGCACAAAAAGTATTGAACCCTGATTCCCACCTATTATCTTGTACGTTGACAATTTCGTGCCGAATTGCAGGCCGCACGGAAGCAGACTGAGAGAGCAAAGGCATTTCACGATCTTATAACACTTATGATCGCCCTTTATTCGATCGTCGAAGAGAATGGCAACCTCGGCAGTATCATGATCCGAATTGCAGCACAAACAATTGAATGTGGCGTCTTCATTCAGCAATACACATCCAACACAGGTGGGTGGCCGATACTTTCTCTTGTTGACTCGGAGGCCCCGGTGTTTGACAATCATTTGTCTATGATCAACTAGCACCACAAGCAATCTTGAACACGCAGAAAATTGTATCAGACCTCTCAGAAGCCATAAGGCTTCTCAAGGCGGAGCTTCAGCCTGGGTTGACACCGCCCACTGCATTCGCATCTGCGCAAGCTTCTTGGGATGCGAATAGACAAGGTATGATTCCTCTCCCCTCACGTAAAGTGGGCAATGACAAACTTCATGAATCATAGTTAACATCGCAATGTTGAAGGCCCAGCTGGAGCCAGCGACTATGCATACGGCATGTCGAGAGACGTGTCTACCTGAAACTCGGGTGGACATCTTGCAACACCTCTTCATTTCTCTCACTATTCCCTATCCCAGCCACAATATTATTTGGCTTCGTGGACAGGTCGGATCCGGAAAGAGCACCATACTGAATACACTCGTTCAGTGGTTCTCAAAGCTGCGTCGATGCGGCGCTTTCCTATTCTGGGACCGAAATGATGCCATTAACAATGACCCTCGACGTGTAATCCACACTCTCGCGTACCAACTGGCCTGCTTCAACCCTATCGTCGCCGAGATGTTAGTTTCACAGATGGAGGCCTTGCCGGATATTATGAAATCTCCCCTCGATGAACAATTCCGGTGCCTTGTGCAGGAACCCCTCACCGCTCTTGCAATGAATCATGATCTGGGTCCCATCATTATCGTCTTCGACGCCGTCGATGAGTGTGGCACACAAGAAATGAGGAAAAGACTCCTTGACGTGCTTTCGGCCAGCCTGGCAAAGCTTCCAGCCACGTTTCGCTTTCTAATTGCAAGCCGGGATGAGCCTGACATCCGCGTTTCAATATCGCGGCTTGACATCGACGTGATAGACCTACGGACAGATGATGAATCCGCGAACCCAGATATCGAGCGGTTATTTCGACGACGCCTTGTCAGTAATTCCTCCGTTTTCACAGGCTGCGGTTTGCCATCTGATTGGCCAGGCAATGGAGTCATATTGCAGCTCGTCGATCTTGCCCAGGGTCTTTTCATTTGGGCACTTACGACTATTCGCTTTATTGAATCACGCTTTCCGCAAAAAAGGCTAAATGAAGTCCTCAGTTCGACGGCGCACGGCGAGGCACATCAACACCTTGACGATATGTACCGGGTCGCTCTCGCGCATCCATTCAAGTCATCTGATCACGATGAGCTTGACACCGTGCGTTCGATCCTGGGAGCAATCATCGTGGCTTGTGAGCCACTGACCGACGAGCAGCTCAGTCAGCTGTTAGAGCTGGAATTGGGCATGGTGCGGGGCATCCTTTCACGGTTGCAGCCACTGTTGCGGTGGAGCCAAGGACGACCTAGTCAACCCCTACACGTATCCTTCACCGATTTCTTATGCGATGCCCAACGTTGTCGCAATCTGCAGTGGCACATTGATACATCCTCTCATCACTATAATGTTGCCTCTTGCTGCCTGCGATTCATGCGACGAGAACTCAAGTTTAACATTTGTGGAATCGAGACGTCGTATCGAAGACATTTGGAGATCGAGGGTATCCACGAGCGCATCGATCGAATAATCACACACGCGCTCATGTATGCCAGTCAATATTGGGCGGACCATCTCACATTAGGATCATCGTGGGAGCCAGATGCACGTCTCGTGGATGAGGTGATGGATTTCGTGAATAATAGGCTCCTCTACTGGATCGAGGTGTTCAGTCTGAAAAACCAGATGTCGAAGATATCTATTATCTTGCGGAATGCGAGGTACTGGGCTCAAGTAGGCTTATGCTTGCTTACCGACAACTGCAGGCTGTTGACTTCTTTATATACAAACAGAAGTTCAACAAGGAACTCGAAGTCATGGTTTCAGAGGTGAACAAATTTGTGAATGCGTTTGGGTTTCCTATTGGCCAGAGTGTGCCGCACATCTATCTCTCGGCTCTACCGTTTTTGCCCTCCGAATCAGGCGTTCTGCAGCACACGCGTAGCAAGTTCCAAAACACATTATCAATAGAGGCAGGAAAAACCGAACAATGGCCAGTCATCCGCCAGACATGCACCGGACACTCCGATGAAGTCACGTCGGTTGCGTTCTCTCCTGACAGCTCCCGCGTCGTATCAGGCTCATATGACAGGACAATCCGAATCTGGGATGTCGTATCGGGCACGCAAATTAACAAGCCTCTGCGAGGACACATTGGTGGAGTTTCGTCCGTTACCTTTTCTCCCGATGGCACCCGCATTGTTTCAGGCTCCGATGACATGACAATTCGAATATGGGATGCTTTATCCGGCACACCGGTCGGCAAGCCCCTACGAGGACATCTTGGCCCTGTTTCGTCCGTTGCATACTCTCCCGATGGCGTGCGTATCGTTTCAGGCTCTATCGACCGCACGGTTCGAATATGGGATGCCGTGTTAGGTGTACCAATCAGCGACCCTCTGGGTGGGCATTCCGGCACTGTCCGGTCTGTTGCCTACTCTCCTGATGGCAACCTTGTTGCCTCAGGCTCTGAGGACAAGATGATTCGGATATGGGACGCCGTGTCAGGTGTGCTAGCCAGGGGGCCTCTGCAAGGACACTCTCGCTGTGTTACATCGGTTGTTTTTTCTCCCGATGGCACTCTCATTGTTTCAGGCTCCGACGACTACACACTTCAAATGTGGGATGTCTTTTCAGGCACACCAATTTACGAGCCTCTACGCAGGCATGCCCTCCCAGTGAACTCGGTTGCCTTCTCTTCCGACGGTACTCGGATCATTTCAGGCTCTTTCGACTCCACAATTCAGATATGGGATGTCGCCTCACGCACACGAATTGGCACGGCGCTGCGGCATTCCGCCTGTGTCTGGTCCGTCGCATGTTCTCCCGACGGTACCCGCATTGCCTCAGGCTCTCGAGACAATACAGTTCGGATGTGGGGCATGGTGTCAGATTATGCGGTACACGAGCCTCTGCAACAGCAGTTTGATGTGGTCTGGTCCGTCGCATACGCTCACGACGGCACCCGCATCGTCTCAGGCTGCAATGACGGGACAGTTCGAATATGGGATGCCGTGTCAGGCGCGCCCATTAGTGACCCCCTTCGGGGACACGTTTATGGGGTTTTTTCTGTTGCATTCTCTCCCAATGGTACTCACATCATTTCAGGCGGTGGTGATAACACGATTCGGATATGGGATGCTGTGTCAGGTGCAGCACTCGGCCAGCCTTTGCAAGGGCACACTGATGCAGTCAGGTCGGTTGCATACTCTCCGGACGGCACTCGCATCATCTCAGGCTCCCATGATAACACCGTTCGGGTATGGGATGCCGCGTCAGGTGTGGCGATCGGCGAGCCTTTGCAAGGACACATTAAATATGTTAAGTCGGTTGCATACTCTCCTGATGGCGCTCGCATAATCTCAAGCTCTGCCGAAATTCAAATATGGGATGCTATATCGGGAGCACCCATCCACAACGCTCTGCAAGGGCATTTCGATTGGGCCCGGGCTGTTGCATACTCTCCCGATGGCACTCGCTTCGCCTCAGGTGCTACAAATGGGACAATTCAAATATGGGATGCCGTGTCATACATGCCAATCAGCCAACCCTTGCATGGCCACCTCGGTGATGTCTATTCTGTTGCATTCTCTCCCGACAGCACCCGTCTCGTCTCAGGCTCTGATGACAGCACGATCAGAATATGGGATGCCCTGTCAGGCACACCAATCAACAAACCCCTGAGGGGGCACTCTGGCACAGTCACTTCAGTTGCGTTTTCTCCCGATGGCACTCGCGTTGTTTCAGCTTCGCACGACAAGACAATCCGAATATGGGATGTATCTCCCGCACCGGCCAATGATTCATCTGAGCCGCAGCACAGTTCTCTCATATTTGCAGGGACCAGTGGTTCAGTAATACCAAATGCCCCCGATGATTCACCCATATTGACTGACCGCCCAGTGCTTCGCCCGGATGGTTGGTTGACCACCTCAGATGGGCTGCTTCTTTTTTGGATCCCACCAGAGCAGCGCCCGGGCATGTTCTTATCTCCCATGCTCGTCATCATTGTGGCTCAAGTCACTAGAATAAACTTAGATCGCTTTGAGCATGGTGTACGATGGGCTCTTTGTCATACCGGTTCCTGACTCTGCAATTTGTAACATCCACTTAACACATACAGCCTATTTTCACCCCATTTGTGCACTGTAGATAAAATGCCAGTTGGCAGGTGATTGTCTTGAGTGATATGTCCACCAAGGAAGCATCTTCACTTCACTCCTCGGCAGCCATCTCTGGAGTACTAGTGGTGCCGTTGTCACGTGCCAAGCGAAATTGGTTCTCGCCTCGCGTGTAGATTGGGAATTGGACCGCCAATATTTTGATGGCTACCTCCGCAAATGCTAACCACGAATACACTCTGACCAGTACGTTTAGCTTGTGGTACCGTTGGTGCCGCATCCTCATTCTATATGCAGTCATCAGGGCCTCAGATCTCAGGAACATGCCCCCCAGGCCGGCGCTTTATGTTACTGTCGCAATATCAGAAGCCAAGCTGTGCAAAACTGCGACAATTTCAAGCGTGACACCAACCTGGGATGAACCCTATCCCATGTGAGCTCGTCCGCATGTCCTCTTCAGGTTCCCGCTAACATGAGCCTTCAAGAATCGCAGAATCATCCTCTGTCCTTTCCCTTCGTCTTAAACGTTTCCGTGGGAAGATCTGTCCTGTCCTCGTAGTTGGTTCCGTGGCCATTGGAGTCGCCGATTTGCTGGATCGATGCAACAAAGAACAGCGTAAGTCGGTCGCATGTTGGTCTCGAACATTCTCATAATGTCAACGACAGAAACCGTGCTCACTCTCCTTGACAATCAAAATCAACACGTTGGCCTCCTTGATGTGCGGCTGCGGGAAGCAATCACCTCCGCGCCGGGCGACGCACAAGCTACTAAACCTGTGGTCAGTGTCAAGTCCGAAAGGCAGGTGTCTAATGCCCCGCGCCCGGCATTCTCAGATATTCAACCTCCCGTTCAACCCGCGACTCCTGAGAAAGATCCAGAGAACGATATCGTCGAATCACTGAACCACGTGGTGTGCAAAATAAAGGCCGTATTGGATGAAACGCCTGAAATGTCCGAGGTGCGCATTGGGTACCTTTAACAAGGTGACACTGACGCTCTCATGCAGCTTCGCCCTTATGTGAATACCGCATGGCATGTCATGAGCTTGGCACACAAAGTATTGAACTGTAACTCCCATCTGTCGTCTCGTACACTGACAGTTTCGTACTTCATTGCAGGCCGCACAGAGGCAGACTGAGAAAGCAAAGGCATTTCACGACCTTATGACGCCTATGATCGCCCTTTATTCGATTGTCGAAGAGGGTGGCAACCTCAAGAGTATGGTTCAGAATCTCGACATTGTCATGATTCGAATTGCAGTACAAACAATTGAATGCGGCGTTTTCATTCAGCAACACACATCCAACACAGGTGGGTGGGCGGATGCTGACTCGGAGGCCCGTGTTTCGGTGTTTTACAGTCATTTATCTGTGATCAACTAGCACCGCAAGCAATCCTGAACACACAGAAAATTGTATCGAACCTCTCAGAAGCCATAAAGCTACTCAAGGTGGAGCTTCAGCCCGGGTTGACACCGCCAACCGCATTCTCATCTGCGCAAGCTTCTTGGGATGCGAACAGGCAAGGTATGATCCCTCTTCCCTCCCTTATAGAGCGGGCAATGACAAACTTCATGGATCATAGTTAAGATCGCAGCGTTGAAGGCCCAACTGGAGCCAGCGACTATGGATATGGCATATCGAGAGACATGTCTGCCTGAAACTCGGGTGGACATCTTGCAGCACCTCTTCAGTTCTCTCACTGTTCCCCATCCCAGCCGCAATATTGTTTGGCTTCGTGGACAGGCCGGGTCCGGAAAGAGCACCATACTGAATACACTCGTTCAGTGGTTCTCAAAGCTACGTCGACGCGGCGCCTTCCTATTCTGGGACCGAAATGACGCCATTAACAATGACCCTCGACGTGTAATTCACACTCTCGCGTACCAACTGGCCTGCTTCAACCCTATCTTCGCCGAGATGCTAGCTTCGCAGATGGAGGCCTCACCAGATATTATGAAATCTCCCCTCGATGAACAACTTCGGTGCCTTGTGCAGGAACCCCTCACCACCCTTGCAGTAAACCATGATCTGGGTCCCATAATTATCGTCTTCGACGCCGTCGACGAGTGCGGCACACGAGAAACGAGGAAAAGACTTCTTGACGTGCTTTCAGCCAACCTGGCAAAGCTCCCGGCCATATATCGCTTTCTAATTGCAAGCCGGGATGAGCCTGACATCCGCGTTTCAATGTCGCGGCTCGACGTCGACGTGATAGACCTTCGGACAGATGATGAATCCACAAACTCGGACATCTCGCGGT
>Ga0307508_10003631_pt1 | contig 15475 bp, 18 predicted proteins | sample 9_EM_MG_FD_203089 | JGI IMG/M metagenome (GOLD analysis project Ga0307508, IMG submission 203089) | Populus trichocarpa ectomycorrhiza microbial communities from riparian zone in the Pacific Northwest, United States - 9_EM | ecosystem: Host-associated > Plants > Roots > Unclassified | place...
GGGCGTGACTTGGAGAAACAACAAACAATAATCATAATAATAATAATAATAATAACAGTCACAGTAATAAGTTCTCCCGCTCGCTCCCCCCCGTGCACGCTCCCTTCTGCGGTAGGAGAGGGGAGGGAGGAACGGAAGGATGGGATGGAGGGAGGGGGAAATGGCAAGTGCCGCCGCATCCTCCTCCGACACCGATGCGCCTGCAAACCCGCAGCCCGTCAGGACTTGCGTCGTCTCTCCCCCGCTACGTATGTAGATACCCAGAGTCGAGTCGAGTCGAGCGGGTCGACTCAGGTGAGACGCAACGGTCGTCTGGTCTGCGACAAACATCCGTCCGTCAAGCCAGGCGGGTATCGGGTCCGGGGTACTGTGTATGTACATAGATTCTCAATCTGTGTGCCCAGGTAGCTGCTTATCAGATGCCAGTATGTGGCTGTCGTCGGACGGCCCGACGGATGTCGCTTCGTATCTGCTGTGTGTGTGTTTTGGGGAGGGGGGGAATACGGACGGCAAATCAAAAAAAAAAAAACCGCGCTCCGATTCGCCCTCTCCCTCTTGTGCGTCTAGACACCGACACCGACATGTATGTATCTATATGTATGCATACAAGTCCGTATATATCGCCAGGGGGGGTGCGGGGCGCGCACGACAAGCTGAAGTCGGCTGAGGCTGAGGCTGAGACATGCGTGCATGTCCCCCCCCCCGTGTCATAATTTGTGAACGCGGACCCTCGGAAAAGTCGAAAGGCACAAAAGTCGGCCATCTTACATACGGTCGAGTGCTATACATACCCGAAGTAGATAGTCTACCGTACGGATATGCTGGGTCCGTGTTCCCGGACGAATGGGATGGGCAGGAGCTCCGATGCATGGGGGGGGGGGGAGGGAAGGAAAAAAAAAAAAAAAAACTCCCCCCCCCCCAAGCTTTCATTTCATTTCATTCTCGCGAATTGGTACATAAGTACATACTTAGATACATACATCATAAAGCACATATGATTTGGCCGAGCCAGGGTGGGGTTCGGTTTCATCGTTCGCACAGTGCCGAGTGATACCCAGTGGACGGGATAAGCTCGAGATGAGTGCTGGTTACGTACCAGATAACCGGTGACCATCGCTTTCGCGTATCGAGTCAGCCAGGCCCAGATAGTGTCTTATACATCCCCCCCCCTCCACCACCGCCAAGCCAAGCCAAGCCACAATGGGGCGGCGGCAAGACATCATTAATAATCTATCGAGTAGACTATCTATCTTCCTAGATATTATTTACACCCCCCCGTCCCGTCCCGTCCCGTCCCATCACATCTCCTCCACCCATCGCATCTCTCGCCATGATCCCCTACACCTGGCTGGTCCTGAGCGACTCGGCGCTGCCGCTGGGCTCGTTCGCGTTCTCGTCGGGGCTGGAGTCGTACGTAGCGCACCGCGCGAGGCCGTCCAGCGCCGTGGGGGCTGCGCTGCCGCCGCTGCCGCCGCTGCCGCCGCCGCTGCCGCATTTCTTGCGGCTGAGCGTGCACTCGTTGGCGAGCGCGGTGCTGCCGTTCGTCGTCGCCGCGCACGGGTCCTCTGCCGCCACCGCCACCGCCACCGCAGCGGATCTCGACGACGTCTTCGACGCGTCCACGCTGTGTCCCGTCGCCCGCCGTGCGTCGACGGCACAGGGGAGGGCGCTGATCACCGTGTACGACCGCGCGCTGCGAGCCGCCACCACGCACTCGGACGGCGGAGCAGGAGAAGCAGGAGAAGCAGAAGCAGGAGACGCCGTCGAGAGGTACAAGCTCGCTGTACGGAAGGGCGAGGCGAGCGGCCATTTCGCCGTCGCGTGGGGGCTCGTGTGTAGCGAGCTCGGGCTCGCGCTCGAGGACACCTTGCACGTGTTCGCCTTCAACCACGCCAAAGCCGTGGTGAGTGCGGCTGTGAGGCTGGGGTTGGTGGGGCCATACCAGGCACAGGCCGTTTTGGCAAGCCAGGAGACGAGGTCGTTGGTGGAGGCTGCCGTCGATGTGGGCAGGCGGATAGCGGTCGAAGACGCGGGACAGAGTGTGCCGATGCTGGATTTGTACCAGGGACGGCATGAGTTGCTGTATTCAAGGGTTTTCAACTCGTGAGACTGGGGGGGGGGGGCACGGGCAGACGCTTATTATGACTGTGATGATGTTGTCATTTATATGTACTATATAGGTATACATTTACAGAGCACAAGAACACGATTAGGTAGGTATGTACTCCAAGTAATTGCATCGTCTGTTCGAGGAAAAGAGCTAAAAGAAAAACCTGTACGCCCCATAACCATCCAAGGAAAGAAAAAAAAAAGGAAAAAAAAGAAAGGAAGCATATATCAGGCACTACAAACAGCACGACAACCCTCTCTCTCCTCTACGGAAGAATGTCCCTAAGCTGGTTCTTCTGGTCAGCCGTGAGTGATGCCGGGAATTGAATCTACGCCGAGGGTCAGTCTCGTCTCAGCTCGGGAGGACGATTATTGGAAGAACTTACCTCGACCTTGACGATCATATCGCCTCGCTGCGACGGATCCTTCGGCAGCACCATTCCGAGTGACGGGTACGTTTCTGACCAGTTCGGGGGCGTCGGTCCGGTATGGGAAACTACCAGATTCTTTCCATCGATGGTCTTGATGGGTCGCTTCCAACCGGTGAGCGCCTCCCTCAGCGTAATCTGAAGCGTAGCGACGAGGTCGTCTCCCTTCCTCTCGAATGCCTCGTGCGACTTCTCGGTGACGACGAAGTGGATATCCTGCTTAGTGCCCTCAATCTCGTCACCGATACCCGGGAACTTGAATTTCGAGCCAGCCTTGAGGCCGGGCTTGGCGTAGATGTCGAGTTCCTTATCCTCGCGGTGGATTTTGCCGTCGCGGTCAAAAGTCTTGCGTTTGACTTTGAGCTTCTTTGTGGCGCCGGCGAATAGGCTGTCGCACACGTTAGCATAGCCCACGACCGTCACCACAGCGGGGAAACATACTCCTCGAGCGAGAACATAATCGGCCTCTCGATGACTGTCGCCTCGGCAGGTGGCTTCCTAGTCGCCCCATTAGGCCGACTGTTGCTACCACCCCCAGCTCCAAACGCGTTGTTGGCTCCGAACGAGCTGCTCGTTCCGAACGACCTGCTTGCCCCAAACGTTCTGCTGCCACCACTGCCCAGGGGACTTGCGCCGAAGAAATGGTCAAAGGCCTCCTCCCCATCAAACCCGCCCATCTTCGCGAAGTTGGCGAATATATTGTCCGGGTCGCTTGGCATGAATCCGAAGTTTCCTCCTGTGCTGGACGAAGAGAATCTGAAGCTCTGGCCGCCGTCACCTGCGCCAAAGCTGGGGTACGTGCCGGATCTACCGAAGCCAGCGCCCGGGAAACCACCAGGTCCTGCTCCTCCTCCTCCCCCTCCGGCCCCGGGTGGTGGTGCGGTGCCGCCGCGGAGAAGGAATTCGAGGCCGTATTGATCGTAGATCCTCCGTTTTTCGGGGTCGGAAAGGATCTCGTATGCTTGTGAGACATCTACATGGCACCTTCGTTAGCTCTAGCTCTAGCTCTAACTCACAGTTCTAGTTAGCTGATACGCACCCTTAAATTTCTCCGTGACATTTGGGTTGTCCTTGTTCTTGTCCGGGTGGTATTTCAGAGCTCCCTTCCTGTCGAACCGTGGGTCATTAGCTCATCGTACTTTCGGTCACACGATCATCTGCACCCCACTTAGGAACCTACCGGTATGCCTTCTTGATCTCATCGACAGAGGCATCAGGCTTGATACCGAGAACATCGTAGAGCTTCGTTTCTTTCACCATGATGTGTTTGCTTCTCTGTTTTGTTATTGCGTCGGGTTGTTTTGTTTGAATCGGAGGAAGTTGAGGTTTTGTTGGCGAGTATGTGAGTGTGTGAGTGTGTGAGTGCGGGTGTGGGTGGGTGAATGGGTGTGTGTCAACGTGTAGGTGTAGCAAGCGACCGAGTCTTGTCGACGGTGTGACTTGGATGGGTGGTGGATCGATATGGAAGCTTGTAGAAGATGCCACAAGGGTGACGTAGTACGTCAGCCAAAATAGAACCACAACAGTGATCTCTCCACCGGGTGTGATTTTGAGGTGAAAAGTAACGACGGAAAGAAGTAGATCGTCCGACAAAAGTCAGGAGCGAACAGGGTTACTAGAAATAGCTAGGAAGGTCTATCTAGAGCTCGCTGTATCGAATTTAAGGAAGCTAAGTAAGTACCTATTCTACGTTGACCCTTCATGTAGCATCACTCTGACCCGGGTTGAGTCCTTGACGTTTTTGATGCTTTCCGTTGAAATACACTTCCTGCTGTTACACCCACGGAAAAAAAAAGGATTTCTAGATCCACTATGGAAAACACCGGATGTGCCCTCGCCTGGGTGCATCATCAAAGGCGTTCGGCTCCATCTATCATTACTCTCTATCGATTCGTTCTAAGAGGACATCTGCTCCAATTCGTGTGCCTGTGCCGCAGCAAACTCGAAATTCGAAGAGTAAACCAACGCACTGAACCCCTCTAGCTGTGTTCCCTTCTCCATAGCCTGCAGCGCACAATGTTAGTGGCATATCCTCCTGGCGTGCGGATGACTACTCACAGCCAGATATTCATTCCCGGCAGCGCTACCGATAGCATGAGCTTGTCTCGCTAACACCGCAAGGATACTGGCAAACTTCGCGGCAGCAGAGTCCTCAACTACGGGCGCAATCCTGGGCATAACGCTAACATCACTCTCTTCGTCTGCAGTGCCTGGGGCAGTGGGAGCGCGCATCACCGTGGCAGCCTTCGACAGGAAAGCGAGGTTGGCAAGCTTGCCATCGATGAGCATCTCGAAGCCGACCGCCAGCATGTGTGCCAGCACCGTCGACGCCATAGGGGACTCCAACAGATCCGAGGTTTCATCGAGTAATTTTCGCAGTTCCGGTGAGGGCGTCTGCGGGCCTGCGTCGGGCGAGGCGGTGCCGGATTCGGCGAGGACGGTCGGTTCTTCGCTGCGTGGAGGGAGAAGGAAGGCCAACCAGGCGATTTCGTCCGGGCTGCTGGAGGTCGCTTCACCGGGTGCAGGCGTTTCGACGGTGCGCCGAACTTCCATCGCGAGCTCGCGGAATCGGCCGAGGGTTATCGTGTCGCGAGGGGTGAGTCTGCTCACAGTTAAGTTGCTGGGCGCGGCGGGATGGGGAGAGATCGCTCACTCACGGCCCAAAGATCTGCTTTGTGGCAGCCTCTACGCGTGCGCTGAGGAGCCGCCATCCGCGGTGAAGTAGCCACCATGAGAAGGTCAAGTATTGCCGGTTCGTTTCGATGTCGATGCCGCTGGCGGTGGCGGCAGTGTCCTTGTCGTGCGCCTCGAGTCGGATAGTGGGGTCGTTGTCGCTGCGCTCGGCGAGGGAGATCACGGAGGAGAGGTAGTTCTTGCGACCGAGGAGGTTTAGTTGTACGCGTGTGAGGAGCGTCAATAGCGAGAGGGTGTAGAGAAGCGTAAACGACCGGGTGAGAGCTACATATCGGACGATTGCATTAGCGCACTGCTTCATCGTACAGGATCAAGGAATGCCGACAGCTAATCTTGATCTCATCCCACAGCTGCGGTTTCGTCTTGCGTGGGCTCTTCTCCACCAGCGCCGCGGAAACCCCTTCGCCCGCATCGCGCCCAGGAATCGCGGAGAATGTCTCAGAGGCGAATGACTGCAGCGATTGATTGTCGTCTTCCTTCACGGATGCGACCGCGGGTGCCGGAGCAGTGGAAGGTGCGGGTCCGGCATCGGACGCCGCATCTATCGTCGACGCCGCCGCACTCTTTGCGATTCGCGCCGCCTTCTTCTGTTGCAGCTCATGCGTTAGGGATTCCACGGGGAGCTCCTTGACGATGTTTTCCGTCGCAGTGGGGAGCAGCGCTTGGACGGTGTATGTACAGTCTTCCTGGTTCTGCTGGAAGCGTCGGTTGATGCTGCGACAAGTCAGCGCTCGTGGCCGGCGGAGGTGTCCCGTGGTAGATCCCATACTTTTCCTTAGCCACACGCTCGCTCATCATGCGGTTTCGCGCCTCCGAGAGCTTGTTGCCCACATACTGCACGGCTATGTATCCCGCACCGATGAGGCCGAAGCCCACGGCCAGGCCCTTACGGTTGCGGTTGACGAAGTTGCGCGTTGCCTGGAACATGGTGAGAGTTCGACGCGACGGTTGTGGTGACGAAGTACCAATTGGATTTGATTCGATTTTTGATATGCGTGACGGTGGAAGGTGGATGATGGTCAGGAACTAGATGGCATGGTGCTATGAAAGGCCGGGAGAGGGAAATTGTTAAGGTACCGTCGAAGGTGTTGATTGGAGCTGAGATGTCTCCGGCAAGAGGTACACGCTCCCAGCTAGATACGGAGTCGACACTCTCACTATTCCTCGGTACGATGGTTTCTCGGCTGCGACTTGCCACGAGCACGACCGCAACCAGCGTCTAATGCCTTTACTTTCCCCACAGCCTCTTGCCACGGAACACTTACTTTAGGCTTGGATACGTCTCTGTCTGGAGGATACATGCGCGCCGTCACTGTCTACAGCAGGCGCCATCGCCCAGATCGACATCACCAATTGAAAGCGCGATGGTTGCTGTGCTCGTGCGGGCATGTGACAGGGCTCAGGTTAACGGAACCTCGCGGTTAGAAAGGAAGAGTAGGGTATTCTGTGTCCGTCCGACTGGGAGATAGTTACGCCAGCGCGAGCATTCCAGCACGATCATATCTGCGCACCCGTTCCCACGACGCCGAGCCCGCCGCCAGCCAGCATAACCGCGGACCTACGCTCGGCCCGAACGTAGACATGTACACTACCTTCAATCGGGCTGTCGTAGGCCGGCAGACCGTCCGTGAATAATGGAGGCCTCGTACATATTCTGCTTTCCCTCCTCTCCGCCGATTCCTCGTTGTCCATCTGGTCTCGGTTACTCGAAGCATATACATACCTACGTATGTATGTAGGGTCAACAGATCGCCGATCCCGCCCTGCCGAGCCACCAGGTAGATATGTAAGTACTATACCCATCTCGAGCTTTCGAGTCCCCAAGTCCTGATCCTGCGGGCCGGAGTGAAGCCCCACAAACTCCATCCTCCCGTCCAATAACGCACAAATGCACAAAGAAAGTAATCTTTCCAGGATTTTTGTCCTTCCCCAGACCTCCAACAGAGCCGCTCCATTGACCTACATACGTAATACATACATATATGCGGTCTCAGACCACGCTTTCCCTTTCCCCGCTTATCGGCTGCACTAACCTCACTTCCGCACTCCATTATGCACTTGCTGCTCGTCTCGTCAGGGCCGCCCGCAGACCACACGCGCATACATACTCCACACACATAAGCTCTGAAAAAATTAAAATTTTCCCCGTGCCTGCTGCGGGCATCTATATACCTATCCGAGGGGAGAAAAAATCCACTCTATCAAGGGAAGAAGTAAGTGGATGAAGTGGAGTAGGGTAGTATTGCTTCGAAAGAAAGACAAAAACTGGACGTTGAACACGAGACCATGGGTAGCAACGGCACTCGGATCCATCCTTAACAGGGGCCGTGGGGGGGTCCAGGCACTTATGTACTCCCTTATAGAAGAACACTACCCCTCCTCCGAACCTCATCACCTTATCCTTCTCTACCACAAAGACACACGGCATCTACCCAAGCTTGTGAGCAAGCACATCCATCCGAGAACCCGCAAACTAACTCACAATAATAATAATAGCAAAAAAGGGCGTTGCACAACTCCGAGCACCGGGCCATCTTCTGCGCCCAGGACCAACTCGTGTTCCCTCCCTCTCGAGGCGAACATATAAACAAAACACCCTCCACCCAAACTGCCACATCATACATGCTATGGACCCCCCGCCGGTGTTCACGCTCGCGCTCCTGTCGGACTCGTCACACCTGCCCGACCTACTGCGCGGCATCCTGCACACCATCTTCTTCCACCGGTTCTTCTCATCGTTCCGGCCGTTCACGCGCGACCTGCTCGACACCACCCTGCCGAGTTTCAGCGACCCCGCACTGGACAGCATGATCGAGAGCCGACTGCAGATGCTCGAGGGCGACGTGGCCCCGCCCCAGGTCGCCGTGTGCTTCTACGACAAGAAGGCGCGAAAGGTCGGCTGGTTCGCGAAGGAGAAGGTCTGCTGGGAACAGTGGGTCATCAATATCACACTCGTGGCGCCGAGGACGGAGGCTGGTATGTGTTCCCTTGCGACAGGAGGCCTGGACATGGTGGCGCCCGGGCAGTGGGTTGAGCTCGATTGACGGGAGTACGGACGGGTAGAGAGGGCACATGCCAGGAGACAAATCGAGGACCAGCTCCAGGCAACGGTACTCAAGATCATCGCTGTAGCCAGTACGGAGAAGAGCCATGTTCCGCCGATCACTACGAACGATGCGAACCCATTTCCGTACACGATAGCGTTGCTACCGAAGGGAGAGGGGTGGGGGGGGACGCTGATGGGAATCTTTTGAGTCGAGACGGGACGGGAACGGGAATAGATTCATGATTGTGGTGTTCTGGCGTTGGACATAAATATTATTACATTGAAAGTTTTCTTTTTCCGCTTTTTTTCTTTCTTCTGGTGGGGGGCATTTCTACTATTCTATGTTTCCTTTTTCCGATAAATGTGTTGTTTGTATTCTACATTTATTTTCACATAGTGTCTACGATGTTGCGACCTTTCAACATAGCGTCAGTCTCCAGTCTCCAGACAGCCGATGCTCTGTGTTTTTGCTACTTGATGCAAGAACAGACCAACGGGAAAGAAAGAAAAGACAGCCCGAAGAGGAAAAAAAAACAAAAAGGATTTCGTCGCCACAAATGAAATACGATCCTCCTTTTACGCCCACACAAGCACCACTATCACTACGACTTCAAAATCTCCGACTCTTCGAAACTACAACTGTGACAACAGCAGAAGCAGTTCACAAGTTCTTGTCTCCGAGGGTGTCAGCCTTAGCACGAAGTCCGGCAGAGGCAGGGTTGGCAGAGCTGAACTGCTTGGCGAGGAGAGGCTTGAGGAATGAAGCGAAGAGCACCTGAGCACCGCTAAACAGACAAGAAACAACCGGGTTAGCGATCAAGACCGGCAAAACTCGCGGGATGATGTCAAGAGATGACACCATCCACGGGGGACGCGACGCATACCTGAACTGGGGAAGTCCCAACCAGAGGACAAAGATGAACTTGAAGGCGTAGTAGAAGGGGAGCCAGTAAGTGACCGAGAAGGCGGACTCGATCAAGCTGAGGAACGCAAAAATGATCCAGTACCTGTTGATGCACTTGTCAACGACGGGTGGGTTACACAATGCCGAGGCACACAACATACGTAAGCCATTGAGCATCATCGGTTCTGGACACGGTGAATAGGGCATTCATCGAATAGTACCCAGGGAGAACGAATCCGGCGAGATTGGTGAAGAATTGTCCGCCATAGTTAAGGAAGATGAGGAAGAAATAGAGGAATCCGAGTCCTCCAACAACGTATACTTTGGGGACACCTGTTCAAATGTCAGCACTTGTTCGTACTATGCTATCGGTCGATGTGATAGGCCGGTTACGGGGAGAGGCAGCAAGGACTAGGGAAAAGAAACATACCGGCCTGCTTCTCGAAGTTGTTGAGGGCGGGGTATTTGGAGAGCTGTTGTTTTTCGACCATTAAATCAACACGGATATTCTACGAAACGCAGTAACGACGACGCGACGACAGGTTCTGGATTTCACGCTTACCTCTTTGTCGAGCTGCGACACCATATTCTGCGCCTTATCCTGGTACGACATTGTTCAGATGGTTTTGGGTTGTGTGTGCGGGTGAGAGTGTTGGTGGAGGAATCTAGGAGAAGGAAAGAAGAGGTCTTTGGGATATATCGAAGAAGAGTAGGTGGCAGTTGCAGGTTGTGAGTTGGTTGGTTGGATCAACTCGGATGGAGTGTGGTGTGGTGTTGGTGGGTGGGTGGGACTTGCGGGAGGCTGGTGAGTTTTTGAAAGGTGTTCTTGATTGGGGAAGGGGGAGACAGAGACAGGTGCCAATGGAAGGAAGGGTTTGTTGACTTTTTGTGCTGCAGAGTCGACGTGTATGCGTACTCTAAGTAGAAAAAAGTTCTTGGTGCGATCAAATCAGGATATGTACGAGCTGGCATTTGGCGGGAGCGCAGCGGAGGCAAGAAAGCCCAGTGTCAAGAGGGCTTGGCAGGACTTTACTCTTCGGTGAACCGCCGGCTACGTCAGCACCGCATCGGGGTGACGGGTTTGTTTTCATACCGCGGCGGCTGAGGATCCGATCTCCAGTCTCCCCACACGCACACAGAAATGCCCCCATGAAGGGAAGGCCGTTTGCACATGCTCCCCGGGGGACCAGAAACATCGATGTATTCTGGATACATATCTACATAGCGCTGCGACCCCGTCTACCACGAGATCTGTTTCCGCCATGAGGGCTGAAGCGACGCTCGTGGAAGGAAGCCCCGCTTGCGGACACCTTCGCCAAGGAGCGCGAACCATAAGCTGCCGTTTGATTATGTAAGAGGAGCATTTACGGCAACTGTGCGTGCTCTGGGTATCTAGAGTCCAGGGACGGAGTAACGTCATAATCTCGAATACCCAGCAGTTTCACCACGAAGCAGGAAGAGACTCGCGATGGGGATGGGAACTAGCGAGTCCACTGGGGACCTAGTTTTCTGGATGAACGTACGTGTGTAGCATGAGCTCGTGCCTCTCGACTTGATGGCCCGGGAATTGGGCTGTGTAAACATGCTGAGGACGAACCCCAGATGGACTCACGGGGTATGTTAAGCGTGCCGCTTCCCGTGGCATGTTCGCCATTACCTTGGCGGACTCGGACCCGGGTCGGACACGGTGCGTGCTCGGCATCCGGCACCTTTCGAGTCGACGTCCGAGCCCACCGCCTGCGGTGGTTGGAATCGGTTGTCGAATCACCACTGGCGTCAGAGTGATTTTGTGTGTACGAACGATGGTCGCCTTAAAATCCGTTGCGGATTGGTTCCCCGAGTCGAGGCTCTTCTTGGCTCGATGGGGGCATTTTCCTCACGATCACATGATGCGGCTCTGTCCCGTCGTTGTCTTCACATCCTTTCTCCAAGGGTCGCTCACCCCCAAAACACCACACAACCTTGACCCGCCCGTCGCTGGTTGCCTCCGCAACTCGATCACCAGCAAAAACAGCGCCAGCACCAATCCGACAACTCAACTCCGCCGTCGAGAAACGGACGCAGAAAGAGAAAGAAAAGAGGATCCGTATTTCCGCGAACAAAAAAACCAGTTCGGACGCGAAGGCGTGAGCGAGAGAGAGAAAAAAAAGAATTTTAAAAAGTCCCCCTCCCCTAAAAAACAGAGGAAGCTCAGACCGAGTCGGGGCGCAGAGAATCCAGCCTTTCTCGGTCTACTCTATTTCAAGTGGACGTTATTTTCACTCGCCGGCCCTTCTTCCGAGTTGAACTCGCACAACTTCGCGGCTTTACTGAACTCGCTTCGTGGTTCGACTTGCTACTCGTCCACACGACAACAGGAACAACGCGACAACACCGACAACAATCATGGATGAAGTCTCACCCCCTGTAACCCCATCGAAAGGTACGTAAATCAATCGATCTGTCATTATTAGTCTTCGCGGGAGTGGTAAAAGAACAAAAGAGAGGAGTGTGTTGCGGGTGTGCGTGTGGAGGGATGCAACCATCGAGTTGAACCGAAGCTCACCTCCCATAGCAACAAAGCGAGAGCCACAGCAACGGTCACGTTCTCGGTCAATCATACCGAACACGACCCCAACCAAGAACAATAACCATCCCAACTCTGTCGCTCAGTATTCACCAGAGAGCCATCCAACCACTGACCCCTCTCTGTTGGCTCTGACACAGCAGCAAGTCTACGCCGACCCGAAGCAAGCGACACCGTCATCTATCATTGACGATGGCACGAAGTTCGCTCCTTCGCCGGCATTTCCCATTGATCCGGCATTGGGCAGTGCATCTCCGGCTCCGGCTGAATACAAGCCCTTTAAGCCTTCTGACGTTGAAGTCCCATCGTCACCACCGTCTGTAGACGATCTGTCCCAGCTCCAGAATGAACCAGCTCTGGAAGAAGAAGAAGAGGAAATTGTTGGAGATGATGTAGCTATGGCGGTTGAGGACGAAAGTACGGTTGGAAACATCAGCAGTCGACCCAAAAAGAGGTCTTCATCCAGCGCCGAGGACAATGATGCCGAACTTCGCCGTCTGGCCAAGGAGAATGCCGACGTCGAACTGAGCGAGCTGGCACGCCGAGTAAGAAACGAGGAGAACTCACCTTCGGCCGAAAAAACAAGACAGGTTTACGGGCTCGGTTGGTATGTTCATCGTCACTATGGTATGTGTTCATTGGATTGACAGGCTTCAGGTTGATGCATCACTGCGAGAGGGTCCCCGACAGCTCTGTTGCTGTCCCCCGCAACCGCGTGTACGCCCGCTATGTCACGGTGTGCGCGAATGAGAAGATCAAGCCTCTAAACCCAGCGTCTTTTGGCAAGTTGGTGCGACTGCTGTATCCCGAGATTAAAACTCGCCGTCTCGGTGTGCGTGGCCAATCTAAGTACCATTACTGTGGCATCCGACTTGCTGGAGAACACTCCCTCAATTCTTCCCACGGTCCAGGTTCCGCTTCGGGATCGGAACCACCCGCGCATGCGGTTGGGGATGATCATGTGCAAGTCTTTATCCCTCTGCATCCCTTCGCCACCACTTGCTGACTCGGCACCGACGTAGTTCCAGTAACCACACCAGTAACCGCGCCATCGCTCCCCTTGGTACTTTTGGCCCTCCAGCTACACTCTCCAAACCACCACAAGAAACACCGTTGTCGACCTTCATGCGCGATGGTCTTTATTTTATGCGCTGCGATGATTTTGATAGCCCCCCGTCCCCCCAAGACATGTTTCACATTCCCGACATCAAGCCATACATTCCTCTTGGAACCGACCGAGATGTTGCCGCCACGTTGACAGCCATATATCGTTCGCACTGCACCTCACTAGTGGAATGTGTTCGATACATGCGCTTGAAGCAATTCCACCAGCTGTTCGTCTCATTCCATGGTACATTGACGGTACCGGTCCAGAAACTGTTGGCTGCGCCTTCGCTGGCCCCATGGATCCGGGAGGCTGATTGGGCCATGTACAAGGTGCTTATTCTTGAAGTTTTTTTATTTTTGAAATCCTTGCTCACCGTATATAGGAAATGATACGGCTTCTCTCACCACTGGCGCTGCAAGTTGTGCCCTCATTTGTTCTGTCAGCTTTGCGTCAACTGTCCGCCAACCTTGCTTCCCATATTTCGGCCACCTTCGCCACCTGCTCGGAGCATGTCATCGAGGCAAAATTGGCTCCAGCCACTATATTCGCGACCCTGTTAGACCGTCTCTTGAGGGTCAACGATGCCGCGCATGCTGCAGCAAGATTCCTTGGAAACCCACCAGACCGGGAGCAGATGGTGAAGGATTGGCATGCGTTTGTCAATCCTCAGATGATCGTTAACCGGGAATTGCCCTGCTATGCTCCACTCATCAAACAGATCCTAAGCACGGAGATCTCTAGCCTGCTCGAGCCATCTCCGCCACACTTTCAAAGTGAAGATCTCTCCCCTCTCGGCGTTGAGAATAATGGCGAAGTCGATGGCGGAAGGAGCACGGAGAGTGTCTTAGATAAATGGACCCATCTCCTCACCAGACTACCCCAACGCTTCAACGCCAAGTCTCCGAGATATTTCAACATCTGTCTCGGCGCAGTCGCTTCGGCCGCTCTGAGAGATTTGACTACCAATGGCGCGGTCTCGTTCGGCAGCTGGTGGGTCGTTCGATGCTGGATCGATGAGTGGATGGGATGGCAAGCAGAAAGAGGCGGTTTCCTTAATCATGGAGTCGTCCAAACCGCCCGGCCTTTAGCGAATGGATTCATGCGAGGGGATAGGAGATCAGTGATGAGCGACATAATGGATACCAACGACGACAATGGACCTGACGACAGCGGAATTTCCTTGCGTGAGGAGCATATCCACCTCCTTGAAGATGTTGGAGACGACCGCGATAATAGGATGGTCCCCATTGACTTTGGGAAGAAGTGAAAGATGGACAAAACGGAAAGGGAGAGAAAAAGATACCAATTGGGTGGGGTTGGGGTTGGGGTTGGGGGGGTGGGGTGTACGTTTACGCGGTGGTGTGTGCAAAACTAGGAAACATTACGCTTCCTTGGTTTGTTGGGTTTCTTGCTGTTTTGTTTTGAAGCGATCATACCAGTCTTTCCTTTCTCTTTCTTTGTGCTTCTGACATTTTTATTACTTCTTAATCTCTACCCTGTTGAGCGCCTTTTATATTTTTACTTTGGGGTTTCGGTTAGTATTCTACCCATGGCCTCGACACGCTGGAACGTGTCACGTCTGGGCTATACACTCGGACTTGGCTAACAAAATGAGAGGAGGAACGAGTGCCTACTCTATTTTTGGCTTCTAAGACGGCGCTTGGCCCTGGAATGAGGCATTGGTCGTCACTCTGCTGGCACGCCTTCACTCGTCTAGCATGGGTGGTGACCCAAGCTTCAAGTTGACTCTTATTTATTGGCAAACCTCTAAAATGCCATAAGTACTTTTGAAACTATCCACTGGATTGCCCTACTTTTTCGTTTCCACTACCTACCTTGTACGTGAGAGTCGGCGCCGGCCGCTAGCAGTAGAACTACCTACATAGCTGCCACCAATCTTCCCACCACCTCTACCACCGCCACAACCACCATGGACTCACCATCCGGCAGCTCTTCCCAGATGGATCTGGCACGTCTCCCGCCCGTTCAGTACTCCGCCATCGCCAAAGACTATCACTCGAAGAGCTTTCGCAGTTCAAGGAGGCAGTTGCTGGCCGGGCTTGTCAGTGCTGGTTTCAACGGGATGACTAAGAAAAGTGACAAGCACGCAGTGTCTCACGTATCAGCTAAGGAATTGAGCGCTCGCAGAGCTCCCAAGGCGATAGGCAACGTGCGATCTTTGTATGTATGTGCAGCGACAAACCGCCCATTTTGTACCTAAGCAAGCTGGCGCAAGAAGAAGTGTTTTATCGTAGGGCCCTTTACCAGAGGTTCCGGATGTTGTAACGCCCCCAGCGCTGTCAGCAGTGCAATAGTGTTGGCCAAAATCGGCGGACTTGTCAGGAAATTGTACGTTTTGCAGGCGGCGGCTTGTAATTTTAGCTTTCACTCGGAATAGAAGGCTATGTGGATACATAGTTTCAAAAGAGAAAAAAAATACGGCATTTTAGAGGGTTGCCGTTTAAGTATTTATTTATTCATTAATTGCGTGCGACCTAAAGTACAGGGACAAAAGTTTCCGTACAGGGGCCGTTTTACACCAAAAATGCCCGTTTTCACACAACCAAAAACCACTCTTTACTTGACGGAAAAAAACTGTGCCTTTCACAGACGTCTTAGA
>Ga0307508_10003633_pt1 | contig 15471 bp, 4 predicted proteins | sample 9_EM_MG_FD_203089 | JGI IMG/M metagenome (GOLD analysis project Ga0307508, IMG submission 203089) | Populus trichocarpa ectomycorrhiza microbial communities from riparian zone in the Pacific Northwest, United States - 9_EM | ecosystem: Host-associated > Plants > Roots > Unclassified | place...
TTATGTTTACATCACAGGTTGATAAGAAGCATCATCAACATGCTTTTCTGGACCATGCAGATCCAAAATGCTCCCCAATTCCAGTCCAAGCCTTGGACAGAAGCTTTACACACACACCATTTAACAAATCTTAGAACTATTTAGCTAAAGTTTGAAATTAACATTTTAAAATTTAAAGAACCGTAATACAACACATTCTATCTTACATTGCAAAATATATCTCAACCTTTGTAAATCAATCATATCCTATCTTTAATTTATGTTATGACAATGTATAGTTAAATACAATAAAAAATAAGTTTCATTCTTTTTAATTTATTTTATGTAAATGTACGTTTAAATACAATGCAAATTAATAAATAAATTATTTGTTTTTTTATGATAATTTAACATGCATCATCAACTTCAATTAAAGTTTTAAACAAACACTTATAATTTATTATTTTTTAAAAAATATTCTCAATTACAGTTTTAATCAAATATCTATTTAAATCAAACACACCACGATAAAAAGTAATTTTTAAAAATCAATTTGTTTTTTAAATTTTAACCATAAAAACAAACCTACTCTAAAAATGTTGAAGCCAGCCATCGTGATCGCTTGATCATATATAGCCAGGAGGAGGGGATAATATGGGATTGATTAAAATCAAATGTGATAAGATGTACATCATGCATCGAACTGTTATTGAAAGGCAATGATATTTGATTTCTGCAATCCATCTCACTGTGCTTTGCTCTGGAGTTCTTGATGCATCTCACGAGGGAAATTATCCTTTCTCCCCAGCATGTTTATTGTATTTAAAAGAAATTAAATAAAGCAAGGACTAAGGAGGAGAGCACTCGCACATTCACATTAATTATATTTATCCTCTTCTAAAGCAGTTCTAAACCCAAGAGGTGTCCAGTACTAGAATTAAACAAATAAATATAAACTCTTAAGAAAATTTTAATTTCCAAACCTTATATCGTCTAGTTTGTCCTTTTTTATATATTTAATTACTAATTTTATCCCGAAGTAGTAGCCATCTCCCATTAATCCATACGAGAGAGAGAAAAAAGTAAAAATATGTTTATTTAAAAAAAATAATAGATGACCAATAAATTTTATGATATTTTTGTTAGACTAATAAGTTCACTTACTAAGTTTTTATTCCAAATAACTTTATAATTTATTATATTTTCCTATAAAATACTTGCAATTCAATTGAAAAATTATTATTTATTTCTTATTAAAATTAAGCAAATCAAATTAAAAACTTTATCTGAGCTCTGGTTTATCTTTTTTGGTATCATTAGAGTTAGAAATCATCTTTATTAAGTTTTTTTATGAAATAAAAATTCATAGATATAAAAATTATTGTTTTTGGTGGCTATAATTTTACCACCTAAAAGCTTTCTCTATCTTTTCATATTCTAACAACTTTCTCTCTTTTATCTTAGCTTTTATAGACTAAAATATGAAGAAAAAAAAAATTATGATTGACACATAAAATTCAAAAACAAGAAGGACAAATTGGTAAGTGAAATGAAATTCAAGGATCATACTAAATTTTTTCATGTCAAATTGAAAAAGACTTTGTTGTTTACTCAAGTACTTATTCTTTCAATTTTAAGCTTTGATTACATTTCAAAAAATTATTATTTTTTAATTCAGTTTTAGAAATTCCTAAAACTCTTGAACACGCTATTGAATGTAAACAAAAGCAATTCCATTCATTTAAAATGATATTAATATAACATATAAGGATGAAATTGCATTAAAATAAAGTTTGATGATCAAAATAAAATATAAAAAACAATATTGCTCTTTGAACAGTGCCATCCACTTGAATTCACTCTAGCACGTGAATTTCAATTTTTTTGGGTATTATTTTGGTAATAGATAGTACAAGATTGATTACTATGCTACATCATGGGTTGGGTCATATTTTTACTAACATAAAAAAGAATGTTCAGGAGATACGAATATTTTTAAAGAAATAAGAAATATTGGAGACATGAGTCATTAAATTAACCAAATCCAATAAAAAAATGTTAATTTAATAACATGGTAAAAAAAAAAAAGGCATGACAATAAATAAAGCGAATTTTTTTTGGCAATAATAACTATAAAAAAGGAGCTAGTAATATCATACTCAGAAGAAAAAAAAAAAATTGTTGGAGACTCTCAATCATTTCATTGTGGACATCGCCTCACCACCAGAAAATGCTCACCAAGATGGTTCTAATGCCATAATAAAAGGTTGCATGACAATATAAAAAAAGATGCAACGACCTAAAAACCATAAAATATCATAAAGTAAATATCTCATTCGTTTATCTAATCAATTAATTTAATTTAACTAAAAAACAAAAAAAAAATTAAAAATGCTAAATCTAACAAATAACGACGGTAAAAAAGACCCAGGATAACCTGTGTCATTTTTAAAATTAGTAAAAAAATAATCTTTTAAACTCACAACCCTGAAATCTTAATTCTGGATTCAATCAAGAAGTTCATTTTCCAACTAATTTAATGTTAAATGATGAAATAAAAAAAATAAATCTAAAAATATTTGCCAAAGTAATTCAAATGGTAATCAAAAGAATAAGAATGAAATTTGATGTAAAATTAAATTTAAACTACATTTAGAGGGATGAAATTAAAAAAATAAATTTAATTAAGAAAGGGAAGCAAAACAAAACAAATAATAATCAAAAGAATGCGAATCAAATCTGACAGATGAAAAAATATAACAAAAATCAATTTTATAAATCATCTCAAATAAAAATAAATAAATAAAACATGGTCTAAATTTAAAGGAAAAGAAATTTGAAGGGCTGCTTTAAAAATATGAAGGTTCAAGTGGAAAAAAAGAAAGAAAGAAAAAGAGAGAAACAATGATAAAAAAAAAAGGGTTGTTGATGCTAAAATAAAGGTTCGCACACAACATGCGCTATCTTGGAAGGGAAAGGTTGTCAAGACAATTCAAACGCCACTTTAAAAGCCATCATTTGATCATTGCGCCACTTTGCACGTGATAGGTCGAACGGTGTAGCTTTAATCCATGCGTGTAATGTTGGCATTAATTTTTCTTTTAATAATATTTGTATTTATTCTTTATTTCAGCTTTTATAGCACTACACCAACCCACATTAGCTAGAAAACCAATAAAAAAAATTCTTTTATAATCTCTAATCAATCTCTCAGGTTTAATTTTCTAAACTCGCAATCCATGAAATTCTAAACTCGGGTTCAACCAAGAAACTCATTTCTTAACTAATTTAATGTAAAATGATGAAATAGAAAAATATTTAAATCTAAAAAAAATTCCAAAGTAATTAAAATAACAATCAAAAGAATAAAGATCAAATTTGATGTAAAATTAAAATTAAACTAAATGTCGAAGGGTAAAATTAAAAAGTAAATTTAATTAAGAAAAGGAAGCAAAACAAAACAAATAATAAAAAAAAACAAGAATCAAATCTGATAGATAATGTTTTTTAAAAAATCAATTTTATAAATCATCTTAAATTAAATTAAATTAATAATAATAATAATAATAATAAAAACATGGTTTTAATTTGAAGGATTGCTTTGAAAATATGGAGGTTGAAAATAAAGGAGAAGAGAGAAAAGAATAATAAAAAGGTTGTTGATGCTAAAATAAAGGTTCGCACGCAACATGCACTGTCTTGGAAGGGTAAGGCTATCAAAATGATTTAAACGCTACTCTGAAAGCCACCATTTGATTATCATGTCACTTTGCATGTGCCAGGTCGAACGGTGTGGCTTCAATCCATGCGTGCAATGCTAGCATCAATTTGTTTTTAATAATATTTGTATTTATTCTTTGTTTCAGCTTTTATAGCACCACACCAACCCACACTAGTTGGAAAACCAATAAAAAATAATTCTCTTATAATCTCTAATCAATTTTCCAAGTTTAATCTTCTAAACTCGTAACCCTTGAAATTCTAAACTTGGGTTCAATCAAGAAACTCATTTTTCAACTAATTTAATATTAAATAATGAAATAGAAAAATATTATAAATAGTCTCAAATAAAATAAATAATAATAGTAATAATAATAAAAATAAAAACATGATCTAAATTTGAAAAAAGAAACAATTTAAAAAGCCGCTTTGAAAATAAAAAAGATTATGGTAAGAAAATCAAGGAGAAGAGTGGAAAGAATGATAAAAATATTTTATTAATACTAAAATAAAGTTTGTAAATAACACATATCACCTTGAAGAGAAAAGCTACCAAGACGATCCAAACATCGCCTACCCAATTGAAAAGCCCAAATGGCTTGGGGATACAATTAATATAAATATTTTTGGAAACAAAATTGATTATATCCCAATAATTTGGGGGTATATTTGAGGTTTTTCCTTTGGGTTTTAACAAGGGTGGAAAAAGGAAAAAAAGAGTAATGTTAGTATAAATGTTTTTTAATTTTAATCAATCAAGTATGTGAATTTTAATTTTTATTACGATAAAAAGTGAGAAGCTGGTGTACTAAATAAAATTCTTTATCTGATATCATATCCAAACATTCTTGAGATCTTCTCAATGAAGATTGGAGCAGATCATTTATAAACGAAATGACACAAGAACAAAAGGAAGGAAGGAAGGAAGGAAGAAATTTGGACATGGAGTACATTTCAGATTTCTCTTCTCGATAACTTCATTGATTTCTTTTTTTATTATTATTGGAACAGAGTTTTTGTGTATTTTTGGAAAATCGAAATCTAATCTATCTATTTCCTGTCGCTCTCCTACAACCAAAATCCATCTCTATATTTCGAAGCTTTATCACCACCCTTCAAAAAGTCTACATGCTTTGTTTCCACTTTAGACACTCAAATTTTCTATTTTCACTCCCATTTTTCTCTTAATAGTTTCTAAATTCTCCTCCATATCCCAAGCCCCTGGATCCAAAACCCATTTATCCATGAATTTTCAGGTTTTACCTGCTGCTGCTGTACTTGTATTTCAATATTTATCTCATTTTCACTGCAAGTTTTATTGAAAACCCTTTTGAATCTTGTCTTATAAGTGTTAACTAAAAACCCATTTCAAGAATTCAGGTAATTGAATGTCAAGTTTCCTCCTTTGATCAGGTAATTGAAAACCCTTTAATTTCAGTTCTTTCTGCATCGGATGTTGTTTTAGGTCAAGCTCTGTGTTACTCGGTCCTTGGTGTGTTAATTAAATTATCCGTTTCTCAAATTTTGCTAATTTCACATCCTTGCTTCATTTCTATCAATTTTAGTTCATGGGTTTCGTGTTTTATGTACTGTTTTTTTCATCTTCATCACCAGTTAGGGTTTCATCTTCAAAGTTTTCAACTTTAATATCATCTGGTTAGTTGGTTTTAAGTTATAAAATGGATTACAATAGGGATTTTTCTGGTGTAAATGTAATTCCAATTACTGGTCCAGATAGCTGGATTTCAAATTCCTCTGATTCCAATTCTGTTTGGGCCACAGAAGATGATTACCGTTTTTGGAATAATTCTGATGGCCTTAATGACAACACTCCTTCCAATTCTAATTACCAATCCTCAGAAACACTTTCTGGTAGCGAACCACCAAATAAGAAATCGAAAAACAATTCCCAGGAATTGAATTCAAAGAAATCGATTGGGAAAATGTTTTTCAAGACCAAACTTTGCTGTAAGTTCCGGGCAGGCACATGCCCTTACATCACAAATTGCAACTTTGCACACAGCATGGAGGAGCTTCGGCGTCCACCTCCAAACTGGCAGGAGATAGTGGCTGCGCATGAAGAAGAGAGAGGGAACACAGTGGATGCCAGAGAGGAATTTCAAATCCCATCAATAGTGGGATTTGGAGCGGAGACACAGCGGTCTTATAAAGGGAGGCATTGTAAGAAGTTTTATACAGAGGAAGGGTGTCCGTATGGAGATAATTGCACGTTTTTGCACGATGAGCAGTCAAAGAATCGGGAGAGTGTGGCAATAAGTTTGGGGCCTGGAGGGTATGGAGGTGGTGGTGGTGGAGGTGGAGGTGGAGGTGGAGGAGGTGGAGGTGGAGGTGGAGGTGGAGGAGGTGGAGGTGGAGGTGGAGGAGGAGGAGGAGGAGGAGGAGGAGGAAATGCAGGTAGCAATGCAGTTAATGTGAAGCCATCAAATTGGAAGACAAGAATTTGTAACAAGTGGGAACTTACTGGATATTGCCCATTTGGGAATAAGTGTCACTTTGCTCATGGAGTAGGAGGTATGCCTCATGAATTGTGAATTTTGTACCATTGATGATTTCAGTTTTCGGTAAGGACTAGGATTTATGAGCAGGAGAAATTTTCTATTGATTATTTGGTACTGAATAAATGTAAAAGGTCGTGACTTCTATAATTTTGAAAGAGTTGTTTGGTTGCATATGTTATTTAAGGGTGCCCCAGTATTAGAAAGTGGAACATGTTTGATTGATTTCGATGCCAGACAAATAGAAGACTTATGTTTTTCTTTTTTTCTTTTTTTGGTATGTCGTGTGTCATGGCTGTGCATATCTTTTATGGAAGTATTAGCTGGCATGTACTACCAGTTGAAGGACGTATATTTCTTAGTTTAATGGTTTAAGATGTTCACACATCTCAATTTCTGAATAAAATAGATATTTGTTTATGTTCCTGACCTGAAAACGCTTCGGTTTGGGGGCATTTTGATTCTTGTACTGCTAAGTAACTAGCTGCAATGCCTTCATAACAGAAGGTGAATGACAATTTTCCAGCTAACCTGGGACTTCATTTGAGTTTTGTTACATTAGTTGGTGCCATAAACTGCTGACATTTTATGAATGCTTAACATGAGCTATCTTGCTGTTGTTTACACCACATGACTATCCAAAGATCGCTTTGTTTTATTTCCCCTCTTATTTCCCAATTAAATTAAAGGAAAATTTAAATGTCTTTCCATAGTATTAGATAATTTGCAGTGAGATTTCATTTCCTTTACTTCTGGTCTGATATGCTGTTGCTTGATGCGTGTTTCTTTAACAATTTATAAGTTTGTTGTTTAATGCAAACTGTTGAAAGGTTCCACATATCAAATGAGAATTGAAATGCCATTCTTATCTTATTCAAAAGTACAAATGCCTAACATGTGGCATGTTTTCTGTCATTAGATTTCCTTGGTCATGTTTATGAACATCTGATAATTGCTGGTTTTATCCTTTTTCCCCTTTGCATGGATAAGAACATGAAACACAGTTTTTTTTTTCAAAGAGGAATACTAGTTGTTGTTCTCTATGTGTTGGATTAATGTCGGTTCAGAGTACTAGCATGATGATGGAGCTGCTCTTTTGTTTTCCCCTTTCTTTCTTTGGTTCTATTTTTTTCCCCTTTGATGTGATTGAAGCATGCTAGATGTTAACTTTGGAGTTGAATTGTCTGACTGCAGAGTTACACCGTTACGGTGGAGGGCTTGTGGAGATGGATGCAAAAGATTCTGCTTTTGTCCCTGTTGAGTCAAAGCAGGGAGGAGTGCCTTCAAAAACTCCACCAGAAACTGTGGTCGCATCAGTTACTTCTGTGCCTAATTCAGATGTTTATCACCTTGGAGTTCCGTCACAGAAATCATCTATTCTTATTCAGAGGCCTGGACAAAGAACTCATCAGAAATGGAAGGGTCCAGACAAAATCAGTAGGATATATGGTGACTGGATTGATGACATTGAATAGGGTCAGGTTTTTTTTTCCTGTGTAGCATTCTGATAGAATTTAAAATGTTCAAGGACACGTGCAAGAAGGTTTAAATGGCCAAGTGCAGAGTTTGTTTTCTTGAGACTTGAAGAGATTGGGAAGCTTCAGCCCTTAGATTGAAGAGGTCTATGTTTACTGGCTTGAAGTTTCAGGATGATCCCTTGCTCATTGGAATGTCAAACCCGTAGTGTTTATGCATGAATTTGAGTTTCCAGTGTGGAAATTTGAAGCTTGTACTGCATTTATAGTGTTGATCTTTGTAGTGAAGTATGATAACTGGATGTCTCGTATCCAAGGAGATCTGTTGTCTTTGTAGTTGTACCACTTTGGATTAATTTCCCAATTTAATATTTAGCTCCCACGGTCTCCCCCTCTCATTAATTGCAGTTTTAGCTGGGATGTGCAGGTCAGCAGGTGTCAAACAACTTTTGTCATGAAATTTGCACGTTCTGAGCTATAAGATGGACGACAAGGGAGACTGGTTATGTGAGGCCGTATCTGCTTAGGTAAACAGAAAGTCGAAATTGAGCTGGGCAAATTTTGAGATTATTTTTTGGATGAAAAAACCATGAATCCTACCTTTGTTCTAATATCATTATGAACCCTTGTTGTGCAAAATTTATGCACAGTTTGCCTTTTGGATATGATTGTCTTGCCATTTTTTTTCTTGTCTTTTTGAGAAGATCTGTTTGCCATTAGCATTTGTAAGAAGGGAATATGAAAATAGAAAATAAAAGGAGAGAGAAAAACCTATGAGGAGGTGTTGGAAAAGACCGGGGTAAATCACTGTGCTTTAGGATCTGGTATAATGATGTCCCGGCAGCATCTTATAACCTACTCAACGGTCGCTAGTTTATCAACCCTGCGTTATATTTTTATTCAAGGAGGGTTTTGATCAAATTTGATGCAGGTATATGTGGGCGACGACATTGTTTTTAGTCTCTCCACATAAAGACCTGTGGAATTTATCCAGAACTAGTGATACCGTGTGGTTGGAAAGGGGAAGCTTTTTTGCTGCCGCCTGTAGTGGTTGAATTGGAAAGCCTAAAAGATTCCTTATTTGCAGGACATTAATTTTGTTTTTCTCGATTCCCTTGATATACAGATTTTTGTCCCTGTAGCTGAGATGTGAAACCAAGACAGAAACTGATCTACTAGAAGCTATTCTAATTCCAAGGGTTCAAATGCTAGCAGAGTATATCGAGGAAACAATGAAACCAAAAAGTGCGCAATCAGTTATTACCATGTTAAGCTTTCCGCCATTATTACTGCCAAAGCTTGAAACATTGCATTTTAAGGTTACAAAAAGTAGTTGCACTAATTATGTACTGAGAGGTACCATGGCTTGAACCCTCGTCTAGTGGTTGGTTGGTAGGTTGGCTGGCTGGCATCATAACCCCTGACGGCCAAGGCAAGACCATATTAATCTCAGGTGTGACAGTAACATCACTCCAGATTCAATCTTGATTGTGATTTCGTGTGATTGGTACAAATGATCTGAATCTGGTTGGGTTGAGTGGGACATTTTGAGTTTGGTGATTATGTGAAAAGAGGACCAATGACCTAAAAAAGAAAAGTGTTACTATTTGTTTTGGCACAATAGGATGAGAGAAATTAGCTGAGCCAAAATTGCTGCTGTTCAGACAAAGCTCCTCACCCTTCTCACAAGGACTCGTTCAATGGCCATTATCTCTGTCAAGGGCAAGAAACCAATCATTCCACAGCCAAGGACAAGAAACTGATGTCTCTACATCACCGTTCCAAATTAAGCCACCTTCTTATATGATCCCAACCACATTGAAGTGCCTCTTTCTCTCTTCCTTATTAGGCCTCAAATTCAACCAACACAACAGAAATAGATTCATTTTCTCTTGGTTGAATTTCCCTTCATCCATGCAAAAACCTAAGGCCGGCGAAACTCCAAGCTCCGGCCAGCCGACTAGGCTACATCTCTGATCCTCGATGTCGTCTAATTCTTCATCATACCCAACAACTCTATCAATTGGCTCACCGGCAATAGCCCTACTTGTAACCGTAATTCTTCTTGTGCTCTTCTTTATAGGTTTCTTCTCTATATGCTTTTATAGATTTTTTATGGAAGGCATCGTCCACGGTTGGCATCTCAGGCAGAGTTCACTTGGCCTTGTAAATCCGGCTAGTTCAAAAGAGAATCCCGGACTTGATTCTTCACAAATACAACTTTTTCCAACATTTACATATTCAAGCGTCAAAGATTTTCGACGCGAACAACACGGACTTGAATGTGCAATTTGCTTGGCAGAGTTTTCCGATGAAGATCTAGTACGCCTTTTAACGGTTTGCTACCATGTTTTCCACCAAGAATGCATTGATCTTTGGCTTGAATCCCACAAAACATGTCCAGTTTGTCGTAGAGATCTTGACTTGCCTAAGGAAGCATTGGAAAAGGCTCGGATAGGAGATCACCGAGCGGACATTAATGTGCATGATACTAATGAAACAAATGTATTGCTAGAGCATGCCATTAGCATTCATGTTAGCGAAGATAGTGGCGAGGAAGGTAGAGAAGGACATGGTAGAGGAAGCTCGACTCAGGATGTGGACAGACAAAACGAAGGGCATGAAAAGATATTGGGAATGTCAAGGTCACACTCGACAGGGCACTCAATTCTAGCAACTAGAGAAGAAGAGGATAGATATACTTTGAGATTGATGGAACGTGTGAAGGTAAAAATTACAAGGGGGCATTGTGCAACAGGAAGTTGTATTACGTTTGGGGACTACTCAGGCCCTATGAATGATGGCCATGGAGGCTTCTCAGGGTGGTCGCATGGAGGCATCAAAAGAGAATAACGCTTCTATTATGCTCTCCTTTCTTCCTTTTCTAGCACAACATTTTGATTACATTATTTTGTACTTTTTGATCAGCCTAAAAAATTATACAGAATTTATTCAAAGTTGGCTTGCCGTCATTCTGCTGTTTGTAGGCCTCAGAAAAATGCTTAGATACGAGCTTATTGATTCCCTGTCAAAACCGGATTAAGGTATTTAGCTTGCTCTCTTGTTGCCGTTGCCTTATATATAGTCAAATCTTTCCTCTTATGAACAGGACATGGTTGCAACTTTTAAATGGATGACTGTAAGCTTTATAACTGAGATTTTATGAATGCTTTCTCCTGTATAAACACTTTCTTTGTTGCTGAAAGACTTTACAACAAAGTTTTAAATCCTTAGAACTGTCAAGAATATTACTGGACACAAATTTAAGTACCTGCAAAAACAAGCACTTGTGTGTAAATATTTAATTTTATCAAAATATATGAATAGGTCAAGTATTTATTTAAATTATTCATACAAAAAAATAAAATAATAATTTGATTATTTTCTTGAATTTGATTTGTAGTGACTTTATTTATTTATGAGATCAAGTTAAGATTTGTGCTTTACAAGAACATGAATATAGGTGTGCACCGCAGAACAAGATTTGATGATTTGATATTTTATAAAATATCTTTGATTTGTCTTCAAAGTGTTACTGAAGAAGGCTTAAGAGCTTTTGTAAGAGTTTCCTTACTTAAAAAGCTTATCTTGAAGAAAATTTTGTATTTTCTTTGGAAAAAAATGTTCTTTATATCTAGAGTGAGACCCTTTATATAGAGATTTGTAGAGGTATTCAAGTTTTTTGTCAATACCGCATGATATAATTTATTTATTGATTTTTATTTGTGGGATCTTGTATTAATGATAAATATCTTAAATATCTCCTCCCATGTGTCAGCTTTTCATTGACAAAAAAATAAAAAAATAAAGGCTCATTTATTTTCCATGTCATTTATCTCAAATTTATTTTATTTTTATGTAACAATGAAATAAAAATAACACAACAAATTTTGATTGGTTGAAAAATTTTATTTTTATAGATTCCTCCTCAAGACAAGCTCACTTGAACTTAAAAATAAATGGACATGTCTAAAAAAATAAATATAGTTAAGAGAGTTTTATATGTTGAATATATTTTTAGCTAAATTAGTACATTGTTGCTTGGAATTTCACACAAATTAGTACCATTTAACTAAAATTTATTTAATCATATTAAATTCTCACAATAAATTATTATAGATATTTTTTATTGTGAAAATAAAATATAATTATCAAAATTGGAAGTTTATGTGTCAATTTTGATTAAAATTTATCAAATAAATGATAGAATCAAAGTTTAATGCTAGATTTGAAGCAATTATAGATTTTAGAAACTAAATTGAAAATTATAAAACCCACTCTTAACATGTACTATAGCAATGAATGGTAACCAACAACTTTGACCGGCTCATGAGAATTCTTTCTTTGTCGAAAGTGGTTACTATGAAATCTTGTTTTTGTTGACCTTTAGGTCATACATTTATGTTTTTATATATTTTGATGATAACAATAATATAAAAATTAAATTAATAATATGCTTGGTTAAAAATAAACTTTAAATAGGTTTTATATGAAAAACACATCTACAAGCATGATGAAAGTAAAATGAAGACTTAGTTTAAGTAAATATTTTTGGTGTTAAATGTAAATTTTTATATCCTACTTGATAGTACAAATTAAAATGAATGTTCACATTTCATTTTGCATGCATTTTAAAATGATTGATAAAACAGTTCTAAGAATTTACCTAGGATTAAAACTAACAAATTTGGATTTTGCATGACCAAATGAACTAATCGACCGTTTGTTCATTTGTGATGAGCACATGAGAATTCTACAACAACCGATCGACCATTTCATTTGTTATTGGGACTGCAACGGCTATAAACAATTAGTTTATATATATATATATATATATGGAATCAAAATATATATGTTATACAAGCTAATCATAAAAGCAAAAGAACTTCAAAATCATTGATCCTTAATCAATACTCATATTTGTGCAATCAAATCTTCATAGTCGTGCACAAGAACATACATTCTCATTCTCATAACACTTAAATACTTTTAAATCCCTTGAGTGCTATTTAATGAGATATAAAAATGATTAGATTTTTAGTTGTAAAATCTACTCTATTAAGAGAATAATTCTGTAACAACAAAATCACATTTATAAAACTAACAAATTTGGATTTTGCATGAACCGGTCAACTATTTGGGTATACCAAATGAACTAATCGACCGTTTGTTCATTCGTGATGAGCACATGAGAATTCTACAACAACCGATCGACCATTTCATCTGTTATTGGGACTGCAACGGCTATAAACAATTAGTTTATATATATATATATAAGGAATCAATATATATATATTATACAAGCTAATCATAAAAGCAAAAGAACTTCAAAATCATTGATCCTTAATCAATACTCATATTTGTGCAATCAAATCTTCATAGTCGTGCACAAGAACATACATTCTTATTCTCATAACACTTAAATACTTTTAAATCCCTTGAGTGCTATTTAATGAGATATAAAAATGCTTAGATTTTCAGTTGTAAAATCTACTCTATTAAGAGAATAATTCTGTAACAACAAAATCACATTTATAAACCTTGTTGTATTTAGTAACCCAATCAAAGAACTCTTATATATCCATATTTCTATGAAAGTTAGAGAAATATATTGTTAGTCATAATTCATTCTCCTCAAGATAAATTTATCTCTTAGGTTATGACTTGTCATTATCTATAAAACCCTTATAACCTTTTACAACTTCAACCACCAAACTCCTCCATATAAACAAGTTTTGGTTATTCATATAGGATTGCAGAAACATGTACGGGGTTTGGTTCACCTTGAGGTGAGTTCTCATATAAGTCCATTTTCTCATCAAGATTCTTGTTTATGCCTTTTCTTGGCGACAATTAATCTAGTTATTTAGTTATGTCTGCTAATGAATGCTTTATTGGATTAAAGTTCTATAACATGGTTCTCTAAGCTACCTTTTAATTCTTTTGTGATGCCTCTTAAGCCCTCACTACATCCTCCTAGATGGCTTTCACTCTTATATTATAGAGTGGGATGATGTTGTCAACATCTTTTTACATCAAAAAGATCAACCTGCTATAATACCAATTGACGCAATGTATAATGAAAAATTGATAATTAGGATTTTTCAAGCCCTATGTTATAACCTGAAACTATAGAGAAAATATTTGTTCAATAAATTCCAAATAATATGAAATCAATTCTAAAATAACTTATAAATCTTTTTAAATAGGATTTAGTCTGAATTAGTTTAAAAAGGGGGGGGAAATCCCAAAACTACTAGGAAATTAAAGAATCTCAAAACTACTAGTCATATATCTGATGATGAAATATATGTTATAATACTTAACCTTTCTTTCATGACCCAAACATAATAAATTCAAACTATCATTAACATTCCCTTCCAATTGATAAACCTGATACATAATTGCAATCATTAACAGTTAAAGAGAAATGTTTAATGAAATTAAGTATTATAAGACACAAGAATTAGTAAGTAGTGCTTACATATGTTCTGAATCATGTTGCAAATTGCTCATCTTGTAATTGAAAATTTTGAGATTTAATAAGATGTGAATTTTGAGATAGTAAAAATTGATGATGTTGCCTACAATGAATTTTTCAATTTATCAGTTTATGAGAGCATAGAAGAAAAATTATTTAAAAATAACAACATATTAATATTGTACTTTCTAAATAAAAGGTCTCAATTCATCGCAGTTAAATAACACATAATTATGTGCATGTTTGAATTTGATTTCTGTTAAGTATCTTTCTTTTATTACATTTTTTGGTATTGGTCTCCATAATGAGAAAATATTGATAAATTCTTACTTGAAGACAATTATCCATCATCATTGCATCTTAGAACTCAGTTTATTCTTGCTCTCAAGTAAGACTCAAAATGGTACGAGATAAACATTAAGATCTTTTTTATAATATAAACCTCGTATATCGAAGCTTTAATATACACTATGTTCTTAATATTTTTTTTTTTAGAAGTATCTAAATAAAATTAAATGAATTTCTTAAATTTAATTTTAAAAAAAAACAATATAAATTTAAAAAGGAGCGATCGCTCATCAACGATCAGCAGTTTTTGATGGCTGTCATAGAATAGGAGCAAGGGTTCTAGGCTCCTAGCAATTTACAGCTAGCAGCTCCTAATTGTCCGTCCTTTTGTTGACAAGCTCAACTCAACTTCCAAGATGTCGATATAACAAGTTCTTAAAGATATATATACTGAAAGGCCAATGGAAGAAATATTTAGAGAAAATAAAATGATAAAAATCAGCCGTCACTTAAGTAGTGGTTCAACTCGCAAGGGCAATAGTTTTAAACTATAGGGGTAGAGGTGGATACTGATGAACCTGCAAGCGTAAAAATGAAGCTCACCCTTCGGTTAACCTTTAATTATAGGCATAGCCTCACTTTGAATGTCCTGCTGAAATATAGAATTTCAGGAGTACATTCAAGTAACAGCACAGCTTCATCCTCTTGTTCACGTGATTTAATATGGAATTTCATCCTCTTGTCATGTCATGCCGCGTTATCACTGTTATTACAAGCACGCAGTCGGATTAATATATTTATTTTCATGCAGGTTCATACAGGGGAACAAGGAGTGCACTGGGATTTCATTTTCACACTAGCGGCTGGCATCCATAATTAACATCCATATGGAATTTCATCCTCTTGTCATGTCATGCCGCGTTATCACTGTTATTACAAGCACGCAGTCGGATTAATATATTTATTTTCATGCAGGTTCATACAGGGGAACAAGGAGTGCACTGGGATTTCA
>Ga0307508_10003634_pt1 | contig 15462 bp, 14 predicted proteins | sample 9_EM_MG_FD_203089 | JGI IMG/M metagenome (GOLD analysis project Ga0307508, IMG submission 203089) | Populus trichocarpa ectomycorrhiza microbial communities from riparian zone in the Pacific Northwest, United States - 9_EM | ecosystem: Host-associated > Plants > Roots > Unclassified | place...
TACATTGTGACCGATTCCCACCATTGGTTGAAATTGGTGGTGTTTTTCCCATTGAATGGGTCGGGGTTTTTCATCTTCAGTCGGGAGGTGTTGATCCTGGCTGCCGCTTGGGCCGGGGTTGCTGGTGTGGCGGCGGCCATGCCTTCTGCCACTGCCCGGGCTATGGTCCGGGCGAGTTCCTCGGTGGTCAACGTTCTTTGCGCAGGTCGAGGCGACGGCGGTGGGGATGGCGAAGGCAGGGGTGGTAGCGGTCGGAGCGGAGGCTGTGGTGGCATTCCGCCTCCTCCGAACATGGGGTTTCCTTCAGGCGCCGGTGGTGGTGATACTGCGGGCGGGCGGATTCTTCTTGCGGGCCGGGGTGGCACCGGGGGTCGTTGTGCGTCGGGGCTGGGGCTTCCCGAAGGTCCCGCTCGGAGATGCTGCAGGGCATCTGCCAGGCTGGACGTGGTTGCTCGGACCGGGCTTCGCCATGGCGTCGGCCCAGGCGGTGGACTTTCCGGGGCTGGTGCTGGAGTCCTGGGGGTTTCTGGGGCCGGGATTCGCGCGGCTAGGAGCTGTAGGGCCTCGGCTTGCTGCCGGGCTTCTTCTCTGGCTTCCTGTAGCTGCTGTTCCAGGTATTCCACCCGCTGCTGCTGCCTGTCTGCCCATTTTTGGTGCTCTTCTGCCCATAGCTCTACGTTACCTTGAAAGTTCGCTAAATGTTGACTTCTTGCTACATTTGCTTCTGCTAGGAACGATATCGAGTCGTTAAGTCTTGTCAGTTGCGTAGCCTGTCCCACCTGCTTTTTGTCGGCTTCCTGGGTCCGCTCGATGATGGCGCCCCATACGTTGTGCGTAAAGGCCTGGTATGCACTGGCCGCGCCTGCTAGTTCGCTCCGGATCCATTCTCCTGTGATCCTCTGATTAGCGCTTAATCGGTCATATACGTACCTGGTTCCACCAGACAAGTCTCGGTAGGCTTGTTCGATCTGTTGGATTCTTTGGTCGGCGTGGTCATCCGTATTTCCGCAGAGCTGGACCAGTTGCGTCAGGTCCTGTTCCGCTTGTTTCTGCTGTTTGGCTAGCGCGCGGAGCCACGTAGCGGGATTGGCAACCTCTAGGGTCTCCTCGGTTTGTTCCGTTCCGTCGGTGATTTGTAGTACGTTTCTGGGGGCTTCCAGGCGGAGCATGTTGAAGTCGGTGGATGCCATTTTCAATATAGGTCAAGGAAGTGTCCGGTGTAGATAGTTTCGTCGTCCAGGAATTCGTAGTCACCAATTTCTCTGAATTCGAGGCCATTGAGGTTGGCGCACTGTCTAAAAAGAGCACAGGTAGCCCAGTACTGCGTGTACCAGTGCCAAGGCGTGATGTCGTTGAGTTCGACAGGGGCTGGTCCGTCGTCGTACTCGTTCCACTCGTTTTCTTTTAGGGCGGTTGCTATTTCTTCGTTGATCGAGCTGAAGGTATAGTCAAACTGGTAGCTGGACTGGGGTTCGAGAATCGTGGCCAAGTCGAGCAGGAAGAAATGCTCTTGTTCGAATGAGGGCATGAAAGTAGGGTGATTTTGAGATCAAGATTATAGTGTGACACTGGGGTTGTTACGTAACCGGAGTGTATGGAGAATCAAAGGTAATCAGGCCACTTTCGATAATTCACAACGGAATAATCTTAGATCTTGTGTGTGGGTTCGGTGGTAGTGTTGGTGAGGATGTTCGTGCTGTTTTCTCCCCTGTTTCCGAGAGAAAACCTCTTTCTTTTATGGTGGAGGTCGTAGCGTGAGATTTGATGAACCAGCGTGAGCGCTGGTGACTCGGGCTTTTGGATTTCCCCGAGGTGCGGGGACCCTGTGGGTGATCCATTGGTCATAGCAGGGTGTAGATAAGGGGAGATGAGGTTTCATGCACCTTGCGGCACCCTAGGCTCAGAGTCCTCCGTCTCTCCCTGAGGCGAGAGCTCCCTGGGGAGCCACGTACTGTATGAGGGCCATGCAGTCGTGCGGGGTCTAAGTTCTAGAGCCTGTCGATCACCCTGAGGTGACGCAATCTCCCTCTGGAAAGAGATCCGTTCGTTTGCACTTCACCCCCTCATCTCCGGAGTTAGCCTAGGTCCGGTTTTCTCGGCCGACAGCTAATCTCCATCTCCTCGATCTCCTACCTAGACTCTCTGACATCATTATCCATGCTTCAGAGAGCCACTGGGGCTTTTTCTGAAGGCCCGTGATGAGTCTCCCTTGCTACGTACTCTAGCTAATTACTAAGGTGTAACACAGCGGCAAAGCGAGTCCTCCGATATTTCAAAGCAACAGCCGATGTCAAGCTCGTCTTTCCCAGCACGACTTCCACAGAGGCGTCACCTCTAGTCGGATATACCGATTCAGACTTCGCTGGCAACAGAGCAGATCGGAAGTCACAGGGTGGCCATATCTTCAAGGTGTACGGAGCCCCCATTTCCTGGCTCTCACGCAAGCAAGGACTAGTCGCATTCTCTACCACAGAAGCCAAGTACATTGCTTGCTCCGATGCAACCAGAGAAGCAGAGTGGTTGGCACAACTGCACAAGGACGTTACCAGTGAGACTGTAGTTCCAACGATCTACTGCGATTCCAATGGCGCGTTGAAAACGATCTACTCCGGAGTCTCAAGCCCTAAGACCAAGCATATCGACATCCGGTACCACATCAGTCGCGACTGGCAAGAGCGCGGAATAGTCAACATCACTGACATTTCCACTGATGACAATCTGGCCGACATCATGACCAAGGCTCTCAGCCCTGAAAAACACCAACACTTTGCTACCGGTATTGGCCTACGCACGAAAATCTGAAGTTTTATTGGTTTTATTGGTTTTATTGGTTATCTTCTGTACGGACGATTGGAGTTGGTACTCTTTCCTAGCAGGTTTCTCCCACTGGGTTTACTGTGTAGGTTTTAATGAGGCCAACGGGGAGTATTGGGCATATATTCTCTCGTTTTTTTTATGCGCTTGCTGCTTTGTTTTCACGGAATACGGAACGCAGCAAGCGAGGAAGTGTTGTAATATCTCACTCGTTGCTTAGTCATGGTGGGCAGGCATGGACCTGCCCCTATATTCTCCTTTCTCTCGAGGCTTCAGCCTTACTTAGACAATACACACATTCATCACTTTCAACAGAGACGAGAGGTTGCTCGGAAGAGTGACAAGCAATGACTGCTTCTGGTAGCAAAAAGGCAAAACCAACACCACCGCCGTACAGGGGTGGCTTGGAAACCCCAGAATTGAAAGCACCAACTAGGAATTAAACTCCTAGCCTGCAGTGAATTCCCCCATTCCAGGTTGTGATGGTGTCTGTTGGGTAGTTTTATACCACTAAGCCATGTAGGGTTTTTTGTGAAAGTTAAAGCCACATGCCCACTAAGACCCCAACAGCGATTTATTTGACCAGCCAGTACACACAGCGCCATATACGAAGAGAAGGAAGAAGAGATGGAGACAAGCCTGTATCGGACGAAGAGGAAGATCTTACACCAGGAGAGACTGAATCTCATAACATGAGGAGCCCCACGTGGGTGAAGGTCAAGCCCTAGATCACTGAGATACTCTGGAAGAGAACCTCGACAGCTACTTCAGGATGAGGGGTCACGAGAAACATGATCCATTCCAGGAGGAGGAGCTGCTCCTCTTAAAGGAGGGGTCCTCCACTAGCGCTAGTGTGTGACTGTCTGTCTACAAAAGCCCCTAGGGCAGCCAGGTGCCAAGTTCCACAAACTCTAGAAGCCACGCTAGTGACCACGCTAGCCACTCTAGACGTAGCATCCGCAGCGCCCAGAATCATCCCCCTACAACCACTTCCCTCTCAATAAAACAAGCACCGTCCCCCCAAAAGAAAAATCAACAAACACAACTTATAACAATAGTGGCGATCACAACGTAAATACGCACCGAATGTAACAAAGTGCACTCCAACGCAACCGAAAACAGCAAAATATACCTGGCCCACCACACATCGCCTACACCTCCTGTCACTCCCGTTCCATCCACCGGTAGACTCGTAGGCCATTCGCAGCGTGGTATTCACCCCGCAGCTCGTTGCTGCTGCCTCTCAGGTTCACCAGCAGTTCCTACGTAGGGTCAGTATAGCTGACCCATTTGACCAGATATTCGAGATCTCGAACCGTGGTGCCTCTATACTCGCAGATCGACTCCACCTCGTACTCGATGGTAGCAGTAGAGCGTAGTGGTGGCGGGGGTGGGTGTTCACGGGTTTTGTCGACCTTCAACAGTTTGAGGTGTACGACGTTGAAGACCAGGTGTAAGCGTCAGTGCGCTGGGATGTCGAGAACAAATGCATTCTCACCCACAGACTTCAGGATCGTAAATGGACCGGCATATGGATGTTGAAACTTTTGTGAGTTGACGTTGTCGTTGGCAGTGGAATTGACATTGGCGTAGCCGACTGGCAGCAAATGGGTGTCCAGGAATACCGAATCGCCTACCCGAAACGGGTGCGGCTGGCGATGCTCGTTTGCTTCCGACACCATTGTCAGCTGGGTTTCTTCCATTCGCTCTCGAAGCATTCGTAGGATCTTGACAAGGCGTTCTGTGTATTCCGTTCCCGGTCTCGATATCGGCGTCCGTGGTCCTGGTGCCAACAGATCTAGTGGAAGTCTCGGAATGTATCCATCATCGGCTTCGAACGGCGAAATGCCTATAGCCTTATGCTTTGCCGCATTGTAGGTAAACACTGCCAGCGGCAACAAATGGCTCCACTGCTCGGGGAATTTGAGTTGCGCTATATATGCCTTCAAAAACGTTTCCAGAGTGGCATTCGCCTTTTCCGCCTGGCTGTCCGATTGTGGATGGTATGCTGTTGACATCCGAAGCCTGATTCCGAGTTGTGAACACAACGATTGCCAGAAGCCGGAGGTAAACCGGGTATCCCGGTCGGACACAATCGATACAGGCAGCCCCCATGACCGTTCATAACCGTCGATAAACGCTGTCGTAAACTTCTCTGCGGTGAGATCGGCTTCTTTAATGGGAATCCACCATGCTCGCTTCATTAGGGGATTGATAATTGTCACTACTACATCGTGGCCAGCTTCCGATGTTGGCAACTTGGTGACGAAATCGGTATTCACTCGTTCAGCCCATTCGAGTGGAATCGGTAGCGGCTGTAGAAGTCCATACAGCCTGGCATTCTTGTGTTTGATTCGGTGGCATACGTCACATCCGGCAATCCATTCTGCGATTGAATCTGTCAACTTTGGCCAGTAGTACTGTGAACCAACCGCTGCTGCTGTTTTTGCGATACCACTATATCCGCCGCCCAGAATAGCATCGTGTGCTTCCCGAACCACGTCTGCTCTCATGGACTTCGGAATACACAGCTTTCCGCCTGATGGCTTATGAAACAGAAGGCCTTCTTTGAGTGTGTACGACTTTGCTCATTCCTGAATACGACGAGTCTGTTTCGAGCTTGCCTTTTTGTTTTCCTTTTCGTCGGTATTGCTCAGATATTGTAGAACGGGGCCAAAAATCGCGTCTTCTACGTAGCCATTTCGCACATCATTTAGCCACTCAGTTGAGGCTGATACACGCATCTCGATGATGTTGAGGTGCTGCAGATCGGCTTTTGGCTGCTCGACTTCTGACTGCCCTCCCTGAGTGTAGGCAATCCTGCTGAGCGCGTCTGCCACCACGTTTGCCGCTCCAGGAAAGTACTTTACCTCGTAATTGTGCTGTTGGAGCCTGTCAAGGTGACGCCACTGACGGCTTGTCAGCTTATTCTGCGCCAGAATATGTTGCAACGATGTGTGATCCGTATAAATGGTGGTACGTTTTCGACCGTGGATGTAGCAGGCCCAATGTTCCAAGTTTGCGCTGATCGCAAGAAGTTCCCGGTCATATACTGAATATCTCGTCTTAACTGCGTGAAGCTTCCTTGAGAAATATCCCAGTGGCCGCTCTACCAATCTTCCTTCAAACAGCTGTTTTTGAGCCAAAACACCTCCAATAGCCGTGTCCGAGGCATCGGTTTATAGGATGAAATCGCCTTCCGGATCCAGTGTTGCCAGGACCGGTGCAGATATCAGTGCCTGCTTGAGGTCTCCGAACTGCTCCCCGTGTCGACTGGTCCACATGTAGTCGTTCCTGGGCTTTGCGGCGAGGTCATATAGCAGATGGGCCCGGTAAGCGAATTTCGGAACGAATTTCCTGTAGTAACCTGCTAAACCGAGGAAACTGCGAAGTTCCATAGGCGTCCTGGGTGTTGGCCAATCCCGTACTGCTCTGACCTTCTTCTCCTCGGTGTGAATACCGTGTTTATTCACTCTGAAACCGACGAACGATGTTTCCAGAGTACCAAACACACATTTGGCCTCACTCAGACGCAAACGTGCGTTCCTGAAATGATGAGCACGTTGTCAAGGTATACGATTGCGTTTTGGTGGTGTGGATGTAATATCTTGTGCATCATATGCATGAAAGCAGCTGGCGCGTTTGCAAGTCCAAACGGAATAACCTTATACTCGTAGAATCCGTCCGCTGCTATGAATGCAGTCTTGTGGCAGTCGTCAGAATGCACCCGTACCTGGTGGTATCCGCTTGCCAAGTCCAGTTTGGTGAAAACCCGTGCTCCGTAAAGCTTATCCAGCAAATCCTCAATATATGGCAAAGGGTACCGGTCTTTAGCCATTATTGCGTTCAATCCACGGTAATCGACACACATTTGGAGCGTGGCGTCCGGGTTTTTCACAAAGATTATCAGTGCTGCATAACGTGAATGTGAGTCCGTCACCCACCCGTTTGCAAGCAACTTCTTAATCTGTATCTCGAATTCCTTCCTCTCGGACTGTGTCATTCGGTACGGCTGGTGGTGTGGAATTTTTGCTGTCGGATCGGTATAGATACGGAAATCATGTTCTCCTGGTGGCTGAAAGAGATCATCAAAGTCCCGACGGATTTGGACTCTCCACTTCCCCAGATCCGCCAAAACGGATTCATCCTTACCGAATTCCTCGCCCACCCATCATTCACGGATGTCGATCACATATATCCTGTCGCCACTGGATTTTGTCATTGCCTATCGTGTCTCGTTTGCGGAAATCAGGTTGATGGATGCCGTTTGAGCTACCGCTTCGCAGTGGTTGTGAACTTCCCGGTAGCGGCCCTGGTGAGGTCGAAGTCCTTTTAAGGAAAGCCTGGGAATGAATGCCGGTCGACCGTCTGTCAGTCAAGACCAGTCCGTATCCAACAGGTGCAAGACGTTGTCAGAATCCACTAAATGGTGCGTTCTCGAGTGCCAATTTTTTCCAATAATAATGTCGTAGGCGCCCTTAAGATCAAACACAGTGTACCAACCAGTAACATCTGCATAGTTCCCTGTGCCCCCCCCGTATACGTCCGTTAAGCCAGACCTGGTATCTATCCTCGGGAGGGTGTTTGGTTCCGGCCGTGATGATTGTCATACGGCCAGCGTGTCGAAAAGGTAAGCCGAGCTGCTGTGCAAAAGTGGTGTCGATATAACAGTGGGATCCACCCGGGTCCAGTAGGGTGTAGGCTGAGCGAGTTTTGGAATGAGAGGTTTGGACTTTAGTGTAAAAACGTAACAAATCACTTTTATCATTAATGTTCTTCCATATAACATTAAGGTTTGTCAAATAAAGTCTCGCCGCCTCTCGTTCTCTAGTAGGAGGACGCTCTGTCACTCCTACTGAGCCCCTTTTCCCTCGCTCTGTGCCAACTTACCGGTCTTATCCCAATCCGATCCACCCAAATCCAACAAGTCCGTCAATCCTCCATTTTCATGTGGCGTTCCCTCCTCTGACCAACCTCCATCGAAGTACGCACCGGACCTTGCCTCCGGATCGTCGACGTTGTTGACGTGTTTGAACGGCGCATGCCAATTTGGTTGGTTGGTACGGTACGGTGGCTGTTGAATAGGTGGCGGCTGGTGGGATGACTGACAGTACGGTGACTGTTGCGTAGATGGCGGCTGGTGGGGTGGATGATGCTTCTGGAGTCCTTCACGCCCTCCCTTGCATCCTCCTCGAGGCTTGAATTGCACCGTACGGTTATCCGTGGCTGGATTGCCGCATTGGCGTATGATGTGACCGAACCCGAGGCAATGGTGACACTGTATCTTTCTGTCGACAACCGCATTCAGTTGGTCATTCTCGATATTACTCAAGTCCATCGGGTCGCCGTGCGCGGTGGGGGGCCTGGCTGGGGATTGGGCCTGGGTGACGCTACCGGATGGCATCGACATAAACGGCAGAGTCTGTGCGGCGACGATATCCATCATGCCGGACAGTGTCATCTGCTTCTGACTATCGCCACCGAGTATATCCGTAAGGCGTGCCAGCGGGGATATATCGTTTTGCGTTGCTTCCGGCAGCTTGATCAGGTATTTCTCCCACAGCAGATTTTCCCTCATAATGGTGAGCGACCCGCCCAGAATGGTGATCAGCTCTAATGCTCGCTGGTTGAACTTCAAAACCTGAGGGCGATTGAACTTCAACGCATACCATTCGCGGCGGCTTACCGAAATAGCCTGTTCCGGAATGTACTGGCGCTTGAAGAGGACCTTCACGGCGTCCCATGTGGTATTGTAGTTGTAATCCTTTGGTGGGATAGTATCCACACCCTGCTTCTTCATGCAGTTCTCAAACCAGTGGAACACTTTGGCAGTGAGAAAACGCCAGAAGATGTCGATCTTCTGATTGTCTTCGGACGCTTTTTGACAGACTGCTCCTCCCTGTCGACCGTAGTGCTGCACGTCTTCGAGAAATTGAGCGACAACCTCTAAGTCCTGGGAACCATCAAACCTCTTTGGCTCATGCGGCTTGATTTTTTTAACGATCAGGTTTTGGCTCAGGGCCCTATCTTGTAGTTTTGCAGTTTCTTCGCTGATGGTAAAGAGGTGATCGCAGCGCTGCTTTCAAACCGCCGTCTCCTCCTCTGCCTTACAAAGTCGGTGCTCCAGTGCCGCCAGATCCGCAATCTTCACAGCAGCCTCCCGGTGGCTGTTGTACCACTGGGCGTAGGCATTTAGGACCCCTTCGGCTGAAACAGCTATGACTACCGCGTTTTCATCGCGCGAGAGGTTCGCTTCACCAATCCACTCGAGTAGCTCGCCCGGCTCCGGCCAGAGTTTCGGGGTGTTTGACATTGCTCGCTGTTTCGGCATGTCTTGTTTTGTTCGCCGCGCTTTTTTGAAAATGCTCGCCATGCTTTGGAAATACTCAGCGCTTCTGCCCAATGCATGGGTTATATAGGCAGTAGCTCAGCCCGGTGAACGGGTAGTTGAGACTGCTGAACGGCGTGTGTGTACGGCATGTGTGTATGGCGTGTGAATACAGCGTGTGAATACGGCCTGTGAGTATCTTTTTCTTGAAGGTCAGCGCACTGTATGTGACTGGAAACAGCTTGGTGAGACGTAAGGTATGTGCCCCGAAACGCCGGCCCCCGTGGTTACCACTCGCCGCGCCCTCCCGCAGCTACTTTTCACGTAAGAGTCCATTCGCTGGGCCATCCCGTGTTTCGTCGCTCGGTTTCCTCGTTTTTCTCGATTTTCTCGTTGTCCTCTTGGGATCTTGAAAATGCTCGCCGCGCTTTGGAAATGCTCAGTCCTTCTGCCCGATGAATGGGTTATATAGGCAGTAGCTCAGCCCGGTGAACAGGTAGTTGAGACTGCTGGACAGCGTGTGTGTACAGCATATGTGTCCGGCACGTGAATATGGCGTGTGAATACGGTGTGTGAATACGGCGTGTGAATACGGCGTGTGAGTATCTTTTTCTTGAAGGTCAGCGCACTGTATGTGACTGGAAACAGCTTGGTCAGATGTAAGGTATGGGCCCCAAAATGCCGGCCCCCACACTTACCGCTCGCCATGCCCTCCCGCAGCTACTTTTCACGCGAGAGTCCATTCGCTGGGCGGTCCCGTGTCTCGTCGCTTGGTTTCCTTGGTTTCTCAATTTTCTCGTTGTCCGCTCGGGAACTTGATGTTTCTGCACCCTTCTTCTGCTCGCCGCTCATCACACGGTGTAATAAAGAATGCTCGCTGCTGGTCGTGCGGGGCAGGGAAAATAAAGAATGCTCGCTGCTGGTCGTGCGGGGCAGAGAAAATAAAGTGTTGCTACCAGTTGAGGGGTCGCGAGAAACATGATCCATTCCAGGAGGAGGAGCCACACCTCTTAAAGGAGGGGTCCTCCACTAGCGCTAGTGTGTGACTGTCTGTCTACAAAAGCCCCTAGGGCAGCCATGTGCCAAGTCCCACAAACTCTAGAAGCCACGCTAGTGACCACGCTAGCCACTCTAGACGTAGCGTCCGCGGCGCCCGGAAGCATCCCCCTACACAGGAGGTTTGACTGTACAGTGGGTAGTGTGGTGATGCCTGAGTAACCGAACACAGATGAACGGAGGGAGCTGAGGATACAGACATGGCATGGTATCACAGGGTGATCTGGTCGGTGAAACACTGTAGTAATCAGAAGCCTTCAAGAATACCTTGAGGGAGGCCTCCCTGCAGTCGAAAGTGGTTATTCCATATGAGGGCCAGCGATGAATGAAAGCTGTAATGAGTAATGAGATTGGACCAAAGGGACTCCAGGTAGCGAAATGACTGGAGGCATGGCGATGACAAGGAGTGGCTAGATTGGTGGACTGTGGCGACTAATTGGTAGTATATAACTAGTAGGCACACAGCAGTTGACGATGACTAATGGTCACAGGTCAGGTCAAGAGAAGACATGAAAGTAGAGCTTCTATAGCTAGGGTAGGCAAGACAAAGTAGATAGAAGGGGGCAAGACAAGATCCAACGAAACAAGACAAACAAGTCACCGCGAAGAAGAAAAGGAGAAGCAGCTACTAGCCGTGCAGAAGTACCAGGGAAAAGGGAGGGAAGAGTGATGATGAGCCTGTGGAAGCTGGAGATCAGAACGAGTATAGGGCGTGCTGGCCACATCAGTCTTCATTGGATCTGCACCACCAATCCCACTGTTTACATTGGGCCGTGGGAGTAGGCGGAGGGGTCAGTTGAACCAGAGTGATGTGGCAATAAGATGAGATCCTTGTACCTCCAAATGCGCGAGGGGAAGTGACATCTCATAACAGTACTTGCAGACAGCATACTCCAAAGATATATGGATATCAGTTGGGAGCGCTGACAGGAGGGTCCCAAAAAGAAGGAGAAGGTCCAGAAACTTTGATGACGAACCTCAGCCACACCAAACCAGATCAAAGGGTGTGGCAATGGTTGCCACAAAGTATATTTGATCTGGTACGAGGTATATATACCGAGTAGAAGATGGAGGGCTGTGCATGGCATGCATTTGGGTGAGGTTCGGTTGAACTGTAAGCGGTGGGCTCCGAATCAGTACATTGTCACTCATAGATTGAGCGGGGAAGCTGTTTCTTTACCTCCTGTTCAATTCATCTGCATGTAGCTTACCAACTGCTGCTGTACATACGGCTCCAAACGTATGGAGATTCCACTTGTTGCAATGCCATAGTCAAGAGGACGGCAGGGGCCAGTCGAAGTGGGGCCAAAAGATAGTTGCGAAAACCTAGCTCCCACCAATGGCGGTTACGTGCCACCTCGTCTGAACACGCAGCCTCCAGAAATGAGCAATGTTGTTTGTATCACACTTACTAGTTCTTGCCATAAGGTGGTCACACTTTGTAGCCTCTCGCGCGAGTCACTATGGTGTCGTGATTTGCAGATTATGCTCTTACGGGGCGACGAGCAGAGTGGGATGGGAGGGTGGTGTGTAACATTTCCACAACACGAACGTCAGGCCGTGGTGCAACGTAGAACTTCCCTAGACAGTGATACCTCGAAGCGATGCAACATAGTGGTAGAAGCACTGATGGCTAGCAACGTTGGACATGTAATAGTTGTAGGTGATGGAAGTAGTATGTGGTGGTAAGCGGTCCCTCTCCTTTCCAGCACAGCTCGCTGCCATATATGGCTTCCGACTGCACACATGCTGTCATAACCTTGTGGCAGTTGCCTGTTGTCAGGCCCATCTGTCCTGTCAGTCTTCGTAGCCTAGCCCATTCCTTCCTTTCTTTAGCATGGCTCTCTGGTGATCTCTTAGCGTGAGGGGGGGGGTCCAGCCATATTCTGAGCCACCTGGTTGTCTCTTTGTTGAATGGGACCTCTCTGTCCGCCGCCCTAATTGTCGCGGTGGGGTCTTTCCTTCTTTGGCTACATAGTATTGTCTCACTTTTGTTGTGGTCGAAGGTGACCCTGTTCCTCTAGCCCCACTTGCATGTCACTTCTGCTGCTTTCGAGAGCCTTTCGGCTACCTCCCCATCTGTCTTCCCTTCAGCCCACCATGAGATGTCATGGGCAAAGCTTAGCGCTTTAACTGCCTTGCACTTCCGTTCCACCTCCTCAAATATGCCCAAAAGATATGTGATGAATAGGATCGGCGCCATGGGAGAGCCCTGCAGAATGCCTGTTTCCACCTTGCGAGGCTCTCCTTCCATCCCGTCGAGTACGAGTCTGACCCATCGATTTCTCATGAAGCTTCCCGTCCATCAGGATTCAGATTAAGAGCCAGAGGCCCGATGGTACGTTAGCTGACAGTACCAAGAGGCTTGCCTCAAGGTTCAACCAGCTGAAGACAGGCCACGCCAGGACCGGACAGTACCTCCACTGGGCTAAGGTTTGCCCCGATGCCCAGTGCTGGTGGTGCAAGTGTCCCTCGCAAACAAGAGACCACCTCTTCAAGGTGTGTCCGGAATGGAAGATGCAGCAAAAGTTGCTGTGGGCGGAGGTGCAGAGGGAGACGGGGAGGTGGAAGAGTTGGGGGAAGTTCCGCAATCTACTCGCCGACAGGAGATGCGAACAGGCGGTGCTGGACTTCCTCACCTCAACGGATGTCGGAATACTGGTGCTACCCCTGAGAGAGGACAACGCTGGGAGCCAGATGTTAGAGTAGAAGCTCCGGGAACACTGCGAGCGGGAAGAGGAACAGGGGGCGGAGGCAGAGGTACTGGGTGCTATGGGAGGATCGTGTGCCGAGGAGGAACGACTGCTGTTCCTCCCCATGCCCTCCTTCATGGTATCGGCAGACGAGGAGTAGGGGATGACCACTTTTCCTATGTCATTTCCCTTTGTGATTTCCTTGAGATGTATAGTATCATCTTCGGACAGGCCTGGACGGAGGGCGAAGGGGAGCTTGCAATGTGCCGCCACTGCGCGGACTGCCTACTGACATCCCCGCCCTTCCAGCAGTACACACCATCGCCGAGCACCAATCTCACAACCACCCCCAGACGAAACTCAACGCCGACAAATGCCAAGATTTTCGACCCACACACCCAAAAATCGCACAAAACGAGCTTTGGAGGCATCACGATGTCTGACGAAGAAGGCACAGGGGACTACAGAGAGGAGGAAATGGAGGATGGCAGCGGAAGCGAGCTCAGCGAGTTCAAGAGCAGCAAGGTGGAGATGGAAGAGGGGGAGGAAGAGGCGGAGGGCTGGGAAGGAAAAGGGCGCGGGAGCCCCAACTTCGAGCGCGCCGCCACGGGCGCAGGAAAGCAGCAGAGCACCCAGGAATTTTTCCAGCGCGGTGCCCAACACAGCACGGGCGAACTGAACATCTTCAACACGCCAGGGAAAATGCCCATGAGGGGAGCACTTGCACACTCACTCTCAGCAGCGGCCAGCAGCCCACAGCAGGTGGGACTGACAGAGGCCCTGAACTTTGTCAGCAGGCCAAAGGAGGGGGCAGGAATAGAGGGTGGCGAGGGGGGCGGATTGGAAGGAAGTGAGGGGGTGGAGGGAATGGGCATAACGGCGGATGATTCGGCCGAAGAGGTGGCCAATCAGGAGGAGAGCGAGAGGATTACAACCCCGACCCCCACCCCAGCTCGGTGGGCAACCCCTACCCTGGTGCCGGTTACCCCCTCCCGGGGAAGCAAGAGAATGGCTGTGGGGACCCCGAACCACCACAGGCCGCGCAGGGCCACGCCGCGGCCAGCAGCGCGCTCGGTCCTGGCTGGCTTTGCAGCAGCCTCAGGGTTGGAGCAGATTTTGGGCGCCATTGCGCAGGTGGAGTGGAAACTGGCAGGCGCAGTCTCCAAGTGGCAAGGGAACATGGTAGAAGGGTTGGCAGCGGTTATGGTCCACGTGGAGGAAATGGAAAAGAGGCTAGCAGTCAAGCTGTTGGCCATGGACAGCATTGAGACGAAACTGGCCCAGAAGGGGCAATGGGAGGTAAAGCAGTAGGAGGACTTGGCTGGACTGATGAGGCTGAGGCGGGAGGACACCAGGGAAGTAACGAGGGTTGTGGACGAGATAGCAGCAGCAGTGGGGGGGATCCATGTACCGGCGGCAACAGTGGAGCCAATGGAATGGGTAGTGGCAACCAGACAAGAGCCAACGAAGGGCGCAGCAGCCACCTCAGTGGAGGGAAAGAAGGAGGGGGGGACGCCATGGAGGGGGTGGAGTGGGAGGGGTTGTTCACATCGCAGTATGTGCCAGCACTGGAAGGGCCGGCACTCGTACCAGGGAGAGCCCCAGGAGCAGAGGAGAAGAAGCAGAAGAAGGGAAAAGGCAAGGAGGGGGAAATGCAGACCGCGGCTCCTGCGGCGCTGCCCCTTGCGCCCAAGGGATCAGTCCACCAGCAGCAATGCCAGGCAGCGGCCGACGCTGCCAGGGCAGGCAACGAGGTACCAGGCCCAATGCCCTGGACAATTCTAAAGCGCTCAGAGATGGCAGAGAGGGAACACAAGGAGAGGAAGAAGGCGGAGGAGAGATGGGAGGAGAGAGCGAAGAAGGTGGCGGAGAGGGTTTAGGAAGAGCGGAGGCAGACAAAGGCCAAGGCTGAGGCAAGGAAGAGATGGGAGGCAGGCAAGCTTGAGGCAGAAGAGGAGGAAATCTATGGCAGGGCAATGAAACCGATCTCGAACCTCACAGACGAGAGTGAGGATTTCGAGGAGATGGCAGCTGGGAAGTGAATCGCACACATGGCAGGAATACGGGCACTGGAAGAGGCCTGGGAAGGCAGCCAGGCCCAGCCTCAGACAGCGCTGACCGGGCTGGGACAAGCGAACCAGCAGCAACAACAGCAACAACAGCAGCACCATCAGAAGCAGGCCCAACCCCCAGCACCCCAGTGGAACCAACAGTAGGGGCAGCCTCCGCAATGGCCGCAGCAGAGGCAGGTGCCAGCAGCAGCATCTTATGCCCAGTGTGACACTGGAACGTCCGGTCAACGTCGGAGTGACGGTAATATTGAGCTGGTCAGGTTTCTCGATAGTCACGAAGGAGATGGGGCGCGCGCGGTCTTCGCCGGCATTCAGTTATTATACAGGAATAACACCACCCATGACAATCCTTCCAAGCTCACCCACCGTTAAGGGATTCACAGCGAATAATCTAAGGGGTTCGGTTCGATAGTGGAACCGCCCGCTGGCTCGCGCACTCGGTGGCGTGCTCGCGCAGTGGGTCGCAACGGCGGTGGGTTGGCGCATGCCCGGCGGCGTG
>Ga0307508_10003635_pt1 | contig 15462 bp, 12 predicted proteins | sample 9_EM_MG_FD_203089 | JGI IMG/M metagenome (GOLD analysis project Ga0307508, IMG submission 203089) | Populus trichocarpa ectomycorrhiza microbial communities from riparian zone in the Pacific Northwest, United States - 9_EM | ecosystem: Host-associated > Plants > Roots > Unclassified | place...
AAGTGGAGGAGATTGGGCAGTCCTTGTGCAAGTGGACCATTTAAGGGCAATATTCGCGATGCACGAAGGACGAGGCGAGTGAGAGTGGATGATGAAATGAGCGCAGCAGGTTCCCAAGTACCCGCCCGCAGATCCAGCACCCGTAATTTGCTGCACTTGTTGACGAACTGAGCTGTTTGCTGGCCAACTCGAGGCTGCGAAATGCGACAGTAGCGGAGGCGTGAGGTAGGCAGGGTGAAGACACGGAAAGGACGGGAAGTTTCATAATAGAATGTTTGCAGGCGGGACTTCTTGCTAAAAGAAGGGGGAAATGACCCGCTTTCAAAAACGTACCCCTTAGCATAGAGATGACGAATGTTTAGCAGCTCTGTTGTGTGTGTGAAGAGAGGGAAATCAACTCTGTGTTCGAAATAGACATCTAGAGTATGAGCCCGTCGAAGACGTGCGATAATATGATTGTAATGAGCGACCCCGTTGACGTTAGGCAGATGACGGAATCTGACGGAGAGATCTAATTGCAGCGTTCCCGACCGTCCTAATATCACGCATACCATCTCCTCATAAAATGCCAATGGTGTTTTCTTGCCCCGGCCACCCACCATTGGATAGAAAACGGCAACTGAAGTCCATAAAGACAGGCATTCATGCGCGATTTTCCTCCAGAGTCTGCAGATGGATCCTACGAGCACCTGATATCTAAACGGAGCCGTGTCAATCCCTTTGCGCTTGTGGTTCGGAGCCGGGCAACCCATGACGAAAATGTGTGCTATGAGTTCATTGGGGAGACGATGGATGGCGGATGTCAAAATTCGTTCGAAATCTAGCGTTCGTCGCCGTCCGCGATCGAGTGTTCTGCGGCATTGCTATGAGTATGACGGCGATGCCTTGTGAAAATTCTCTGACGTCGCGCGTGAGCACTCAAAGCAAGTTGACTTAGTTCAAGCCGACCACGAGGCGCCGTTCCTGAAAAGGCAATGACCATCGATCGCTTCCCCCACCTGTCAGATTTGTTCTCAAATGATGATATCAATACCGTTTCACTGAAAGTTTTCGGTGCCGCCATGAGCACGGCAATACAGATGCCAGAACGCCCCAAGGCACTACGGTCGACTCGGACATCTGAGTTGAAAAGCGAATGATGAATACAGTACTCACAACAATTCAACAAACGACGTGCAGGAAAGAAAATGCTACTAGTCCTGACGATGTAGTAAAGATCGTAAAGCTATTGACAGTACAATACCGACCTTGACAAAGGGAGCGCGAGTTTAGATCAGCCAAGACTCAAGGGCAGTGATGCAATTCAGTCCAATAATCCCAGCAACAACTCGACACCCTCTCCGGACAGCGATAAAACTGCGATTGCCTGGCGCTTGCGCTGGACGAGCTCAAGAGACCGTGGCCGAGTGTTTCGATTATGAGTGCTAAGACAATAGGCGATCTGGTGCCGACTTTCGTCATTTCACAGATCTATTTGTGTCTGCGGAACAAGAACGCAACGCCAACTTATATTAGAGATCTCTTGATGCGAGAAATGCAGTGATTGAGCTACAACAGCATCATGATAGAAGACAACCGCCCATACTATCCTGGGAGGGAAAGGGGGGCGCAGCGATAGGGAGAGGACTCCTCACCAGACAGAGCCCGCCCTCAGCTCACAGAAGTCATCAATGACCGCTAAGCTGAACTGGGCGCCGGGACAACAAGAAACGGTGGAGTTGATATCAGGTGGTGAGGAGTGGTTCGGATTGATTGCAAGTGTCCTCGGTTTGTTTCAAGCAATCTGTGCGGCAAGACGGTAAGATATCGCGACTAAAACGATTATAATTTTGTAGGAGTGATTATGATAGCCGGAGGATTCTCTTACGCGCAATGGCCAGATTTGTTTGCATCGGATATAGAGAGACCTTTAGTCTGCGATCCAGTCCGCGATGACACTCAATGGGCACCAAGACGCTGCTCCGTAAACCTGTCGCCTCACTTCAAAGTCGCCGGTTTTTATGGGGTTGATGCACTGCTGCAAGCGCCACTCAGGTTGCCCATTACAATCCCGGCTGCAAAGGAGCGGGGCGATGTTTGGCAAGGCGCCCCATCTTGTTTCCGCCTCCTGGAAGTCAGTCATCAAGATAAGGAGTCGTACGGGTTTCCTTCTAACTCCGTCGCCTAACTCTTCCTCCCTATGGGTACGGATGAATTCAATTACTTCTGGAGCGTCACCCTCGTCAATTTGAAGTGCAACCAGCCGTGGTGCGCCGCGTAGTATCTCGATGAGGTATGAACCGTACGATACCCACGGATGAATGGCCCTTCCAAACTCGATGGACAATGACTTCAGGGACGGCAGGGGCGTCCACGATGACGCATGAATCGGCAGCTCTGTTCCGAGGGCTTCGTCGACTTGAAGGCGCAAGTGAAGAAGGTTGGGCAGTCCTTGTGCAAGTGGACCATTTAAGGGCAACACTCGCCATGCATGAAGGTCGAGATGAGTGAGGGTGGATGACGAAATGAGCGCAGCGGGTTCCCAAATGTCCCCCCACAGTTCCAGCACCCGTAATTTGCTGCACTTGTTGACGAGCTCAGTCGTGTCCTGGCCGACCACATTCTGCGAAATGTGACAGTAACGGAGGCATAAGGTAGGCAGGGTGGAGACACGTAAAGGATCGGCAGTTTCGTAATAAAGTGTTTCCAAGGGGAACTTCTCGTCAAAAAAAGGAGGAAATGGTCCGCCTTCAAAAGCGGACCCCTTAGCATAGAGATGGCGAAGGTTTAGGAGCTCCCGCGTTTGCGCTAAGAGAGGGAAATTAATTTCGTCTTCGACATCGACATCTAGAATATGAACTCGTCGAAGGTGTGCGATGATATGATTGTAATGTGCGAGCCCGCTGCCGCTGACGCTAGGGAGAGGATGGACTCTGAGGGAGAGATCTAATTGCAGCGTTCCCGACCGTCCTAATATTACGCATATCATCTCCTCATAAAATGCCAATGGTGTTTTCTTGCCCCGGCCACCCACCATTGGATAGAAAACGGCAACTGAAGTCCATAAAGACGGGCATTCATGCGCGATTTTCCTCCAGAGTCTGCAGATGGATCCTACGAGCACCTGATATCTAAACGGAGCCGTGTCAATCCCTTTGCGCTTGTGGTTCGGAGCCGGGCAACCCATGACGAAAATGTGTGCTATGAGTTCATTGGGGAGACGATGGATGGCGGATGTCAAAATTCGTTCGAAATCTAGCGTTCGTCGCCGTCCGCGATCGAGTGTTCTGCGGCATTGCTATGAGTATGACGGCGATGCCTTGTGAAAATTCTCTGACGTCGCGCGTGAGCACTCAAAGCAAGTTGACTTAGTTCAAGCCGACCACGAGGCGCCGTTCCTGAAAAGGCAATGACCATCGATCGCTTCCCCCACCTGTCAGATTTGTTCTCAAATGATGATATCAATACCGTTTCACTGAAAGTTTTCGGTGCCGCCATGAGCACGGCAATACAGATGCCAGAACGCCCCAAGGCACTACGGTCGACTCGGACATCTGAGTTGAAAAGCGAATGATGAATACAGTACTCACAACAATTCAACAAACGACGTGCAGGAAAGAAAATGCTACTAGTCCTGACGATGTAGTAAAGATCGTAAAGCTATTGACAGTACAATACCGACCTTGACAAAGGGAGCGCGAGTTTAGATCAGCCAAGACTCAAGGGCAGTGATGCAATTCAGTCCAATAATCCCAGCAACAACTCGACACCCTCTCCGGACAGCGATAAAACTGCGATTGCCTGGCGCTTGCGCTGGACGAGCTCAAGAGACCGTGGCCGAGTGTTTCGATTATGAGTGCTAAGACAATAGGCGATCTGGTGCCGACTTTCGTCATTTCACAGATCTATTTGTGTCTGCGGAACAAGAACGCAACGCCAACTTATATTAGAGATCTCTTGATGCGAGAAATGCAGTGATTGAGCTACAACAGCATCATGATAGAAGACAACCGCCCATACTATCCTGGGAGGGAAAGGGGGGCGCAGCGATAGGGAGAGGACTCCTCACCAGACAGAGCCCGCCCTCAGCTCACAGAAGTCATCAATGACCGCTAAGCTGAACTGGGCGCCGGGACAACAAGAAACGGTGGAGTTGATATCAGGTGGTGAGGAGTGGTTCGGATTGATTGCAAGTGTCCTCGGTTTGTTTCAAGCAATCTGTGCGGCAAGACGGTAAGATATCGCGACTAAAACGATTATAATTTTGTAGGAGTGATTATGATAGCCGGAGGATTCTCTTACGCGCAATGGCCAGATTTGTTTGCATCGGATATAGAGAGACCTTTAGTCTGCGATCCAGTCCGCGATGACACTCAATGGGCACCAAGACGCTGCTCCGTAAACCTGTCGCCTCACTTCAAAGTCGCCGGTTTTTATGGGGTTGATGCACTGCTGCAAGCGCCACTCAGGTTGCCCATTACAATCCCGGCTGCAAAGGAGCGGGGCGATGTTTGGCAAGGCGCCCCATCTTGTTTCCGCCTCCTGGAAGTCAGTCATCAAGATAAGGAGTCGTACGGGTTTCCTTCTAACTCCGTCGCCTAACTCTTCCTCCCTATGGGTACGGATGAATTCAATTACTTCTGGAGCGTCACCCTCGTCAATTTGAAGTGCAACCAGCCGTGGTGCGCCGCGTAGTATCTCGATGAGGTATGAACCGTACGATACCCACGGATGAATGGCCCTTCCAAACTCGATGGACAATGACTTCAGGGACGGCAGGGGCGTCCACGATGACGCATGAATCGGCAGCTCTGTTCCGAGGGCTTCGTCGACTTGAAGGCGCAAGTGAAGAAGGTTGGGCAGTCCTTGTGCAAGTGGACCATTTAAGGGCAACACTCGCCATGCATGAAGGTCGAGATGAGTGAGGGTGGATGACGAAATGAGCGCAGCGGGTTCCCAAATGTCCCCCCACAGTTCCAGCACCCGTAATTTGCTGCACTTGTTGACGAGCTCAGTCGTGTCCTGGCCGACCACATTCTGCGAAATGTGACAGTAACGGAGGCATAAGGTAGGCAGGGTGGAGACACGTAAAGGATCGGCAGTTTCGTAATAAAGTGTTTCCAAGGGGAACTTCTCGTCAAAAAAAGGAGGAAATGGTCCGCCTTCAAAAGCGGACCCCTTAGCATAGAGATGGCGAAGGTTTAGGAGCTCCCGCGTTTGCGCTAAGAGAGGGAAATTAATTTCGTCTTCGACATCGACATCTAGAATATGAACTCGTCGAAGGTGTGCGATGATATGATTGTAATGTGCGAGCCCGCTGCCGCTGACGCTAGGGAGAGGATGGACTCTGAGGGAGAGATCTAATTGCAGCGTTCCCGACCGTCCTAATATTACGCATATCATCTCCTCATAAAATGCCAATGGTGTTTTCTTGCCCCGGCCACCCACCATTGGATAGAAAACGGCAACTGAAGTCCATAAAGACGGGCATTCATGCGCGATTTTCCTCCAGAGTCTGCAGATGGATCCTACGAGCACCTGATATCGAAATGGTGCCGTGTCAATCCCTGCAAGCTTGTGGTTTGGAGGCGGGCAACCCATGACGAAGATGTGTGCTATGAGTTCGTTGGGGAGACGATGAATGACGGAGGTCAAATTCGCTCGAAACCTAGCGTTCGCCGCCGTCCGCGATCGAGTGTTCTGCAGCATTGCTATGTTGTCTGTATTGCCAAATCTCTCTGACGTCCGAGTCGCGCGTGACGATTGCAAGAAAATGGCAGCGTTGACCCAGAACGTGGCTCTTTAACTTGTAATGGCCGAACCGTGAGACGTCCTTCCTGAAGAGGCAGGTGGTGTTCGAAGCGCCTCGTCACACACGCACGGTTGTGATTGAACGTATATGGATAAGTCTTTCAACAGTGTCAAGGAGCATATTTATATTTCCTGTGTAATGGAAGGATCTCGCCGCTGGAACGGCTGCGTTACACCCCCGCCTGAACGTCAACCACACTCTGCAAGCGAGATACTGAGGGGGGGGCTACAAACAAATGACCGACCTTGTCTTTTGATCCCGTGGCGATTGCTGCATGCGTGAAAATACTTGTAACACGATTTGAGGTGTTGCTAGAAATGCGGTCCGCAAACAAACACGCGAGATTCGGCAGCAATACGAACCTCAACAAGAAGCACCGCAGGGGCCAGTTGTGCTTTTGTTATTGATGCTGTAGTGAAGTTGTTGATAGTGCGGTCTTCAGGAAGAGGACGGCCCGTTTAGATTTCTCGGCCTCCCCGATCTGCACGCAAGCAGTCGTGGTGCACCACGCAATACGTCGATGAGGTATGGGCCAAGTTGGCGATGTTGACGGCTGGCTCTATCTAAGTCAATGGATAATGGCCGCAGCAATGGAAGGGGAGTCCAGGACAGTAAATCAATCGGCAACTCGGAGACCTGCTCGATTTCAAGACGTAAGTGGAGATCGGGCAGTCCGTGTGCGAGTGGAGGCAATTGCGTGCGCCCCCCATTCGACGTAGTGCTTCCTCTCCTTGCATCGAGTGGACTACCTATCGTAAGTGTTGATATTCCAAGTGGGTGCAATTTATACAAGAGGATCGAGATGAGTGAGTGTGGAAGATGAAATGAGCACATCAGGTTGCCAGATATCCAGCACCTATAAATCGTTGCATCGATGTACGAACCTGACCATTTCCGAGTCGATGCGAGCTTGGGAGAGATAAACATAGCGGAGACGCGAAGTGGGATGGTGGGTGCGGAAAGAAGTGGGGTGTTCACAATGGGGCGTTTCCTCGGGGGCGGGCGGAAGAAGGGCCTTGCATCAAACCAATGCCTTCACATAGAGGTGCCTCAGTTTTAAGAGCTCTTGCATTTGTTTCGAGAGAGGGATCAATTCAGAAGCGTCGTCTTGGCAGAGAGTATGAAACCGCTGGAGATGCGAGATGATGTGACCGAATCCATCGACATGATGCATCCTGATGGAGAGATCCATCCCCAGGGTTCCTAACCATCTCCTCGTAACATTCAAGTTTCTTTCTTGCACGTTGAATCCTCAATGGACTCGATGACGGATACCAAAGCACGACTGAGGTCCATCATGATGGGGGCTTGAGTGATATTCCTCCAGAGCTTGCAGATAGATCCTACAAGTACCCGATATCGAAATGGTGCTGTGTCAATCGCAGGGAGTTTGTGGCTCGGCGCCGGGTAACCCATGATGAAAATGTGTGCTATGAGTTCGTCGGGGAGACAACAATGAATGGCGGATGTTGGCTCGAATCTCAACGTCCCTTTGTTCTAGATCTGCGGCATTGGAGGTCATGATGCTCGCTCGTGTGAACCCGTCTAGGCGCGCCCACATGGATACGTTTACGGGTCTCCTTTGACGCGCACGCTTGAATCAGAGTGTACTAATACTTTATAGACACTTGCGCGACGCGCTTCACAGCCCGAACGAACTGGTGATTGCGCCGTCCTTCAATATTACTTCGGGTCTTCGTCGTGCTACTACGGCGGATATCTGTGACGCTCCCGCACCGTCCCCAGGTCCTGAAATCACAGTGTTACAATTGCTGGTTGATGGGGAGGCTGTCGTATACCGACTGAATATGAGTTCTGATACGGAACATCACTAAAAACATCAGGCAAGCGTCATTCTCGGGCTCTTCGAATCATGTCCACCAATAGGAAAATTCTCCGGGTCGCCCTTCTGGTAGAAAAGATCGGCCATTACCTGACTTGCAATCACTTGCGATTAAATGGGGAATGCTCAGAGTGCCATCATGCTTCTTTGGACTGAAATCACACCTACGCGGCACCCCGTCCGCCTTATCCAGCAATGGGTCATTTCTAACTCTGCGAGCGTCGTGCATACTACAATGATTGGTCTTCTGTATTCGTCTCGTATTTCATCTTGTCCACTTCGATGCACGGTGATGCTGCGTCATGATATGAGCGAAATTTCCGCCCATCAATCATACTTGACAACACTGTCACGTCTATTCTGGGCGTATTCAATGGCCAGCTTGGGTCGTCATTTTACTCCCGCTGATCCGCCGTGAAGTCAACACCCCCCGTAGTCCCACCATCTTCCGTACATAGCTCTATAAAGTGATGCCTTCATTCCTTAACTCTACGACGACAATTGTCCCACTTCCATTGTGTACTCACAGACTTGCAGCTTCAACATCATGTCATGTTATAATCCAAGGCACTCCATATTGTTCGAAAGCATTTGATGTCCGATCATTCCACAGCGTGTCTTCATGCTGTTCGAGGCAAAAATTGATTTGTGTCGCGCAGTCGGTGTCACCGTTATGTGGTTACATGTTTCCCCATCACGTCATCGCTAACGGAATGCGCGTACACGCAATGGCGAACATTGACGGCTCAGAAATAGAAGCAATCAGAACCTCGCTACTCCCTGATCTCGTCAGCGCGAACGCTGAGCGGAGGCGAAAGCTTGTCTTGGAAATGCTGCCGACTGACTTCAACGTTGCCGATCTTTATGGGGATAGTGCACGGCTGCAAGTCCCACTCAGTCTGTGCATTGGAGTCCCAGGCGCGAAGGATCGGAGTGATGTCCGGAATGCCGCCCCACCTCTCCGTCCCTTTATATTCTCCTGTCAAGATAACAATTCGTAAAGACGCTCTTTCAACTCCGCTTTCCTCCCCGTGAATCCGAATGAATTCAACTGCTTCCAGAGCATCGACCTCTTCGATCTGGAGCGCAACCAGTCGTGGTGCACCACGCAATATGTCGGTGAGATATGGGCCATATTGGACATATTCGCGACTTGTTCTATCGAAGTCGATTGATAATGACCTCAGCAACGGAAGGGGGGTCCATGATAGCGGGTTAATCGGCAGCTCGGAGGCGTGCTCGACTTTGAGACGCAAGTGGACGAGACTGGGCAGTCCGTGTGCCGGTGGAGCCAGAAATTGCAATTTATCCCGCACATAAAGATCGAGATGAGTGAGTGTGGAAGATGAAATGAGCACATCAGGCTCCGACGTCCATACACGCAGTTCCAGCACCCGTAAATTGTGACATTGGTTCACGAAATTGGCCGTTTCCGAGTCGATACACAGCTGGAAGATATGTACGTGGCGGATGTGTGAAGTGGGGATGGTAGAGACTGGGAAATATGTAATGTTTTCGCAATGAAATGTTTCTAAAGGGGGCTGACTGGCGGAAGAAGGGAGTGAGGGTATCACATCAAACCAATATGCCTTAACATAGAGGTGCCGAAGCTTTGGAAGCTCTGGCATCTGTTTTGAGAGAGGGATCAAATCCAAATCGTCGTCTCGGGGTTCCACATCGAGGGTGTGAACCCGGCGGAGATGTGGGGCGATGTTATCAAAATGGGTGAACCCACTGAACCCATTGAACCCATCAACGTCGTCGGTCCTGATGGAGAGATCTAAATCCAGCGTCCCTGAACGTCCCAGAACCACACTTATCATCTCCTTGTAAAATTCCAGTTTCTTTCTTGAGCGATTGCTCTTCGACAACGGATATCGAACGACGACTGAAGTCCACAGGTACGGACACTCATTGGCGATCCTCCTCCAGAGTCTGCAGATAGATCCTACGAGCACTTGATATTGAAGGGGCGCTGTGTCAATCCCCGAGAGTCTGTGGTTCGGCGCTGGGCAACCCATGACGAAGATGTGCGCTATGACTTCGTCGGGGAGACAATGAACGACGGATGTTAAATTCGCCCGATACCTGGCGTTCGCTGCCGTCTGCGATCGAGTGTTCTTTCGCATCGTTAACTTGTTGAGTGTGTGCGTCCGAGTCGCACGTGACTACCACATTCAATTTTGCTGAGGTGGTAGCAAGACACATGTACGCCGGGAAGGAAAAAGGTGCCAGTCCACCTTATGCTGGAAGGAGAGGAGACGGATAGACTTTGGCATATAAGCCCCTCAATGATCTGCTGCTGCTCACGCCTTTTTGCTTCAGGTAAATTGCGTGACACAAGACGGGTGTTCTGACTTCGATGATGATGGATGGTCGCAGGCCTAGCTATAATCTCGTGGGTGTGGTTACATGTTTCCCAATCACGTCATCGTCAATGGAATGCGTGTACATATGTACATGCAATGGCCAGTGTTGACAATTCAGAAACAAAACCATCCAAATTATTGTTAGTCCGTGGAGATTGGGCAGTCCATGTGCGATTGGAGCGGGCGATCGCAATTCAAACCACAAAAAAAGATCGAGGTGGGTGAGTGTGGAAGATTGAATGAACACATCAGGTTCCCAAATAGTATATCTCAGTTCAAACACTCGTAAATCGTTGCATCGGTTCACGAACTGGATCGTTTCGGAGTCGATGCGAGCTTGGGAGAGATGAACATAGCGGAGATGTGAAGTAGGGATGGTGGAGGCGGGGAAAGAAGCAAATAATTCGCCATAAAACGTTTCCAAGGGGGGACGCCCCGCGGAAGAAGGGAACGAGGGACTTGCGGGAAACCCTTTAACATAGAGGTGTCGAAGCTTTGGGAGCTCTGGGATTTGTATTGAGAGAGGGATCAAGTTAAAACAAAACCATCGTCTAGGCGGTTCACGTCAAGAGTGTGAACGCGCTGGAGATGTGGGATGATTTGATCGAAATGGGTGAACCCGCTGTCGCTGAACCCATCGATGCGGTGCACGGTGATGGAGTCTATTTCCAGCGTTCCTGACCGTCCTAAAACCACACTTATCATCTCGTCGTAAAATTCAAGTTTCTTTCCTGCGGGTAATGACGAATATTGGACGACGACTGAAGTTTACAAGGATGGGTGCTTATGTGCGATATTTTTCTATAGCCTGCAAATGGATCTCAAAGTACCTAATATCGAAATGGTGCCGTGTCAATCGCCGTGGTTCGGCGCTGGACAACCAATGACGAATGATGTGTGTTGTGAATTCGCCGGGGAGACAATGAATGACGGGTGTTAAATTTGCTCGAAACCTAACGTGCGCTGCCGTCCGCCATCGAGCGTTCTGCGGCATCTAGAAAGTTTGTCTTGTGGGATCTGAAGATGGTGGCTGTGACACGTGCACGTCCCACGCTTGTGGGAACCGAAGCCTGTTTGTGAGGAGCAGTGGCATTGGTTGATGCATCTCTCGTCGTGTGTCAAGGGTGCCAATATTATGGCGTTTAGGGATGCTCGTCTCACGCTTGTGGAAACCCCAGGCGCGTTTCCTAAAGACGCAAAATATATTTGAGTGGTCCAATTCAAAATGGTTTCTCTTTGATTTTTCTCAGTCGACGACGCCGGTCAAGCGCAATTCGAAGCGACGGCGAGGGTACCGTCTCGGCAATTATGATTGACTAGGCTGTGCCAAGTAAGAACAATGCCATTATAGTTGAGTTGTGCTGGGGCCTCTTGCAACAATTTCAACCATGTTAATCGATTTGCAAAATTGCGCAGGGCGCTCAGCCTCATTCGCAAAAGCCGTGGGACCGAGCACAGCAGGGGAAGGATAAGAGCCAGTCCACGTCGTCCGTCTAATTGTCGACTAGTCGACTAGTCTCAGCCCCTCCGACAGACAGTACCCTCCCGAATTGCTGAACAACAAATGTCTAGAGTCACCGGGCGGCAGGGTTTGGTTGATGTGGCATTGGCAGACTCAACAGTCCCATCAACCTCAACGGGACCCATTGTCATTCCCGTGAGCTTGCCATTGTAGGACACGCCAGCCACCGCTCAAATTGCATTATTAGACCTCACTTTCCACTGCTGCTAGTAGCGGGGGCCTAAGCCGTCCCCCCCAGCGTCTATCCTCATATGTGGCCATTTCCGGAGGAATCTCACTGCTCTGCAACAAAGAATTCCCACTTCTTGCCATCAAACGCTTTGTTGAAGAGTACCCCGAATTTGGGCTCCTTCGGATTGTCGCATCTTATGCCTATGTATCAGCCCGATGGAAAAGTGCACCGCATCAATGGCTGGCGCCTCATCGCTTTGTCCTCCTCCGGCTTCACCCCGAGTTGGGCGATCCCATCTGGCTGCGATTAGAGAGATATCCAGTCTCCAAAGTCGCTTTGGTTAGGGGCCTTGGAGTAACAGATGCGAAGGATACGGTACTCGCTAAACTTCCTTGCTAGTCCTTAACCCCCCGGCCACTGATTGAGAGTCTCAAGGGGCTATTCTTCGGGGATACAAAGTATATTCAATCGCAACAAGGCTACAAGCTGGAGAATACCCAAGAATTCACAGAACCTTTCCCCACATTGCAAGATTTATGTCGGATTATCGACGTTGTGATGGAGACAATCCCACACTATACTCTCTGGCCAGTATGTTTCCATGATGATATATTCTTCGAATTGACGTTGATGCTGGTCTAGCAAAATTGTTGGATGTTAAGCTCACTTGTTCAGGATTTGTTAGCGACGGTCGCCGAGGTGTCTCACATGTGGGCACCGGTGATTCATAGGAACCTTTGGCCTGCGGTCCTGACAAATTCAAAGCGGCGACTTCGCCAATTGTACCATATTCCAGAACCGATTTCTGTATGTGGATCCAGTTTCCCGCGTTCTGTATTCTAGCCCATAATTCAGTCTAGGTGGCCGTCATGCTGCACACTCTGCAGGTTGATGTGAGATTCTTCCCCGTTCAAAAGGAGATAACTTGTGCCATCGTGAGTGCGGATATCTCCCCTGTCCTGAGTTTACAGTGAACCATTCGTGATCAATGTAGGATGCATACAACAAGTGGGAGCTGTCGGTTCAATCGGTCTCACGCAAGAGCGAACGTCAATCAGACAATCCAATTCCCCGTAAACAACGCCGCTTACTTCCCTGCCTCATCAATAATATCGATACTATCACGGCGGAAATGGATAGCCTCGGCCAACACGCTGAGGCTGCCAGTATATGGCGACAGATGATCCTTGTCTTGCGCCGTTCTGCCGCAGGTCTTCCAGGGGACTATATGTTTTTTCTCGCTCTGGCTACCGAACAGTATGGCATTTATCTTGCAATTTGTGCACGACCGGGGGCACGCACTGCTGATTCTGAAGCATTGGCTATTGCCAAAGCATTAGGACCCAATGGCATTGCTGATTCTACCGAATATTGCCTTTCCTACTGGTTATTTCGCCAGCGAGCCCTCTTCGAAGACAGAAAATACGCTGAGGCATCCTCCGAGGCCTCTCGGCTAGTTGATCGCTGTCGCCGGCTGCACATTGCTGATCCAAAAAAACACACCCATAAACTGGCACTCTCGCTTTTTTGGCACAGCCGCTCGTTGAAATCAGTGGGACGGCACTGTGACGCAGAGCAGGCATTTCGGGAGGCCATGGATATCCATCTACTAGAGTCGCTCAATTGGGACTCTTCGGGGGAACCGTGGTGCAATTCAAGTCTTGGCATGGATGCCGGAATGATGCCTCCTCCTGCCGACCAGCCGGTGCGATTCATGCAGCCTCTCGCCAATCAGCTCTTTATTGTAGGTTTTGATGAACGGAATGAGGAGTCATATGGCGTGGCAACTGAAGCGACTCGCAGAGCCTCAGCTCTAATTCGGACACTCTACCGGTTTCACTCGGACACATATGCATCCCGTTTGGCATGGACGCTGCAGCAATGTGGAGTACTTATTAGATCATGCGGGGATTATGAAGCGGCCCGCGATGCACTGAGGCATGCTATCGAGCACACTCGAAGACTCTATTGGGTTCATCCCAACCAATATCGCCATCGTCTTGCTGGGTGGCTCAAATATTACAGTTTCTTCCTCATCCGGTGCTCGCAGTTTGAAGCTGCGCGCGATGCAGATGCCGAGGCCATAGAACTCACACGAGAGCTCTGCTGTGTGCATCCCGACCTGTATTGCAATGATCTTGCCGATCAACTTGAATTCTATAGCAATACCCTCAGCCTGTGTGGACAATCAGAAGCCGCCCGCAAAGTCAGCGCAGAGGTTGTGGAAATCACCCGAGAACTCTATCAGGTTCATCCCGACCAACATCGCAGTGATTTTTCCCGCCGTCTTCAAACTTACGGCTTTTCCCTCGCCAAGCGTGGGTCATTAAAAACCGCGCGCGATGTCCAGGCAGAGGCTCTTCAACACACGCGCGAACTGTATAACGTTCATCCCGATCAGTATTGCGAGGATCTCGTGAAACAGCTGCATATTTGCATCTCACTCCTGGGGCGTGGACGACAACCCGAAGCCGCATGCGTTGCCGATGCAAAGGCTGTGGAATTCGAGCGGGAGCTCCATGAGGTTCGTCCTGATGAATATCGCCATGGTCTTGCTCGACAGCTTCGACAATACGGCAACTCTCTCACTGAGCGCGGGCAATTCGATGCTGCACGCGATGTGGAGGCCGAAGCCGTGGGGCTCACGCGAGAGCTCCATCGGATCGATCCTGACCAGTCCCGCCATGACCTCACCGAATGCATTAGCAGCTCTACTCACACGCGTCAACGGCCTGAAGCCACATGTGATGCCGATGCTGAGGCTATGGAACTTACTCGAGAACTCTATCGCATACATCCCGACCAATACCGGAGTGATCTTGCTCAACGGTTACATAGGCATAGCTTCTCCCTTGGCGACTGTGGAGAAACGGAAGCCGCGCGTGATGCCAGTGCAGAAGCTGTAGAGCTCACGCAAGAGCTTTATCAGATTTGCCCCGACCGGTACCAGGATGATCTTGCTGCACGGCTGCAAAGCTATGGCTTCTACCTTGGCGAATGCGGACAATATGAAGAAGCGCGTGGTGTTGAAGCAGAGGCTGCAAAAATTGCGCGAGAACTCCATCGGGTTCAACCCAATGAATACCGGGGTGATATTGCTGATAGGCTGCAAGACTACAGGGTTTCCCTTAGCCAGTGTGGACAGCCGCAAGCTGCGGAAGAAGCAGAGGCAGAGGCAGAGGCTTTGGAACTTTAGCAGGCCCGTTCAGACCAGCCCTACAATGAACTCGCTGGACGATGTGAGTCCCATGTCACGTTCATCCATTGTTGATCCCGACCAGTATCTCAATCATTTTCATTTCACGGCATCTCCATCGACGATTGTGGGCAAGATGCCAGGCGGAAGCAGCGACACGAGGTATACCACACCACAGCCTCTCGCGGCAATAAGGTGATCGTCAGGCGACGAGAAGAGTTTGGCGTTTCATATATGGCCACGAAAACTAGCGACAGGTTTTGATTCTGGATCTGGGTGCATCATACTTCGCAGAACGAGACACAACAAGGACAGCGAGAGACGGCATAGCAGAAAATTAGATGGCACAGACTTGTTCGAAGTACTTACAAGCGCCCTCATTTGTTCCACGTAATTTGTGTGATACGAGAGTGGGGTCACGTGTTTCCTGATCACCACCGGGGAATGCATATGCTCCTACACGCTGCAACAGGTATAATAATTACAAGCCTTCGTTGCTAGGCAACCAAACGACCCGGTCCGCTCGCGGCCCGTTGATCAAAATTCCATGTAAATCATATGGTCTTTCG
>Ga0307508_10003636_pt1 | contig 15456 bp, 12 predicted proteins | sample 9_EM_MG_FD_203089 | JGI IMG/M metagenome (GOLD analysis project Ga0307508, IMG submission 203089) | Populus trichocarpa ectomycorrhiza microbial communities from riparian zone in the Pacific Northwest, United States - 9_EM | ecosystem: Host-associated > Plants > Roots > Unclassified | place...
CTTGTCCCCCACCCCGCCCCTTCCCGAAACCGGGGCTCCGCCCCCTGCACCCCCGATGGGGGGCGCGGCGTCGTGGGGGGGGTGGTCGTGGAGGTGGTCAGGGGAGGCGGATGCCGTCTCGGACCTTGTCGAAGATCGGGCGGTATTGGCTCCACTGGTCTTCCGGGGCGCTCAGGTAGATCGCGTACTCCTTGTCGCCCTCGTTCCCGAAGCCCAGGTCGATCGCCCGGAACCAGCGGGCGCGGCCCTTGAAGCGGAATTCCCAGATCGCCGCGGGCATGCCGCGGAACGTGGTCTCCTGCAGGCGGGTCCGCTCGTACTCCTCGTCGGTGAAACTCGCCTTGAAGTTGGTCTCGACGTCCTCGAGGTGCTTGACCTGGTCCTTGGACGCGAAGTCCAGGACGTTCACCGACAGGCGGACCATCTTGGCGGGGTCGAGGTAGCGGATCTCCTGGGTCTCGTCCACCCTGCCCTCCGCGTCGGCGTCGGGCTTCCAGGTGTCGGGGACCGGGAAGGAGACGCCGAGGCCCTTCGCCAGGTGGTAGCCCTTCGGGACGGGGGACGGGGAGAACGAGGGCGTGGCCGAGGTGGCGGGGGGCGCGTCGGAGGAGAACGAGAGGGGGGTTCCCTCCCTCTTCCACACGACGACGCCGCCCGCCACCATCACGATCGCCAGCGCAGCCCCGATGGCCGTCCGGCGGGCCTTGCGGGGGTTGCGGGGTTTGGAGGCCTTGGGCTCCGGGGCGGGTGTGGGGACGGGCGTGGGGATGGGTGTGGGGACCGTGAGGGGCTCGGGGGCGGGCGGGGTGGGTTGCGGCCGCGGTGACGGCTCGGGGGCCGGGGGCTGGGCCTTGAGCTTCGTCAGGGCCATCGTCGTCCGGGTCGTCCGGTCCTGCACCGAGTACGTCGTCGTCTCCGGCTCCGACGCCGGTCCGCGCAGCGCCCGTTCCGTCTCCTCCGCCGACGGCCGCCGCTCCGGCTCCTTCTCCAGCAGCGCTTCGATCAGCGGCGCCAGCGAGCCCGCCCGCTTCGGCGGGTCCAGGGGGTCGACGGCGATCGCGTACCCGGTCTCGATCGGCGTCGGCTTACGGAACGGAGCCCGGCCCTCCACCGCCTGATAGAGCGTCGCGCCCAGCGCCCACAGGTCGGACGCCGGGCCGGGCACGCGGCCGCGCACCCGCTCGGGGGCTATGTAGTCGATGGAGCCGACGACTTCGCCGGTCTTGGTGAGCGTGGAGGTGCCGGTGGCCATGGCGATGCCGAAGTCCGTGAGCACGACGCGGCCGTCGGTGCCGAGCAGCACGTTGCCGGGCTTGACGTCGCGGTGCAGGACGCCCGCCGCGTGGGCGGCCCGCAGGGCGGCGACCATGCCGCGGCCGACGCGGGCGGTCTCGTTGGGGGAGAGCGTTCCGCCCTCCTTGAGCAGGTCGCCCAGGGTCGTGGACGGCACGTACTCCATCACGATGCACGGCAGCCCGTCGTCGTCCACGACGTCATGGACGACGACCACATTGGGGTGGTTGATGCGGGCCGCGCTGCGCGCCTCGCGGCGGGTACGCTCGTGCATCGTCGTCAGTTCTTCCTCGCCCAGGTGCGGCGAGACGTGCAGCTGCTTGAGGGCGACCTGACGGCCCAGCAGTTCGTCCTCGGCGCGCCAGACCGTACCCATGCCGCCGCGGCCGATCTGCTCGGCCAGCCGGTACCGTCCGGCAATCAGCCGCCCTACGTCCGACACCGCACTCCCCTCCCGCTCCATGGCGGCCTGTATTTCCCGCGCATGTCGCGCATGTTCGATCCGCCACGATAGTCGCCACGACATCGGGGATGATCTCAGGGAAGGCCCAGGGTTTCACCGGATGTCGCCGGAACGACCGTCTTGTCACGATGGACACATGACCGATGCACCCACCGTGGCGGACGAGAGCGAGGGCACGGCCGGTTCCGGGGAACCCCGGGGCGCGGCGGCGCCGCTGCGGCGCGGCCGCGACCAGAAGATGATCTCAGGGGTGTGCGGTGGGCTCGGCCGCTACTGCGACGTCGACCCGGTGATCTTCCGGGTGGTGCTGTCCGTGCTGGCCCTCGCGGGCGGGCTCGGCCTGATCGTCTACGGCTTCTGCTGGCTGCTCGTCCCCCTGGTCGGGGAGGACGAGAACGAAGGGCGGCGGCTGCTCTCCGGGCGTGTCGAGGGCCCGGCGCTGACGGCGGTGCTGTGCGCGCTGGTCGGCTGCGGGCTGTTCCTGTCGATGCTCAACAACGGCGGTGTGATGTGGTTCTCCTTCATGCTGACCCTCGCGGCGGGCGGCGCCGGTTATTGGGCGCACCAGCGGCGGTACGCGGAGAGCGGCGGCGCGGTGGACCCGGCCACGGCGCAGGCCGTCGCGGACGCGCCCCCGGAGGCCAAGGCTCCGCCGACGCGGGGCGGGCCGGGGCCGTCGTGGTGGCGCGATCCGATCGTCAAGGACGGTACGACGGGGCTGCCGGGCGCGGCGGGCACGGCGGGCGCGGGGTATCTCTGGGGGCCGGACGACGGTCCGTACGACAAGGCCATGACGCGGGCGGAACGGGCCCGGCGGGTCCGCGACCGGTCCTCCATCGGCGGCTGGATCTTCCTGGTCGCGCTCGCCACCGCGGCGGCCGGTATCCGGCTGTCCTGGCACCACCAACCGCTCGGCACCAGCCTGGAGATCGGCCTCGCGGGCGCGCTGGCGGTCTTCGGACTCGGGATGCTGGTCAGCTGCCGGTACGGGCGGACGGGGGCGGGGACGGCCATCCTGACCGTCGTCACCTGCGCGCTGCTGGCCGCCGCCACGGCGCTCCCGCGGTCCGTCACCACCGACTGGTCCCGCGAGACCTGGGCCCCCGCCGCCGCCTCCGCCGTGCGGCCCTCGTACAAACTGGGCGGCGGCGTCGGGGAACTGAAACTCGACCGTTTCCGGCTGACGGACGACCAGACCGTCCGGACCCGGGCCGACGTGGGTGCCGGAAAGCTGGCCGTGACCGTGCCCCGGGACGCCCGCCTCAAGCTGACGATCCGCACGGGCCTCGGCGACATCCGGCTGCCGGGTGAGCGCGGCGACGACATCGACATCGAACCGGGACGGGAACGGACCGTGACCCTCGACCCGAAGGGCGGGGCACGCGCGGCGCACGGAACGCTGGTGCTGCGGCTGTCGGTCGGCCTGGGGAACGTGGAGGTGACCCGCTCATGAAGCGGCATCCGGTGGAGCCGGGAAAGCTGGTGGCGGGGCTCGTCGTGCTGGGCGTGGCGACGGTCTACGGCCTGGACGCGGCCGGGGAGTGGGACGTGCGGTCGCTCGTGCCGCTGATGGTGCTGGTGGGCGGCCTGTGCGCGGCGGGGCTGGTGTCGGCCCTGACCTACCTCACCCGCCGAACCCGAGCCCGGACCCGAGCCCGCCCCCTGGAAAACGGCCCGCGGACATGAGCCGCCCCCGGACCCCGCCTGAGGCGCTTCCCTGCGCGGGCGGGGGCCGGGGGCTTCGGCGCTGGGCTCAGGTGAAGAGCTGGGAGTTCTGGCGGCGACGGCGTTTGGACCAGACCGTGTCCAGGGACAGGTAGGGGGCGCCGGCGAGGATCAGGGGGAGCCAGGCCATCAGGTAGGCCAGGTCGTTGCCGTAGTAGTACGGCTCCGTCTGCCAGCTCACCGTCAGCCACAGGCTCAGCGAGATCAGGGCGCCGCCCGCGGCCGCCAGGCGGGAGAGGAGGCCGACGAGGGTGCCGAGGCCGACGGCCAGCTCTCCGAAGGCGATGACATAGCCGAAGGTGGTCGGGGCGTTCAGGGCCTGGTCGACCATCCAGGGGACGGCCGAGGTGTCGCGCACCTGGCGCATCAGCTCGCCGACCGAGCCCGCGCCGCTGTCGGCGAGGAACGCCGAATCGGTGAGCTTGTCGATCCCGGCGTAGACGAAGGTGACGCCCAGGAAGATCCGCAGGGGTAGGAGCGAGTAGCGGGCGGCCATGGCGCGCAGACCGCCCAGGCCGCCCGTCGGCGGTCCGCCGCCTATGCCGCTCACGACGTTCACACTGCCCGCGTTGTCCGCGGGACCCCCTCCGACCGTTCGGTCCGCATGCCTCATGACGCCCGCCTCTCCCATTGCGCAGTCATCAAAACCATACGGAGGGGAGGGGGATTTTACTCAGCCCGGGTCAGTCCAGTACGTCGATCTGGTAGCGGTTCGTCTCCGCGCCCGACGCCGTCACCACCTGCACGTCCACCCGGCCCGGCTCGACGTCCACCGGCACCGGCACGGTGAGCGCCGTATCGGTCGGGTTGCTGAAGCCGCCCGCGACCGGGACCAGGGGGACGTGGACGTGGACGGCGCCGATGCGGACGACCATCATGGCCAGCCGGTCGGGGCCCTGCGCGCCCGGCGGGACGAAGCCGTTGCCGCGGATCTCGATGTCGTCACCGGTGCGGATCGGGGCGTCGCGGTCGATGCCGCCCTCCTCGGGGCGGACCCGGACCACGGACAGGACGGTCGGGCGGCCGCCCTCCGCGTACTTGCCGGCGAGGTACATCAGGACGGAGACCACGGCGAGCAGCACCAGCCCCCACGGCAGCTCCGGCAGCCGCCACGGTTCACGGGCGAGGCGGACGGCGGCGAAGGCGAGGGCGACCGCGTGGACGACGACGTACTGGGCGTCGGCGAAGCTGCCGCGGCCCGCGTCGTCCGTGAGGAGATCGGCGGCGCGCGGACGGGCCGCGCGGACCTTCTGGAGCCGCTGTGCCCGCACCCGGGCCGCGACGACGAGCCGCGCGAGCACGGCGGCCACGCAGGTCAGCGCGGCGACCGTGAGCAGCCCGGCGGCATGGCCGAGGGACAGGCCCCCGGCGATCCGGTCCCGGTCGCCGGGGGCGACGGCCAGCTCGACGGCCAGCACGAGCACCGAGAAGACGGCGAGCAGCAGCCACGCGGCGGCCAGCGAGCGGGAGGTGGACATCCGGTTGTCCTCGCCGACGAGCGGCGCGAGCGGGCCGCCGTTGGCGTAGTGCAGCCGGGCGGTGAGGGTCAGCAGCGCGCCGGTGACGAGGGCGGCGGCGAGCCCGGCGGTACGGGCCACCGACCACCCGGCGCCGAGCGCCGTCGCCAACTGCCCGAGCAGCAGCGCACCGACCGCGCCCCAGACCACCAGCAGGGTGCGCCGCCACACCGTGTCGCGCCACGCGGTGCTCTCGGCGTGGCCGCTGTCGGTGACCGTACGGGCCGCGTGGGCGAGCTCGTCCGACACCCACTGCCGGGACGCCCCGGCCGAGTGCGCGAGAGCCGCCGGAAGGCCCTCTCCGGCCGCGAAACGCTCCCGCATGGCCACGAACGCGGCCACCGCCCGCCGATGGCCCTCACGGGCGCCCTGGGGGCACTCACAGCCCGCCGGGCCGTGGTCCGGGTGGCCGCCGGGCCCGCCGGGGCCGTTCGCCGCCTTCACTTTCGCCTTCGTGGCGCCTTTCGTCGTGTCCACCGCCACGAGGTCTCACCGCTCCGTCGTTCACTCGTTCTGTACGCCCAACTGACATGTGTTGAGCGAGGATTGTGCCGCACCGCGAGGGGGCTCAGTTGAGCAGGTCCGGCTCACCGCGGGTGATCTGCAGGTACAGAGGCTGATAGTTGATCCATGCCACAAGGTCGCTTCCGAGCTGCTCACGGATCTGTCCGGCGCTCTCGTGATCGACGGGGACGGGCTTGCCCGCCGCCTTGGCCGCCAGCTGCGCCTGGCACGCGCGCTCCATCGCGATGAACCACCAGGCGGCCGCGTCGACCGAGTCCCCGACCGTCAGCAGACCGCGATTGCGCAGGATGAGGGCCTTGTACGCGCCGAGCGCCGCCGCGATCCGGCGGCCCTCCCCCTCGTCCACGACGACGCCCGTGCTGCTGTCGTAGAGCCCGTGGTCCTCGAAGAAGGCGCACACGTCCTGGGTGATCGGCTCCAGCAGCTCGCCGAGCGCGGACAGGGCCCGGCCGTGGACGGAACGGGTGTGGGCGACCGCCACCACATCCGGCCGGGCCCGATGCACGGACGAGTGAACGACGAAGGCCGCCTGGTTGACGTGGTAGCGCCCCTGGACCACCTGGCCCGCCTCATTGACGAGGATCAGGTCGCTCACGGTGATGTGGGCGAAGGGCATTCCGAACGGGTTCACCCAGAAATGGTCGGCGAACTCCGGGTCGCGCGCGGTGATATGCCCCGCGACGCCCTCTTCATACCCGTACCGCCCGAAGACGCGCAGCGCCGCCGCCAGCCGCTCCTTGCGGTACCGCCGCTCGTCGGCCAGGGAGGCGTGGGTGGGCGGCATGGTGATGTGCAGCTGGTCGGTCGGTATCGGCTCGGGGTTCGGCCGCGGTATCGGCATCGTCATCTCGGCAGCTCCCTCCTCGGGACCTTCAAGGCTCCGAGGCGGAAGCTACCTCCGGGTATCGCGGGAGGCCAGAGCCGGGGCGCCTCTTACAGCTGGTCGATCTCGGTGAGGTCGATGTCGATGGTGAAAGGGACGGTGAGCTTCAGGTGGTCGTGGTAGATGCCGGTGAGCGCGTAGGCCTTGGTCACCTGGTCCAGCTCGTAAACGTGGACGACAGGGCGTTCGCCCGGGCCGCACTCCACGATCCAGAAGTGCGGGATACCCGCCTCGGCGTACATCTGCGGCTTGCGCTTACGATCACGCGCCTCCGAGTCAGGCGAGACCGTCTCGACCGCGAGGACGACATCCTTGACGTGGTAATAGGTCTCTGTCAGCCCGAGCACAGCGTCCGCCCGGATCACCGAAATATCCGGCTCAGGCCCCTGACGCTTATCGATGACCACGGTCATCTCTCGCCTCACCCTCAGGTCATCCGGCACCGAGAGGCGTAGCCCATGGCTCAGTAGGTCATTTACCAGGCAGTGGAAACTCCGCTGCGGACTCACGAAAACCAGACTCCCGTCGATCAACTCGGTGTGCGGCGGGAGATCAGGCAGACTCAGCAAATCGTCCACGGTGTAGCCGTCCGGCGGCGGCACCGGCCACGACGCGGGGGACGTGGTGTGCAGCGGCTCAGCGGTCATGGTTCCTCCCATGGACGGGATTCTTGGCCGTAGGGCCAGCGTACCGAGCACGAACGCCGATGCCGCCACCCAAACGAATGAGCGACGGCAGCGGCGTTTGACGATCAGATGACGATCAGGCGGGGGCGGTCACTCCCACTCGATGGTGCCGGGCGGCTTGCTGGTGATGTCCAGGACCACCCGGTTGACCTCGTCCACCTCGTTGGTGATGCGGGTCGAGATGCGCGACAGCACGTCGTACGGGAGGCGCGACCAGTCGGCCGTCATCGCGTCCTCCGAGGAGACCGGGCGCAGCACGATGGGGTGGCCGTAGGTGCGGCCGTCGCCCTGGACGCCGACCGAGCGGACGTCGGCGAGCAGGACCACCGGGCACTGCCAGATCTCGCGGTCCAGACCAGCGGCGGTCAGCTCCTCGCGGGCGATCGCGTCGGCCTCGCGGAGCAGGTCCAGGCGGTCCTTGGTGACCTCGCCGATGATGCGGATGCCGAGGCCCGGGCCCGGGAAGGGCTGGCGCTGGACGATGTCGTCCGGGAGGCCCAGCTCCTGGCCGACGTTGCGCACCTCGTCCTTGAAGAGCCGGCGCAGCGGCTCGACCAGCTGGAACTCGATGTCGTCGGGCAGTCCGCCCACGTTGTGGTGGGACTTGATGTTGGCGGTGCCGGTGCCGCCGCCGGACTCCACCACATCCGGGTAGAGGGTGCCCTGGACCAGGAACTCCACGGCCTCACCGGCCGCGCCCGCCTCGGCCACCAGCTCGGCCTGGGCCTGCTCGAAGACCCGGATGAACTCCCGGCCGATGATCTTCCGCTTCTCCTCGGGGTCGGACACCCCGGCGAGCGCGTCCAGGAAGCGCTGCTCGGCCTGGACGACCTTCAGCTGGACGCCGGTGGCGGCCACGAAGTCCTTCTCGACCTGCTCGGACTCGCCCTTGCGCATCAGCCCATGGTCGACGTACACGCACGTGAGCTGGTCGCCGATGGCCTTCTGGACGAGCGCGGCGGCGACGGCGGAGTCCACTCCGCCGGAGAGCCCGCAGATCGCGCGCTTGGTGCCGACCTGCTCGCGGATGGCCGCCACGGACTCCTCCACCACATTGGAGGTGGTCCAGGTGGGCGACAGGCCCGCTCCCCGGTACAGGAAGTGCTCCAGGACCTGCTGGCCGTGGGTGGAGTGCATCACCTCGGGGTGGTGCTGTACGCCGTACAGCTTGCGCTCGTCGCATTCGAACGCCGCGACCGGCACCTGCCCGGTGGACGCGGTGACCGTGAAGCCCTCGGGCGCTGCCGAGCAGGCGTCGCCGTGCGACATCCACACCTGCTGCTGCTCGGGGGTGCCCGCGAAGAGCGTCGAGCCCGGCTTGGAGACGGCCAGGTCGGTACGGCCGTACTCGCGCGCACCGTTGTTGTCGACGGTGCCGCCGAGCGTGACGGCCATCAGCTGGAAGCCGTAGCACATACCGAAGACGGGGATACCGGCCTCGAAGATCGCGCGGTCGAGCCTGGGCGCTCCCTCGGCGTAGACCGACGACGGCCCGCCGGAGAGGATGATCGCCTTCGGGTTCTTGGCGAGCATCTCCGCCACCGGCATGGTGGACGGGACGATCTCGCTGTACACCCGGGCCTCGCGGACCCGTCGGGCGATGAGCTGTGCGTACTGCGCGCCGAAGTCGACGACCAGAACGGTGTCGGGGGCGGCAGCAGGGGACGCTGATGGCACTTCGGCGGCCTTCCGGCGGTGGAACTGGAGGGTTGGACTTTCGATTCTAACCAGCCCATAATCAGCCTCATGTCCACGCGCATGACCTTCGTCTTTACCTATGGCACCGGCCCGTCCGGCTGCCATGGTCGTGCTGCTTGAACTACTGACAAGCGACTTCCCAGGCGCCCCGGGCCGGTACAAGGCCCGGGGCGCCTGTGCGTATGTCTTCGGGTCTCGGCCGGTTCCGGTCCCCTCTGAACCGACTCTGATCGACGAGAGACCAGGAGATACGGATATGAGCACGACCACCTCTGATGTGATCGGTTCCGCGCGCGAGCGGATCGACGATCTCGACGGACGCATCCTCGAACTCGTCCGGGAACGGATGGCGGTCTCCGCCTCCGTCCAGGAGGCGCGCATCGCGGCGGGCGGGCGGCGGGTGCACCTCTCCCGCGAGATGGAGATCCTCGACCGCTACCGCCAGGCGCTCGGCAAGCCCGGTACGACCCTCGCCATGACGCTGCTGGAGCTGTGCCGCGGCCGGGCCTGACCCGGGCCCCTGGGCCCCTCGTCACCCGTACGGCGGGTGACCGGCCCGTGGACGGGCTCGTTGAGCCCGGTGCCGCGTCGGCGAGGTGACCGGTCGGCAGGGGACAGCAGCCCGGTCACCATCCACAGGGCGGTCGGTCCCGGGGACGCCTGGGACCGACCGTATCCAGTCGAAACAGTTGCGCCCGGAGCGATGCATCCACCACGATGCAGTGAGGGAAAACACCCCGGGTCAGCACCCGTCATTGGTCCGACCACGGCCTGATCACGAGTTCGGCCGCGCGGGCGTACGCCCCTGACGCACCTTCTCCGCCCCACCGGTTTCCTCGCAGATTCCCCCACCCTTTCCCCACGGCTTCTCCACCCCGAGCCCGCGGCGCAACCCCCCGGCGCCGCCCCTCAGCACCGGCGCTGCCCTGACGCCGGTGCTGACCGCCTAGGGCCCCGGGACGTCCGACCCGTTCGGACGTCCCGGGGCCCTACGCCTGTTCCGGTCCTGTTCCGGCTCTCTCCCCCGTGGGCTCCGCGCGCCCCCGGCGCTATGCGGGTTCTGTGACCATTCTGTGAGCAACTGTGAAGGCAACCTTTCGGCCACCGGGTTGGTCATGTACGTGCAAACCGAACGCACGGCCATTCCGCGCCCCACCGCGACGGCCTTCCAGAAGAGGTCTTCATGAGGATTCGCCGCACACTGGTGGCCGCCGTTGCTACGGCTGCCATAGCTCCCGCCGCGCTGCTCGCCGCGCCCGCCGCCTTCGCCGATACCGACCCGTCGCCCAGCCCGTCGGTCACCGAGCCGGATGACGGCGGCACTCCGACCGAGGAGCCGTCGGTCCCGCCGTCGGACGAGCCGACGGTCGGGCCCACGGATGAGCCCACCGACGAGCCCACGGTCGGGCCCACGGATGAGCCCACCGATGAGCCGACCGACGAGCCCACGGATGAGCCGACGGACGAGCCGACCGATGAGCCCACGGACGAGCCGACCACCGGGCCCACGGCCGAGCCCACGGACGTCCCGACCGACCCCACTTGCGAGGAGGCGTCCGAGGAGGCTGCCGTCACGACCGAGCTGCGTGGGCTGCCCAGCAAGGTCGTGGCCGGTTCCGGCTGGGTGCCGTTCACCTTCCGGACGACCAACACCTCCGACAAGGCGATGAAGTCGGTGGAGGCGTACGTGCAGATGTACGCCATCAGCAAGGATGAGCTGGAAGACGTCTCGAAGCTGCTCACCGTGCAGTCGTACGACGAGGACAGCGGCAGCTGGAAGTCCGTCACCGATGAGGCGGGCTATTTCGGCTCGATCGACGCGCTGAAGCCCGGTGAGTACGCCGACGCCAAGCTGCGGCTGAAGGTCGACGCCAAGACCCCGGGCAGCTACGGCTTCGGCTTCGCGATCGGCGCGTACCACAACGAGGACGACGTCTGCGGCTACTCCGAGGCCATGGAGTACGACTTCGACGTCCTGGTCGCGGGGAGCAAGCCGGGGCCGATCGACGACGCCGAGGGTAAGCCGGGGGACAAGGGCAACCGGCCTTCGCCCAAGGGGGGCGGCACGGAGCTCAGCAAGCTGCCGGTGTCGGGGCAGCTCGCCTCTACCGGGTCTTCTTCCGCGCTGCCGATGATCGGGCTTATCGGTGGTGTGGCTATGGCCGTGGGTGGCGGGGCCGTGTTCGTCGTGCGGCGGCGTCGCGTTTCGGCTTGAGCGTAGGTCGTGGGGTCACCCCGGACCGGGGTGACCCCACGGTGCTGCCCCTGGGGGTTCGTCGTCGGGTGCGGGTCGGTGGGTGGGTTGTGCCCACCCGTTCCGCCCAGCGGAACGATTGCCCACCACGAGTGTTAGAGCGGCGGCGGCAGCCGCAGGGCTGCGTATGCCGTTTTGGGAACTGCTGGGGTGTTGGGGGCTACTGGGGACAGCCTTGCGTACGGGGTGTCCTGGGCCGGGCGGGGGTCTGGTTCGGTCTTGTTGGGCCATAGGGACATCGCCCGTTCCGCCTGGGCCGTGATCGTCAGGGACGGGTTCACGCCCAGGTTGGCCGAGACGGCCGCGCCGTCCACCACGGAGATCCCCGGGTGTCCGTACAGCCGGTGGTACGGGTCGATCACGCCCTCCGCCGCCGACGCCCCGATCGGGCAGCCGCCCAGGAAGTGGGCGGTCAGCGGGGTGCCCATCAGCTCCCCGACGTTGCTGCCCGGGAAGCCGTTGATCGACTCGGCGAGGTGGCGGGCGGCCGCCGCGCCCTCGGGGATGTGGTCCGGGTTGGGCGTGCCGTGGCCCTGGCGGGCGGTCAGCAGGCCCTTGCCCGGGCCTTTCGGCTTGCGGTACGTGGTCAGCGAGTTGTCGTGCGTCTGCATGACCAGGCCGATGATGGTGCGCTCGGACCAGTGCCGGTTGGACAGGGAGCGGGCGGCCGGCGTCGGGTGGCGGAGCGCGGCGTTAAGGAAGCGCAGCCAGCGCGGGCCGCGGCCGTCCGGGATCTGCAGGATGGACATCATGCCCATCGCGTTGGAGCCCTTGCCGTAGCGGACGGGCTCGATGTGGGTGTTCTCGTCCGGGTGGATGGACGAGGTGATCGCGACGCCCCGGCTGAAGTCGGGCCGCTCCCCGCGCCGGACCCGGTAGCGGCGGTCGGTGGTCTGGGCGCCGACCAGGGCCTCGGAGTTGGTGCGGGTGAGCATCCCGAGCCGGTCCGACAGCCGCGGCAGCAGGCCCCGGTCGCGCATCGTGTGCAGCAGGGTCTGGGTGCCGTACGTACCGGCGGCGAGGACGACGTACCGCGCGCGCAGCGTCTTCGGCCTGCCCTTGCGGCGGTGCGCGGTGGGGACGGTGGCGACCTGGTAGCCGCCGTCCGGGGCGTCGCGCAGGGCGACCACGGTCGTCATGGGGTGGACGACGGCACCGGCCCGCTCGGCGAGGTAGAGGTAGTTCTCGTTGAGGGTGTTCTTGGCGCCGCGGCGGCAGCCGGTCATGCACTCCCCGCACTCGGTGCACGCCCGGCGGGCCGGGCCCGCGCCGCCGAAGTACGGGTCGGGGACCTCCTCCCCCGGCGCGGCCTTCGCCGACCCGTCGGAATCGTCGCCGTCCCCGAAGAAGACGCCGACGGGCGCCATGTGGAAGGAGTCGCCCACGCCCATCTTCTCGGCGGCCGCCTTGAGATGGACGTCCGAGGGGGTCATGGTCCGGTTGAGGCGGGCGCCGAGCATGCGCCGCGCCTGGTCGTAGTACGGCTTCAGCTCCTCCTGCCAGTCGGTGATGGCGCCCCACTGCGGGTCCCGGAAGAACGGCTCGGGCGGTACGTACAGCGTGTTGGCGTAGTTGAGCGAACCGCCCCCGACCCCGGCGCCCGCCAGGACCATCACCTTGCCGAGGAGATGGATGCGCTGGATGCCGAAGAGGCCGAGGGCCGGGGCCCAGAGGTAGTTGCGGAGGTCCCAGGAGTTCTTGGGCAGGGTCTCGGGCGTGAAGCGGCGGCCCGCCTCCAGGACGCCGACCTGGTAGCCCTTCTCGGTCAGCCGGAGGGCCGAGACGGCTCCTCCGAAGCCCGATCCGATGACGATGACGTCGTAGTCGTAGCCGCCGTCATCCGCCTCTTCGGCGCGCTTGTCCTCCGACACGGGTACCTCCCCGTCGATGTGTACCGGTCAGCGCAGCCGCAGGGCCTTCATGGCGCGCAGGCTGCGGCTCATGAACTCCGCGTATTTCTCGTCCGTCAGGCCGAAGGACGGGCCGAGCGGCATCAGCCGCTGCTGGGCGACCGTCTGCGCCTCGGTGTACTTGAGGATGCCCTCCGAACCGTGGCGGCGGCCGAGACCGGAGTCGCCCATGCCGCCCATCGGGGACGCGACGCTGCCGTACGCGGCGGCGTACGCCTCGTTGACGTTGACGGTGCCCGCGCGCAGCCGGGCGGCGACCGTACGTCCGCGTCGACCGTCCTTGGACCAGACGCTGGCGTTCAGGCCGTACGGGGTGGCGTTGGCGCGCTCGATCGCCTCGTCCTCGTCGGTGAAGCGGTAGAGGGACACCACCGGGCCGAAGGTCTCCTCGGTGCACACCGCCATGGGCGCCTCCACGCCGTCCAGGATCGTCGGCTCGTAGAAGTACGGGCCGATGTCCGGGCGGGGGCGGCCGCCCGCGACGACCGTGGCGCCCTTGGAGACGGCCTCTTCGACGTGGCGGGTGACGGTTTCCAGCTGGCGTTCGGAGACGAGCGAGCCCATCTCGGCGCCGTAGGCGAGGGCCGAGCCGAGCCGCATGGCCTTCGTACGGGCCGCGAACCGCTCCAGAAAGTCGTCCGCGACCGACTCGTGGACGTACAGCCGCTCGATGGAGATGCACAGCTGTCCCGCGGAGGCGAAGCACGCGCGGACCGCGCCCTCGGCGGCCCGGTCGAGGTCGGCGTCGCGCAGCACCAGCATGGCGTTCTTGCCGCCGAGTTCGAGCGAGCAGCCCACCAGGCGGGCGGCGGCGGCCTGGGCCACGCCGCGGCCGGTGCGGGTGGAGCCGGTGAACGAGACGTAGTCGGCGTGCTCGACAACGGCCGGGCCGACCACCGGGCCGTCCCCGACGACGATCTGCCACACCCCGGGAGGCATTCCGGCCTCCAGCATCAGCTCCCGCGCCCACAGGGCGGTCAGCACGGTCTCGGTGTCCGGCTTCATGACGACCGCGTTGCCCGCGACGAAGGCGGGGATCGCGTCCCCGACCGACAGTTCAAGGGGGTAGTTCCACGGCACGATCTGGCCGATGACGCCGCGCGGCTGGCGCAGTTCGGTGACCTTGGTGAGCGTGGGGACGACGCCCAGATGGGACTTGGGCCGCAGATAGGCCTGCGCCTTGCGGCCGTAGTGGCGCGCGGCCAGGACGACGCCCTGGATCTCCTCGTGGGCGTGCAGCCGGGTCTTGCCGGTCTCCAGCTGGATGAGGTCCAGAACCTCCGACTGGCGGCGCAGCAGCAGGTCGTGGAAGCGCAAGAAGACGGCGGCGCGGGTGCGCACGGGGGTCGCGGCCCAGGCGCGCTGGGCCTCGCGGGCCTGCTCGAAGGCGGTGGCGACGTCCTCGGGGGTGGACTCGGGCAGCCCGGAGGCCAGGACCTCCCCGGTGAACGGGGTGTGGTTGACGGTGCTGCCGCTGCCCACGACACCCCGGGCGAGCCGGGCGACCAGCTCGGGGGTGACGACGTCGGCGGCGGTCCGGTTTCCCTTGGCGGCGAGGGGATTTCCGTCGCCGGGTGCCGGTATTACCTGGGCCTGTGCGCTGTCCTGCGAGTCGGTCATGGGGGCGAGCGTAGGCCCCGGCCCGGCGGTTTGGGTACCCGGCGGTAACTATTTGTGGCCGAGGTGGCAGTCGTGGCGGTTCCTCGGATTCCCCTCGGTCAAATGCCCTCGATCTTCAGGTTCTTCACGACGTCCTCGTACACCGCGTCGCCGGTCGCCCGGGCGTCGCCCCTGGCGGGCATCCTCACGGTCAGCTGCCAGGCGATGTGATCGTCGCTGACGTAGACGTGATCGCGGTTCAGGTAGAGGACACGGTTGTCGTCGCTGGTGGTGCCGGGCTCGTAGTAGGTGGTGCTCAGATCCTTCGCCGGTTCGCCCTGCTGCCGCGTCTCCCGCGTCTTCCCGCTGCGCGCCTCGTCCATCGTCGACAGGGCGCCGCTCTTGTAGAACGCGGCGATCTGCCCGGCCACCCCGGCGGTGTTCGTGATCTTCCGCTCCGGGTCGGAGACCAGCTTGGCCAGGGTGATGGTGTAGACGCCGCTGGGGTCGTCGAAGGTGACGCTCTGCGCGTTCTCGTCGCTGTCGTCCTGCACCCGCTTGTACGCGCTCGGCACCGCCAGCGAGGCGGCCACCACATCGCGCTCCTCGCGAACCGTCCAGCCGGACGGCAGACCGCTCCCCTCGCTCGCGAACGGCTTGGCGAAGATCAGCACGCACACGGACGCGATCACGACGAGGGCGGCGCCCAGACCGAACTGCGCCGGACGGTTCTTGTGGAGGATCGGCGGGACGAAACGGCTGCCGCCCCGCACGGTGTTCTGTCCCGCCGGTGCGCCGTACGTACCTCCGGCGAGCACCGTCGGAGGCGGCTGCGACGGCTGCGGCGGCCGTACGACCGACTCCAGCGCCTCCCGCGTCTCGGCCGCCGACGGACGCATGGCC
>Ga0307508_10003637_pt1 | contig 15455 bp, 15 predicted proteins | sample 9_EM_MG_FD_203089 | JGI IMG/M metagenome (GOLD analysis project Ga0307508, IMG submission 203089) | Populus trichocarpa ectomycorrhiza microbial communities from riparian zone in the Pacific Northwest, United States - 9_EM | ecosystem: Host-associated > Plants > Roots > Unclassified | place...
CCGTCACCGCCGTAAAGGTGTGGACCGGCCTAAAGTGGATGCAAGACCTAACCGTCAACGACACCCACACCTACTACGTACTCGCCGGCACCACCCCGGTCTTAGTGCACAACAACAACAACTGTGATCCGGACCTACTTCAGCAGGCCAATGCGATGCGCGACACTGAGGCCTCACAGCTGTCCGCTGGGCCCGCTAGACTTCGTTCGGAACATTCCGTGGTGGTGGGCGCATTCAACGTGAAAACTGGCAATGTGGCTGTGGGTCGTAGCTCCAAGATGCTGCAAGAGTGCGCTGAGGCCTGCGCCGCGAGAAATGTTGGTGGCGATATTCGGGATATTAGGTTTACTCGTGCGGTTCGCCCGCGAGGATCAGGTCGGGTGCCTACGGACCAGCCTGTTTGTAGCGCATATTGCGAACCGAAATATGGGAGAAATGCATTTCCCGACCCGGACACTAGGTTTGAGTCTGATATGGGGTAGAGGGGCCTATGAAGTGGGAACTCGAACGACATAATTGGGATGAGATGGCAGGAGGATCGGACCGCCTTCCAGGATGGATTGAGGAGCTTATTGGAGCGGAGAATACTGATGAAGCGCGTAGGCTGCTCGGTCGGATCGAGTCGGTCGTCGCTCCTGTCAATGGGCCGCTAAGGTTTGGCGCTAGCGCGGTCGCAGCATGCTTAACTCAAGGGCTGTTGTCTGCCACTTCATTCGCACGAGTCGAGATCCTCTACCTCATTTTTCAGCTCGCAGGAGGGGCGATAGGTGCGCCGGATTCGAAGTTAGCTAGCGATGTGCGTCGGGAGATAGAACTCGGCCTGCCGATATTCTGCGAGATCGCCGAGACGGGGACGCAACCCGAGAGACTTCAGTGCATTGATTTACTGTCACTTTGTGCCAGATTCAATGAGGCGGCCATGTCCCGCGCTGTATGGGTCATGCGTCAAATTGCAAATCTTGGCGAAGAAGAGTCAACCGCAGTTGCTGTTGAATTAGACGATCTTGGAAAAGCTTAAGCGGTGCGTACGTGAACCTGGGAGAAATGGGCATGCCGCTGGAACATCCCTGGCACCATCTGCGAGGACGTATTGGCGGTCTTCAAACGTCCCTGATATGTCCGCTACCGTGCCGGACATGAGCCAGCGACTCCGTACCGCTCTGTTGCGGGCGAACCTCGACCCGGCCGGGCTCGCCGCCGTGGTCGGCGTGGACGCGAAGACCGTCACCCGATGGCTGGCCGGTCGGATCCCCCGTCAACGCGCCCGGTTAGCCGTCGCCGACCTGCTCGGCGAGACCGAAGCCGACCTGTGGCCGCAAACGCGACCCGACCTCGCCCCGGGCGCCGAAGCCACCGCCGAAGTCGCCAACGCCTGGGCGCACCGCGCGGACATCCCGCAACACCTGTGGACAACTCTGCTCACCAGCGCCACCAGACGCATCGACCTGCTCGGCTACGCCTACCCCTTCATCTTCGAACTCGTCCCCGACAGCATGCAGCGGCTGGCAGACAAAGCCGCTGACGGCGCCCAGATCCGCCTCGCGTTCGCCGACCCCGACTGCCCCCACGTCGCTGAACGCGATGCGCTGGAACAGATAGGCGGCACCTTGCCCGGCCGGATCCGCAACGCTCTCAACTTCTGCGAACCGCTTCACGGCGTCACCGGGATCGAGATCGGCCTGCACACCGTGCACCTCTACAACGCGGTGTACCGCTTCGACAACCAGATGATCGTCACCCCGTACCTGTACCGGGCCCGCGGCTACCAACACCCTGCCCTTCACCTACGGGAGCTTTCCGCGTACGGGATCTTCGCCTCCTTCGCCGACCAGTTCCAACAGATTTGGCAAACCACCATCGGCTATCCCGGCGGACAGCCGCGATGACCGGCCGGCGCGACTTCTACCACGACCCGGCCGCGCCGAAGGCCAACAGCCTCGTACCCGGCGGCTCCGCCGTGGTCGTCGACGGCCAGGGCCGCGTGCTGTTGCAGCGCCGCGCCGATTCGGGCAACTGGGCACTGCCGGGCGGCACTATGGACATCGGCGAAACCCTCGGCCAGTGCGTTATCCGCGAGGTCAAAGAAGAAACCGGGCTCGACATCGCGATTACCGGACTGGTCGGCATCTACACGGATCCTCAGCATGTGATCTCCTACGCCGACGGTGAGGTCCGCCAGGAGTTCAACGTCACCTATCTCGGCCGCGTCGTCGGCGGCACGATCACGGTTAGCGACGAGTCGACTGATGTCCGCTTCATCGACCCTGCCGACTTCGGCCACATTCCCATCCACGACACCGTCCGGCTCCGACTCCGCCACTACGCCGAACACCGCAGCCACCCCTACCTCGGATAGCAGCGGCCCCTCTGTGCCAGACGCGACCGTCTGCACAGGTCGTTGTCAGCGTCAACTGCCGGTGATGACCTGCGCCCACGACGCCGGTGGTGATGGCCGACGGCAGCACGAAGCCGATCGGTGAGGTGAAGCTGGGTGATCAGGTTCTGGCCACTGATCCGAAGACGGGCCCGCAAGTCGATTCAGCTGCTTCGGGAGCGAGGCCTGGTGGTCACCGTGGTCGGTCGCGGAACCTTCGTCGCATCCAAGCCGCACCCGCCCGAGGCCTAGCCCAAGCCGGGGCGCCGGTGACGGCCTGGCCTGTTCAGGGTGTGACGCGGTACCACAGAAAACGATGCCGTCGCCGAATCCGGGTTCCGCGGTGAGGTCGCGGTCGGCGGCGGCCTTCTGGGCACGGGACGGCGTCCGGCCGCCGCGTGGGTCTGCACGTCATCGCACCCACAGCCCAGCCGACGAGAGCGTCCACCGATTCACTGCGGCGAAGCCCGATCGGCGACCACGCCAAGATCTGTGACAGGTGGGCGTTGCCGGCTCGGCACCGTCGGCTGCGGCCTCGGCGCACTCCGTGCTCTGGGAGCACGTAGCTCCGGCGGCATCGGCGGGAGCAGTCGCGGTCGCCGCAATGGGTGTGGAATTAGGGTCGCCCGGCGGGCCGTGCGCCACATGATCGAGACTTTGGCCTGCCCGTGTGGGCGAAATGTGAGGCTTTGGGCCCGGGTCGGGTCCGCATCGCGGAAGGATCGCCCAGCATCTGAGCCGCCAGCCACCATGCGGGACGGGTGCCCACGATCCGAGAGCCGCTCCCACCATGCGACACCCGGGAGGCCGGCCCGCGCGACGAGAGGCTGAAGCCGGACACGATCCCAGGCCTCCGCGACCGGGCCTCCCAGGTGACTGCCGACTGGAACGCAGGCAAGGGCGAGTTGACCGAGGCGAAGGACCTGAAGCCAGGCACCAAACTCCGCAGCCCCGACGGCGAAACCACCGAGACCGTGACCGCCGTAAAGGTGTGGACCGGCCTGAAGTGGATGCACGACCTACTGGTGCCAGCGCCGCTTTGAGTGCGCCTGACGGCCCGCGAAGCGGCGGGCGGAGGGCGGTACTGGTGAGAGAACCTCGTGTATCCTCCGCGAGCAACTTTCCAGTTCCGAGAGGTCCGCGTGAGTGCCGATACCGAGGAATTTCCAAAGTCGGGGACCGGATCATCGGCGCGGACCGGATTAGCCCGGCGCCGGGCACGGGCTTTGTCGGGCCGGTGACCGCGGTGGACGCGGCCCCCGCGCGGACCGGCGCCGGCCGGCTCTACGCCCTGGACCTGCTGCGCTTCTGTGCGGCGCTGGCCGTGCTGGGCTACCACTTCCTCGCGGACACGAAGGGTGCCTGGGGTCCGAGCGGCCCGCCCTTCGCGGACGCTGCGCGAGCCTTCCGCTACGGTTGGATGGGCGTGGAGTTCTTCTTCGTCATCAGCGGCTTCGTCATCTGCATGAGCTGCTGGGGACGCTCGCTCGGGGACTTCTTCACCTCGCGGGTCACGCGCCTGGTGCCGGCGTACCTGTTCAGCGTCCTGGCCACCGGCGTGCTGCTCCTGGCCCTGCCGCTGCCCGGCGGCCGCCCACCGCTGTCGAACATTCTCGTCAACACGACGATGCTGCAGCAGTTCCTTGGCGTACCGAACCTCGTCAACGTGTACTGGACCCTCTTGGTCGAGCTGAAGTTCTACCTGCTCTTTGCCGTCGTCGTGTACGTCGGGCTCAACTACCGGCGGGCGGTGCTCTTCTGCTCGCTGTGGACGGTGCTCTACCTGATCGCGGGGGCGACCCGGTTTACGCCGATGACCGAAGTGCTGCAGCCCGGGTACGCGCCCTTCTTCATGGTCGGCATTGGGCTCTACCTGATCCACCGGTTCGGGTCCACGCTGCTTGCCTGGAGCATCGTCGCTCTGTCGATGGTGTTGAGCGTCCCGGCACTCCTGGACCAGGTGGCCGCGCAGAACAATGGTCGCCCGGCACCGATCGTCTCGCCCCAGGTCGCGCTCACGATCCTGCTCTGCTTCTTCGCCGTGATGGTCGCCGCCGCCCTCGGCAAGCTGGCCTGGATGCGGTGGCGTTGGCTCACCTCGCTCGGCGCCCTGACCTATCCTCTCTACCTGCTCCACATGCAACTGGCCCAGGTCGCGGTGACCCACCTGCATGTGTGGGTGCCCCGGCAGCTGTTGATGGTGCTGGTCTTCGTGGGCGTCCTGCTCGGCGCGTACCTGGTGCACCGCTTCGTCGAGCGGCCGCTGTCCCGGCTGCTCCGCCGGCAGCTGCGAGCGAGCTTCGCCCGCATCCGCGAGGTCGACGCGCAATAACGTCAGTCCGCGGCGACGACGGCCTGACCAATACGGGCGTCGATTTGCGTACGGGCAGCGATGACCGCCGAGGCGATGCCTGCCATCGACCGGCTAAACGAGCCGTGAGGGGGATTGACCCCGGACGGGGTGAATCGCAGCTCAGGAGCCGCTCGAGGGTGTGGAGTTCGGGTCGGCCGGCGGGCCGTGCGCTACACGATCGAGACTTTGGTCTGCCCGCGTGGGCAGAATATGGACCCGGGTCCCGTCCGCATCGCGGAAGGACCGTCCAGCATCTGAGCCGCGGGCCACGATCCGGGACGGGCGTCCACGATCCGAGAGCCGCTCCCACCAAGCGATACCCGCGAGACCGGCCCGCGCGGCGAGTGGCCGAAGCCGGACACGATCCCAGGCCTCCGCGACCGAGTCTCCCCGATGGCGGCCGACGGCGTACCGGTTGCCGCAGCGCGGAAGCAGATGACGACGTCGTCGGTCGGCCGCACCGCGAACAGGTGCCCGTCACGCGTTCCGCGACTTCGGCTCGATCGGTCCAAAACGGCCAGACCGGGCCGCGGCCCGTGCTACCGGATGTCCGCCGAAGCGAGGGACTCGGCTGCTATCCGCATGAGTTCGGGGATCGCGTCGTCCGGGTCGGCGGGGGCGGCCGGGAACGGTTCGGGGTTGAGGCAGCGGTCGAGCAGCAGCTCGATCAGGGCCGCCCGGTTGACGATCTCGTCGGCGTCGATCGCGCCGGGGAGGATGCGGATCTCGATGGTGTCGCGCAGCGGCGTGTCGGTGAGCAGTTGGGTGAGGTTGACGTCGAAGAACTTGCTCAGCTCGCCGGCCTTGGCGGCCGCCCGCAGGCCTTCGGTGGTGGGTTCGCCCGCGGCGGCCGCGACCAGCGGGTCGGGCAACGGGGCGAGGCGCCGGCAGGCCGGGTTCGTCCGCAGCAGCGTACGCAAGGGGTCGCGCCAGTGTGCGAAGAGCCGGACCACGTTGGCCAGGGCGTGCGGCCGCCGGAACGGCGCGCCGTCGAGGTGCAGGTGGACCGCGGCCTCCCGGGGGATCGTGAAGCCGAGCTCGCGGGCCGGGCCGAGCAGCTCCTCCAGGGCCTCGCCGTGGCCGTGAGCCAGCGGCGGGGTGACGATCTCGCACGGGCGCTCGCGCTCCCCGCCCTGCGGCGCGGCCAGCGCGATCGTGGCGCCGGCAGGATCGTCCAGCACGTAGACGCCGTCGTGCCGCTGGACCGTGCTGCCCCACAGCTGCGCGGTCGCGTCCAGCGCCGCGCCGAGGGCGCCACCGGGGTCGCTGTGCGCGGCGAGCAGGCGCAACAGCCGCGGATCGTCGCTGAGGATGCGGAACCAGCCGGACGGCGCGGCCGCCTGCGGGTCGAGGCCGGCGAGCAGGGTGACGTCGTCGACCAGCGTGCACAGCGGGCTGCCGTCGCCCCGGAGCACCTCGAAGCCCTGGGTCAGATGCAGGAACCGCCCCAGGCCGGGTACCAGGGACGGTTCGCTGTCGTGGTGCCACACCGGCCGGACCCGGCCGCCGCAGCGGCCGGCCAGGTCCAGGGCCAGGGTGCGTCGGCTGAGGCCCGGCGGGGCCATCAGCTCGACTTCGAATCCCGTACGGTGATGCAGTTCGGCGGTCACGGGCGGATCGGCAGCGTCTCTCCGGCCAGCAGCTTCTTGCCGCCGAGGACCTTGGCCTGGTAGGGGTCGGAAAGCTTCCAGAGCCTGGCCAGCTTCACCGCGTCCTTGTAGTTGTAGCCCGCGGCGAAGTACTTCGCCACCGCGGCCGCTTCCTTCGGGTCGACGCTGGGAGGAGTCGAGTCCTCGGGGCCCGGCTTGATCGGCAGGGTCTCGCCGGCCAGCAGCCGCCGCCCGGCCTCCGCCTTCACGGCGCCGATGTCGTTCCCGTTGAGGTGCCACAGCTTGGCCAGCGTGACCGCGTCGTTGTAGCCGTAGCCGGCGGCGAAGTAGGCGGCCCAGTCCTTGTCCAGCTCGGCCTGCGTCGGCTTGCCCGACGCGGAGGGTGACGGGGCGGCGGCGAACTGGATCGCGGCCGCGCCCGCGGAGTTGCCCGACAGCATCGCGGGCAGGTTGACCGCGCCCGCGATCAGGCCGACGCCGAGCACGGCGCCCCCGGCGGCCTGCAGCCCTCGCCGGCGCCGCTGGTAGCCGCGGGCCAGCTCCTGGACCCGGGCGTACACCTCGGCTGGGTCGGGGGCCAGATTTTCATGGGCCTCGAAGGCCTCGCGCAACCGGTCTTGGCTATCCATCACGATTTCCCCTCGGCGTGGATCCTGTTGTGGTGCTCCGACGTGAGCCGGAGAGTCTTCAGCGCCCTCGAGGCGTGGCTACGGACCGTCGCGGGCGTGCAGCCGAGCAGGTCGGCGATCGCGTCGTCGTCGAGTTGCTCGTAGTAGCGCAGCACGACCACGGCCCGCTGCTTGCGGCCGAGCGCTGACAGCCGGTTCCACAGCTCGTCCGCCTCGACCACGCCGTCGGCGTGGTCGAGCACGCCGCCGCGGGCGTCGTCGAGATCGATCAGCCGCTCGCCGACCGCGTGCACGTTGCGCGCCGCCCAGCTGCGCCGCCAGGACAGGTACTCGTTGAGCACCATCCGGCGGACGTACGCCTCTGGGGAGTCCGCTCCGCTGATCCGCCGCCACCGCACCTGGGTCTTTGCCAGCACCTCCTGAACGATGTCCTGTGCGAGATCGCGGTCGCCGGTGAGGACGACCGCGTAGCGCAGGAGACTCGAAAGACGGGCCATCGCGAACTGCTCGAAGGTCACACCGTCTAAGACGTAGCGGGGCGGGGCGATGTGCACTCCTCGGCTGAACAAATTCCGGCGGGCCGGCGAGCGGCTGGGAAAAACATGATCAGCCCGTAGACCGGGTGGCCCGCCGACTGCGACGCTAACCGATGTGTATGACTACGACCTGTTGGTGCTGGGCTCCGGGCCCAGTGGGCAGAAGGCCGCGATAGCCGCGTCGAAACTCGGGCGCCGCGTCGGGATCATCGATCGCCGGGACATGATCGGCGGTGTGTGCATCAACACCGGGACGGTGCCGTCCAAGACCCTGCGCGAAGCCGTCCTCTACCTCACCGGCCTGAGCCAGCGCGATCAGTACGGGTCGAGCTATCGCGTCAAGGACGAGATCACGGTCAGCGATCTGGCCGCGCGTACCCAGCACGTGATCGCCCGGCAGACCGACGTCATCCGTAACCAACTGGCCCGCAACCACATCGCGATGGTCACCGGCACCGGCCGGTTCGCCGACGCGCACTCGATCTGGGTCGACGGCGGCAGCGGCCGGGAGAGCAAGATCACGGCCGACAAGATCATCATTGCCGCGGGAACCCGGCCGGCTCGGCCGGAGAGCGTCGACTTCGACGACCGTACGATCGTCGACTCGGACGGCGTGATCAACCTGCAGGCCGTGCCGCGCAGCATGGTCGTGGTCGGCGCCGGCGTGATCGGCATGGAGTACGCGTCGATGTTCGCCGCGCTCGGCACCAAGGTGACCGTGGTGGAGCGCCGGGACAAGATGCTCGAGTTCTGTGACGACGAGATAATCGAGTCGCTGAAATACCACCTGCGCGACCTCAGCGTGACGTTCCGCTTCGGCGAAGAGGTCGCGGCGGTCGAGCGCCACCAGACCGCCGCGCTCTGCATCCTCAAGAGCGGCAAGAAGATCGTGGCCGACACGGTGATGTATTCGGCCGGCCGGCAGGGCCAGACCGACGGCCTCAACCTGGAGGCCGCCGGGCTCGCCGCCGACCGCCGCGGCCGCATCGAGGTCGACCTCAACTACGTGACCGCGGTGCCGAACATCTACGCGGTCGGCGACGTGATCGGCTTCCCTGCGCTCGCCTCCACCTCGATGGAGCAGGGTCGCCTCGCCGCGCAGCACGCCTGCGGCGAGCCCGTCCGGGAGATGCAGAAGCTGCAGCCGATCGGCATCTACACGATCCCGGAGATCAGCTTCATCGGCGCGACCGAGGACGAGTTGACCGACAGCGCGACGCCGTTCGAGGTGGGCATCGCGCGCTACCGCGAGCTCGCCCGCGGCCAGATCGTCGGCGACTCGTACGGCATGCTCAAGCTGCTCGTCTCGCCCGACGACGGCAAGCTGCTGGGGGTGCACGTCTTCGGCACCGGGGCCACCGAGATCGTCCATATCGGGCAGGCCGTGATGGGCTGCGGCGGCACGGTCGACTACCTGGTCGACGCGGTCTTCAACTATCCGACGCTGTCCGAGGCGTACAAGGTGGCTGCCCTGGACGCCTCGAACAAGATCCGTAACATCACCCGCATCGACGGGTAGGGCTACGAGCTGTAGACCCAGACCTTGGTCTTCAGGGGGATCTGGTCGGTCGACCAGATCCAGTCCATCGCGGAGACCGAGACGCGGGAGCACCCGTGCGACGCGGGGTACGGCGGCACGCTCGGCGCCCCGTGCACCGCGATGCCGCCGTTGAAGTACTTCGGCCGCCACAGCGGGCCGAGCGGGCCGTGCCGCCAGCCGTCGATCTGCCGCCCGACCGCGAAATGGCCGGGCGGCGTGTCGGCCAGGTATGTCTGGCCCTGGTAGGTGTAGTTCTGGTTCGACCCGGTCGACGTGTTGAGGATCGTGGTCACCTGGCCGTTGTCGACGATCATCAGCAACTGCTTCGCCAGGTTGATCTCGACGAGGTGCCCGCTGCCGGCCTTGGACCGCGCCGCCGGGCGTACCCCCTGGTCCAGGGCCTTCTGGGTCTTGGGCCCGACGACGCCGTCGCGGCCGAGGCCCGCCGCCTTCTGTACCGCGAAGACCGCCTGCTGCGTCGTGCCGCCGAAGGCGCCGTCCGCCTTGCCGTTCCAGTAGCCCAGCTCGGTGAGCCGTCGCTGCAGGGCGAGCACCGCGTCGCCCTTCGCGCCGACCTTGAGCTTCTGCGGCGCGGCGGGCGACGTCGAGGTCGAGGTCGAAGGCGTCGGCGAAGCCGACGGTGAGGAGGTGGAGGGTGCGGCCGACGTCGGGGTCACGGTCGGCGACGACGAGGGTACGCTGGTAGCCTTCGCCCCGTTATCGGAAGATTTTCCGGAATCACACCCCGTGACGCCGGTCAGCGCCGCGCTGATCGCCAATACGACCGTCAGAACCTTGCGCATTGCGCCGCCTCTCCGCCTCACGCGTCGATCATCGCCGAAAACTCTTCATCTTGACCGGCGCTTGGGGTCGAGTCCGGTCGCCTGACCGTTCTCTGATCGATCTATGCTCATGTGTCAGCGCACCCTAGTAGGCGAGCGCAAGGTCCCCCGAGCAGGCGATCGCCGCCGACGTCAGCCGTTACCCGGGGGGCGTCAGGCTGACGCTGGGTTGAAAAAGAATCAAGTAGGCTTCGGCTATGTCATGGAAGGCCAGTGCCCGGCATGGGGTCCGCGAGGCCCCCGCCGGTCTCGCTCTCCTGCAGGAGCTGATCAACACGCGTGCGACGATGTCGTACGGTGCTGACCTGCTGGTCTCCGCCGATGACGCCCAGCCCTGGCTGACCGAGGCGGTGACCACGTGGTCGCGGGTCTCCGGCCTGCCGGCGCCCACGCTCTTGATCTCCGCGTCCGATTTGCGCTCGTTGCGCCGGCTGCGCACCACCTTCGAAAACGTGATCCTGGCCGGCGCCAACCCCGAGCCCGACGGCGCGCTGCCGCCGGCCGACGTCCCGGTGAGCCTCGTCCCCGACGCCGACGGCTGGGTCCGGATGGTCCCGACCGGCCGCGGCACCCGCTGGCTGGCCTCGGCGCTCTGGGCCGAGGCGCTGCTCGCGCAGCAGGCCGGGCTCTGGCCGCGGCTCAAGCTCTGCCACAACATCGACTGCCGGGCCGCGTTCTTCGACACCTCGCGTAACAACAGCGGCGTCTGGCACGACGTCAGCACCTGCGGCAATACGGCCAACCTGCGCGCCTTCCGGGAGCGCAAGCGGCTGCTCGGCGGCAGCGGCGGCCAGCACCGGCCGATCGTCCAAGGGCCGCCCGGCATGCGCTGAATCGCCGGCCTCGGGAACTCGGGCCGCCTCTCGAGCGACTATGGGTGCATGGCTTGTGATCGGTGGCGCGAGATGCTCTCCGCGCAGCTGGACGGCGAGGACGACCCGGCCGGCCGGGCGCAGGTCGACGAGCATCTGGCCGGGTGCGCCGGCTGCCGGGAATGGCTCGACCGGGCCGCAGCGGTCAACCGGCTGACGCGTACGGCCGTGCCGGTGCCGGACCTGGGCGACAAGATCCTGGCGGCGCTCCCGCCGGTCGTCGCGCCCGCGGCGGCCCGGCGGCGCCTCCCGCCGGCCGCCGTGCTCTTCGTCGCGCTCGCCGCGGTCGGCGCCGTCCAGCTCATCCTCGGCCTGGACCAGATCGGCGGCGGGGTCACCAGCGCGCACGTGCACACCGGCGTGGACGCCACGTCGGACCATCTCGGGCACGAGTCGGCCGCCTGGAACGTCGCGGTCGGCGCCGGTTACCTCTTCATCGCGCTGCGCCGCAGCCGGCCGACCGGGCTCATGCCGATGCTGACCGCCTTTGTCGGCATGCTCCTGCTGCTCTCGGTCAACGACCTCACCGGCGACCGGGTCGACAGCACGCGGCTGGTCAGCCACGGCTTCGTGTTCCTCGGATATCTGCTGGTGGTGGCGTTGTCCCGGGTGCCGGGCGGGTTCGCGGCGCCGCCGGGCACGCGTGCCGAGGCCGGTTCGGGCTGGCGGGCCCGCTTCGCCGACGAGGATGAGCCTTTGGCGACGCTGCCGCGGCCTGGGCTGCGGCTCGTGCCGCCCCACGGCCCGCTGACCGCCGAGCACGACGAGCGGCGAGCAGCCTGAGGGTCAGCGGGCCGGCGGGCGCACGGAGAGCTCGCGCCACTCGTCCGGGCCCGCCAGCAGAGCCCGGACCGTGTCCAGGGCGGCGTCCTCGCTCTCGTACTCGAAGAAGTGCGAGACGCCGTCCGCACCACCGGCCCGCTGCTCGACATACCACTGGTCGCCGCTTACGCGTAGGTAGACATCTTTGCGCGCGATGCGGCCCCATTTGCCGTTCCACCAGTGCTTACGCTGTTCCATCCCGGCACTGTATCGAACATTTGTTCGAACGGTGCCGGGGTGGGTTGATCTTTTTCGCAGCGTGTCAGCGGGGTGGCTCGTGGTGACGGCCGAGGCCGTCGTCGACGATCCGGCCCTGAGTAGGGGTGGCGCGGCCCTGCGCCGGGGCGGGGGCCTGGCCGCGGAGGAGGGCGTCACGGATCTCGGTCAGCAGGGCGACCTCATCGCTCGGCGAGGCGGTCGGCGGCTCTTCGCCCCGGCGGCGGCGCTCGGCCAGCATGTTGAGCGGGTACACGACGAAGAAGTAGAGCACCGCCGCGGTGATCAGGAAGGTGATGATCGCGTTGATGAACGATGCGTAGTCAAATGGGATCTTGCGGATGTGCCAGACGCCGGCGCCCACGCCAGTGCCCCCGCTCACGAGCTGGATCAGCGGCTTGATGAAGCCTTCGGTGAACGCGGTCACCACGCCGGTGAAGGCGGCGCCGATGACGATGCCGACGGCGAGGTCCACCACGTTGCCGCGCATGATGAAGTCTTTGAAGCCTTGAAAGATCTTGTTCACGAGCGCTCCCGCGTTTCGGCCGAGGTCGTCGGCAGCAGGTGCTCGCCGCCGGTCGGCGACAAACTACGCCAGCCGGGTCGACGGCATAAGGGGCCGGTCAGTCGAGCGCCGGCTCCTGCGCGCTCACGGCCTCGTCGACCGACGGGTACGTATGCAGCACCTCGACCAGCCCGCTGACCTCGAGAATGCGCAACACCCCGCGCTGCGGGGCGGCCAGCCGGACGGTGCCGCCGGCGTCGTCGGTGCTGTTCTTGGCCCGGACGAAGACCGACAGGCCGGTGGAGTCGCAGAACGAGACCTCGGCCAGGTCGAAGACCAGGCGGGTGCGGCCCTTCTCCAGAAGGTCGCTGATCTGGTCCTGAAGCTGCGGCGCCGTGGCCATGTCGAGCTCACCCGCAACCGACACGACGACCATCGGGCCGCGCTGTTCCGTTTGTACCGTCAGGGACATTCAGGACCTCCAGTTATCTGCAGAACGGTACTCCAGGTGCCATGCGCGGCGCAGAACGGGGAGCCCGTCGGCCCGCGAGCTTAGTTGGCGTCAGGCAAGTAAATGGCCCGGCGGTGGTAAAGTCCGCGCGTTGTTATGCGGGGACATCGATGCGGGGAGGCCGTGCTGCGGTACTACTCGGCCCGGCGCCGCGCGGAGACGCTCGCGGCGCGGATGGTCCGCCTCGCCGAGACCACGCTCGCGATCAACTTGGCGTCCACCCTCCAGGAGTTGCTCTCGGCGGCCGCCGAGGGCGCGTACGACATCTTCGGCGGCCCGGTCGTCGTGCTCGCCGAGACCGCCGAGGGGGAAAGCCTGGCCGCGGTCGGTTCGCCTGCCTCGGTACGGCACTGGGCGCCGCCCGCGCCGAGCATCGCCGTCGGGGCGCTGGTCCGCACCGATCAGGCCGGGGACTGGGACGTCGCCGAGTGGCCGGCGGGGGAGTCGGTCGCCGTCGGGGTGGCCCGGCTGCGGACCGACCGGCCGCCGGTCTACGTCGCCGTGACGAGCAGTTCGCAGACGCCCGGCTTCCCGGTGCTGCGGCAGCTGTCCCAGGCGGTCGCGGCGGCGGTCGAGGCGCAACGCTCGTACGACGAGGAGCACCGGATCGCGGTCACCCTGCAGCGCAGCCTGCTGCAGTCCCGGCTGCCCGACGTGCCCGGCCTGGAGTTGGCCGTCCGCTACGAGCCGGCCGGCTCGCAGACCGAGGTGGGCGGCGACTTCTACGAGCTCACCATGCTCGACGGCCGGCTGCTGGTGGCGATCGGCGACGTGGCCGGACACTCTCTGCACGCGGCGACGGTGATGGCCGAGGTACGGCACGCGGTCCGGGCGTACGCGGTCGAGGGTCATCCGCCCGGGACCGTGCTCGGGCTGGTCAACCAGTTCATGCGCACCGTCCTGCCCGACGAGTCGGCCACCCTGTGCCTGCTCACGCTCGACCCGGCCACGGGCGCGATCCGGCTGGCCAGCGCCGGACACCTGCCGCCACTGCTGCGTACCGCCGAGGGTGTTGAATTTCTGCAGCCGCACGGGCCGTTGCTCGGCATCACCGCGGCCCGGCCCGGCGACCTGGAGTTCACCCTGCCGCCCGGCGGCACGCTCGTGCTCTACACCGACGGCCTGATCGAGCGCCGCGACGCCGACATCGACGTCGGCCTCCGCGCGCTGGCGGGCGCGGCCGCCGAGGTCGAGCCCAGCCTGGACGCGTTCTGCCGGCGCCTGCTGGTGCAACTGGGCGGCGCGGGGCAACCGGCCGACGACATCGCCGTGGTCGCCCTGCGCCGCGCCGATCGGCAAGCCGATCAGTAAAGGGCGGCGTCCGCCGGGACGACCGCCACCTCGGCCGGGCCGGCCGCGCGGGCCGGCGACGGCAGGAACATCCCCGCGGCCGCGAGAACAGTGCAGACGGCGGCCGGCAGGCCGCGACGAACCAAGCGCTTCACGTACGCCCCCCCGTATCGATCGAGGGAAGCGTAAGGATCGACGGCCGCCGTCTCAAGTCGAGTTTCGTCGCCGCCCGGCCCGGCGGCTCCCGGTCAGGCCAGGCCGAGGACGTCCAGGATCCACGCGACGACGAACGCCTCCTCCTTCCAGGCGTCGTAGCGGCCGCTCGGGCCGGAGTGGCCGGCGCCCATCTCGGTCTTGAGCAGGTAATCCCCGTCGGGGGCGGTCGTGCGCAACCGGGCGATCCACTTGGCCGGCTCGTGGTAGAGCACCCGGGTGTCGTTGACGCTGGTCATCGCGAGAATCCTCGGATAGCGCAACTTCCCGACGTTCTCGTACGGGCTGTACGACTTCATGTACGCGTACACGTCGGGCGACTCGATCGGGTTGCCCCACTCCTCCCACTCGGTGACCGTCAGCGGCAGCGACGGGTCCAAGATGGAGTTGAGCGGGTCGACGAAGGGCACCTCGGCCACGATGCCGGCGAACTCCTCCGGCGCCAGGTTGGCGACCGCGCCCATCAGCAGGCCGCCGGCCGAGCCGCCCCGAGCCACCAGCCGGGCCGGCCTGGTCCAACCGTGCCTGACCAGGGTGTCGGCGGCCGCCACGAAGTCGGTGAAGGTGTTCTTCTTGGCGAGCATCTTGCCGTCCTCGTACCACCGGCGGCCCATCTCGCCGCCGCCGCGGACGTGCGCGATGGCGAAGACGACGCCGCGGTCGAGCAGCGACAGCCGGGCGATCGAGAAGTACGGGTCGATGCTGTATTCGTACGACCCGTAGCCGTAGAGCAGCGCCGGCGCGGAACCGTCCCGCGGGATCCCCTTGCGCGCGACGATGGAGATCGGCACCCGGGTGCCGTCGTCGGCCGTCGCCCACTCGCGGAACTGCTCGTAGTCCTCGGGCCGGTAACCGCCCAGCACCGGCTTCTGCTTGCGCAGCGTCATCGCCCGGGTGACGAGGTCGACGTCGTAGACCGAGTCCGGCGTGAGCATCGAGGTATAGCTGATCCGCACGCTGGTCGTGTCGTACTCGGGGTTGCCGGCCAGGCCGACGTTGTAGAGCGGCTCGGGGAACGCCATGTCGTAGAAGTCGGTGCTGCCGTCGCCCATCACCCGCAGGCCGGTGAGGCCGTCGCGGCGCTGCGAGATCACGATGTGCCGGGCGAACGCGTCGACCGACTCCAGCCGGGTGCCGGGGGT
>Ga0307508_10003638_pt1 | contig 15452 bp, 28 predicted proteins | sample 9_EM_MG_FD_203089 | JGI IMG/M metagenome (GOLD analysis project Ga0307508, IMG submission 203089) | Populus trichocarpa ectomycorrhiza microbial communities from riparian zone in the Pacific Northwest, United States - 9_EM | ecosystem: Host-associated > Plants > Roots > Unclassified | place...
TAAGACGTCTGTGAAAGGCACAGTTTTTTTCCGTCAAGTAAAGAGTGGTTTTTGGTTGTGTGAAAACGGGCATTTTTGGTGTAAAACGGCCCCTGTACGGAAACTTTTGTCCCTGTACTTTACGTAGTGCAGTCTACCTTGCGGCCCAGCAATAACCACATAAGCCGCATCCGCCTCCGTGCTGGGGGATCGCTTCCAGAGGGGATCAACACTGCGTTGCCGAGTGACTGCGCCGTGGGTCGTGTGTGGCTATGTATGTATGTATGCAAGTAAGTAGGAATGCATGCCACGGGACACTGGCTGGGGGGGGGGGGGTCGAACACCGCCCATCCAGGGGGCTGCAAGCCTTCTCGGCAGGGTAGATAAGGTGTCGACATAGATGGTGATCTGGCAACCGGCTGTGCAAGCGCAACGCCTTGTGTTGCCGTTTGCGAACACAGTGGAGTTGCAGTTGCGAACTTTTTGTGTGTTTTTTTTTCTTTTTCTTTCCCCTCCCTGCCTTTCTTTTCTTCTCTCCGCGCAGGCGCACATTGTTCTGCGAACAACACACACGCTCCTGCGGCCACTGCGAACAAGGTCTCAGTGGTCGCGAACGAGCTCTCTCAGTGGGCGCAAGCAAGGTGTGCGCCAGGATGCCAGCAATGTGCGTGCGGTGTCAGCGGCCAGGTCCGTATCTAGAGCATAGATACACAAAAGGTGGACCTGACAGAGCTGCGGCCGCTCCGTGCAGCAACACGTAGCATGCCACCGGATGACGCCGCGCCGACCTAACCTGAACGTGTGGGGTGCGGCCCTGTGGCGCGACCCGGCGGGAGGAGGAGCGCGGAAAGTCGGGCGTTGCTTACATAACTCTCGGGGGCTTCCGGGCAAGGCTTTCCGCGGCGGCAGTGTCCATCCAGGATGTCGTATACAAGGGCTGCAGATAGCGCACCACCAGAGGGGATGGGATGCGGCTCAACCAGTGCATCTGCTCTCTCCCAGCTGACGAACCGGCAGCAGCGCCGGACGGAACGGAAGCCCCGTGCTGCGCCGGGTCCTGTCGTCGCCTTCTCCAGCCCGCGAAGGGGGGGGTGAGAGAAAGGGCGGGCCGTCCGCAGACATCCTGCCTCCTACGTAACATACGGCTGTGTGTAGTGACGGCATGTGTGCATGTCGGATGAGGTCACCGCACGTCGCCGGGTGATGGCAGCCGGTCCAGCTCGATACTTACTGGAAGCGTGTATCTATCTATCTAGTCAACGGCCACGCCATGCCATGCAGCCATCCATTCCGTCACCGCACAGCACGTCTGCACCGCTCCACAATGCGCCCTGCGCGATGCCGACAGGCGGCGGCGGCGGAACGACCTGACATCGCCCTAGCTATGTACGTACCTCCGAGCCCCGTCGAATGGCCCGGAACCCACCACCACCACCACCACCCGCCCGAAGCGGAAATGGACATGACCTGACGGCGACCTTGCATCGATCCCGACCTTTGCGTGGACCTGGCATCTGACCTGGCGGTGAACTGGCGCTTCCGCAGCTGCTGGCAGGGCTGCGGAGAGGGGTTCAAGATTGGCTGGTGGGATGGACGGATGGCTGGCTGGCTGGCTGGCTGGCTGGATGGATGGTCATTCTGCCATCCTCTGTTTGGGAACGAGGGAGGGGGGGGCAGGGGAGAATAGGCGGTTACCCGACCGGCTGCTTTCCTGCCACCTGTAGTCCCGCAGCCGGGCAGAGTCGGCGGTGCGATTGGCGCACCGTTCGAACACAGGACGTCCGCAGTATCGAATCGCATCGTAGCGTGTCGTGCACTAGCTGATACGTGGGATCCACCCCCCCACCACCGAGTCCGTAGATCTGCCCGCTCGCTCATCGCGTCAGCCAGCCAGTCTGTGCGCGCGGGTGGGGGATGGTGCCCTTCACCAGTGGCACCGGAGTTTGCCCCTCCTCGGGCGAGGACGAGGATGAGATGGCGACGAGGCTGCGGTGTCGGCGCGTGCAACCACCCGAACTCGCTCGGGTGTGCGCTATCACTCGGTCGAGGGCAGTGTACTTCCGTGGGGTGGGGGTTGCTGGAACGCTCGCGGCTGCGGCGGAGTCCGTTGCAGCCGGGCAGCGGGGCAGCGGGGATCGCGGTCCCGGGATGTTGTTCAGAGCGCGGCCGGGAACGCCGATCGGCTACCCGGCCTGCGGTGGGGGTAGTAGTGAGCACCAGCCGCGGCCACTGCTCGACCGGCAGACCCGCAGCCGGCCACTCCCATCGCACCGTCGCCCGTTTTTCTCCTTCCTCCTTCCTCCTTCCTCCTTTCTCCTTTCTCCTTTCTCCTTCCCCTTCCTCCTTCCTCCTTCTCCTCCTCCTCCTCCTCCTCCTCCTCCTGAGATCTTCGCCGCACGCTCTCGAAGCCCTACCCCAGCCTTCGCCGCCCGGATGGCTGGTGTGACTACGCCGTGGAAAAGCGGTGTCGACTCCAGTCCCACCTTCCGAGTGAGAGCACTGTGAGTCACTGACCCACAGGCACCACATGCTCCCGCTTGTCATATCGTACCCCGACGGAGAGCCGCCCCGACAACCGACGACAGCGTAGAGCTGCTGCCGACAAAGAGAGAGAACACCAGCTTATTTCGCATGCAGCCTCATTACACCATTACACCCATGGCGAACGCACGGTGCGCTCCTCTCCTGCCCGCCTGGGCCGCCCAGAGAAACTCTGCCGCCGGTTCTCTGCGGCGCCGCTGCCTACCAAAGATACTTAACCACGAAAAAAAAAAGCACAATACCGAGCGGCGACACACCGATGGCAAAGACCGACGATTGGCAAACGAAAGATCGCTACCCCATCCGAGCACTCCGCCTTTCCTCCGACGCCCCACTACCACCCTCCGGCTTTTGCTCCTCTTCCACGGAGGTCCCAAAGGTGGAGAGGAAGTCCAATATCGCCTGGCTGCACCGCTCATCGGCGAACAGGTCCCGGATCCTGAACCGGTCTTTCGCCCTTCCAGTCTCCCTCCGTGCCTCTGTCCACAGGGTTCGTCTGCTGGGCATTCCAGTGGGGTCAGTTCTTGAATAGGTGCTCTCTCTGCTGGGTCCGGTATGGACACGTCCTCCTGCTGCTGCGAACGAGATGGTGTGCGTTCGACTACTGCAAGTTGTGCACGAGTGACGACCTCGTGTTGTCGCATGTCTTCTGTTTGCTTAGTCAGTGCTTGCGACCGCTCACTCCATATCTATGGGTAGTGACGTCACATCTTCACAAGACAACCATCTCTTCTACACATCACTCCTGCTGACACCTCGTCCGCCATGGATGCCGAATGCGATCCTGTGCGATCTACGCGCGCAGTAAGCACGTGTGTACGGCTCGCAGCCGTTCCCCCCGTGGCTACGTGCGGCTGTTTCCTCAGCCAGCACACAAACTGGCTGGGTACCTGGATCGAGCGGCGGCAGTCCACGCTCTACATGCAGACGGAATTTCACACAGCAGTACGCATTCCGACCCCGTGTGGGGACACTAACGGCTTGCTTGGCTCGTCGTGGTCCGGCGAACGAGATTGCCCCCGCCACCGACAACAGGGTAGATGGAGCAGCTGTCCTGCCTCCCCTACCACACGTTCGCCCCGCCTGCGATGCAGAACTCTCGGCAAAGTCGTGTGGCCGGCTACTAAACATATGCAGTCAACACCGAGTCTCGCTGTGGCTGCCGTGTCACCAGGTATCACTCGTCGCCCCTGCCGCCAGCTGGAGCGAGGTAGTTGCGGACGTGCGACTGGGGTGCATGCCGTATCGGGCTTTTTTTTTCTCTCTCGTATCTTTTCCTCCTTCAGTGAATGACACCCTCGGCTGCAGCAACGTTCGTCAGTGGCAAGAAGACGGAATGGGGGTTCAGCGGGCAAGATCTGGGGGGGGGGGGGGGACGCAGTGTCACCCCAAGCCCAGTCCATCAGCCCGACGAACCACAGCGGAAAAGTGAATTGCGATATGCTCCTTCGCGCCGGAGCCGGAGTACTGAGCGGACCCGAGGGATGGGGCGGGGGTGTCGACCGCTCATTGGACGGGAGCCAAGAACCCCACGATAGGGAAGAGGAGGGGGAGGCTATGCCCGGTGTGACGCGGCCAGCTGTCGTCTCCGATGGGTCACTTGGGTGGGTTTTTCTTCCTTTTTCTTTTTTTTCCTGTTGTTGCGGGGCGGGAATTATAAGGGGAGTTGCAGGACGGCTATGGGACCAGCAGTAGCAGCAGCAGCACTGCCGCCGAACGGCCCGCTGGGCGCATCATGGTCGGTCCGGCATGAGGGGGAACTGCACGGTGGACCGCTGCAATATCCCTTCCCCGGACGGGTGTGTTTCGACGGAGGGAGGGCTGTCGATTGAGCAGCGGTGGATGGGCGGAGCCGCGAGACTCGCCATGGCTCGGGCGAAAGGAGAGGGCGAAAAATCTTTCGTTCCGGTCCATCCCTGGTCCGTGCATACGGCAGTGGGGGGAAAGGAGCATTGCGCTTCGGAGATGTAACTCTCCCTAGCCTGCGTCCGAATACATACCCGAGAGTGATATCTCTCCGCGGGGTGGGCTCAACAGCAGCATCCATCCATCCACCAGCACCAACCGGGCACACGCAACACTCTCACGTTTCGGCAGATGATCTTGCTCTCGAGTCTCGACTGCGAATTGCGCCGGGGGACCCGGTCCGTTTGTTAACGCCCGGCAAGCCCGCGAGACGGAAATATCTGGTGTGTCTGTAACGGATGGAGCACGGACGGTTTCGAGCAGGCTTTCACTGGGTGGGGTCAGTCTGCCGTCCATCCATCAATCCAGCCGGGTTGTTGTGTCGACGTGGATACCACGAACCTGCATATCTGCGAGGAGAAAAAGGGGTGGGTGGTCCGCTTTTTGGTCATCCCGGAGCTTTTTCTTTTCCCTTCTGCGGACGTTGCTTACCACCGAATCATTTGGCATGAACCCGGACGCTGAATTTCTCCACACTCACGGGGGGCGGGCCAACCGGTGAAGGAGAAACCACATTCCACGTCCTGGGAGGGGGGTTCGCGATGGACCGATGGAGGAGGTGGGTAGCAAACGCTCCACAGCACGATCTACGTACAGCTGACGGCGGAGCTCCCCAGGGCTGCGATTGGAACGCTTGCATTCCGGGCGGGAGGGAAACGGGCCCACCCTGCCGTAGCTCCCTTGTGTTTCGCGATGGCCGACGGCGGCGGTGGAGGGATGGCCCCGCCGGACAGGAGGCCTCTAGCGGTCGAGGACTTGCATGGCTACTCCCGCTGGCTCGCGAGTTGCAGGGCGAGGCTGACACGGCAGGGCTGGGACGGAGGATCTCGATGCGGCGTGCGGCCCCATCCTCTGACATGCGGAGCAGTCGGTCTATCATACGCCGTTCAGCTGGGAGGATAATTACCGCAGATCACATCGTACATCGTACAATCGCGGACGGAGGAACCGGAGGAGCAGCACGTTGTCGATTGATTACTGCATACTTCTCGGCGTCTCCACAGATGTGGTGAGTATAGTCTGTTGTTTCCCCTGCGCTCTCCTCCGGTGCGGGTGGAATGTGTAGTTGCGGTAAAGCGCCATCCATCCACACAGATAACATGTCCGGCGGCTAAAAAAAAAAAAAATGACGGGAAAAAAAATGAGAGAGTTCCACGACGCCCGCTACGCCCGCCCTGTGTAGCCTCGGTTACACCCTTCCAGAATACTTTTTCTACCAGCTGACCGCTCCTTCCTTCCCTCCTCCCCTCCTTCGAATTCCTTCCGCCCGACCTGCGGGCGGCTGGTTGCTGCTCCCTGTCCTCAGGATGGATTCGCCACCTCTTCTCGTTTGCTCCTAGCGGCATGGAGTATGTATACTCACTGGAAGTATATGCGTACATTTCGGCACCGCAGCTGTAGAGTGTCGAGGAAACCGCTTCGTTCGTCCCAAACTGGGGGGGGGGGGTGTTTTTTTTTAAGACAGCATGTCAAAGTTCAGAAGTTAGGAACATACATCTCCCCCATGCATCGCTCCCCCTGCCCCACCCCAGTATGGGCTTTTCGGACGGAGTGCTGCTGCTGCCGCCGCCGTCAGAACCCAGATCCTCAGCGATGATTTGCGCGGACGCTGGGAATGCTTCTTGCAGGTGCGTGGATAGATAAAATCAATTGCTCGTATGCCACACGCACTGACGGCTGGATCACCACGTTTCTATCGTATTGCATATCATACACTGCGCGCACGCACACACACACTGTTGTTTGTTTTTCCCCCCTCCTTTCTTTCTTTTCTCGCCCGGCTGTGCTACCGCCACTAACCTGATTACTCTCTGCCGGATTGTTCGATGTGTGTATACATGAGCATTTTTTTCTTTTACTTCTTCGGATAGTCCTCCCCCCCCTTCCAGCCCCCCCCGTATAGCTAGCTAACAGCGCTACCCACATACATACTTACATACATACATACATACAGGAGCTCCGCCGACAGCCAATGGGGACCGACGCCGACTAGCATGCAAACGGGATCCGAAACGCTGCGAACAGTGCACGGGTTCGTATGCACGTAAGTACCATGTGGGAGCGATGGCTACAAGGTAAGTAACCATGTATATGTAGTACTACTGCACGGAGTCGTCCCGGCTTTTCGGGCGTTCGATCGGCGTTAGGGGCCCGGAAACGATCGGCATCTTGCCGAAGGCACGACCAGAGCCAGCAGAGGACGAAAACGGAAAAGAAAAAAAAATCGGGAGAGAAAAATGGAAAGCGGAATGGGGAAAAAGAAATGGGGATTGTGCGATGGATGGAAGCCTCTCCATGACCGTGGCCGTCCCGCCGTGCGTACAGACATGCATGGAGAAAGGCTCTCATCAGCGCAGTCCTGCGGCTCTCTGAGGGCTGACTCTCCGGGCTTGTGGCCGGACTGCTCCACGTGATGGGCGGGCCAAGATCCCCAGCTCGGAGACGTCCGGCCTGCAGCAGGCCGTAGACACGGACGGATCCCGCTGCCGGCCCGACTCTAGAACAGCCACGGAGGGGAAGTCCAGATCGCGATCGGATGCACCTGTCATCCGCCTCTAGACGAAGTCGAAGGCGCCTCCGGGAGTTGGCCACTGCCGACTTCCTCTGGACGAAAAGTGCCGCTGCCGACAGCTGCGACAGCGGAAGCAGGTACGATGGACGGGAGTTGGAAAGCCATCCCACCTGGGCGGATTCGATGGGCATCTCCGGGGAGGCCTGCATGTGGTGGTGGAGAGTACATACAGACAAGACACGATGTCACCAGCGGCCCCGTGCGTGTGGAGCAGGGTGCTATCGTCGTGCCGGTGGCAGCAGCTGGATTATGTAACGGCGACACCAAGCATCGACGCGTGTTCCGGCCGAGGTGCAGATTTTGCGCCGGAGGATGCTCCCGAAACGGGCCGCCGTCCAGTGTGGTGCAGGGCAGCGCAATGGGGCGGCGTTTTCCGCCATGTTCAACTGCATCCATGCATACATACCTACGGTATCGATCCTTGGGACCGCTTCAACCCCGATGCGATCAACTGCTGACATGAGGAGAGGAACAAGGGGGGAGGGAGGGACGTGGAGATCGCGACGGAAGCACAGCGTCGAGAATTGAGGGAACGACAGCGGATCCTACCGCTTACTCCTGATCCTGCCCCCCCCCCGGACGCACGATCCCCAAGTATAGGGCCCCCGCACTCGTCAGCGCCAATCCCAATCACCTGGAAATGCTGTTGCTTCCTTGGGACCTTCTTCTCTCGCCGGCGGGTACATAGAGTGGTTGCACCGAATGTGACACGCGCGGGGCCGCGAACTCGACTGCATCCATACGGCGTTTCCGTTTCGAAACCGACGATCGGCAGGGGGAGGACGGGCGGGCGGCAGCGGCGGCACAGATGCAAATTGGCTGGATGGCGCCAGCGGTTGGTCACGTAATCACTCCACCGGAAGCAGCGGAACCATTTCCACGCACAACTCGCCCGTGATGGCACATGAGCCTTCAGCCCCAGCTCCGCTAGGGATCGCCGCGCAGTATTTCCCAGCTGAGGCGGGGTCCTCCGCCGTCGTGACGACACCGATCCTGACCAGCCAGCGGGGCCGATGTGTGTGCTCTCGTGCGGGCGACTGGATATCAGGAGGGTGTGGTGGTCGTGTTGGGCTTGCTGGAAGGGGAAGCAGTCGAAGTGCGCCGGTATCTCAGCCGCTCCGTTACAGACACATGGCGTGAGGTGCACTCAAAGAGGGTGCCCGCAGCTTCGGGGTCTGGCCGCCCAATCCTGCGAGCGCCAATGCGTCCCATCAGGCGCCCCCCCCCCATCTCCAGCCTGGCACCGGCGGAAGGAACCCTCTCGATGCGGTCTCGAAACGCTGCATGCCGGCCCCTCGCCGAGAGGCGGTGGCCAGCTCACCGGCCACCGAGATGCCACTTTCCCTTCCTGCTTCTCGAGAGCTGACTGGCTTTAGCACGGCCCCGAGCCCGCCAGTGGGCTGGATGGCGCCGAGATCAGTGCCGGATCGCTTACATAAACACTCGCGATTGCCGCAGGCGATCCTTGCCTGCGGAGACGTCTCGCTTGTCAAGCTGTCACCGCATGTGTGGCATATATACGTAGCGGTGCTGCGCTCACCTCCGCCAGCCGGCCAAACCATGGCGTCGTAGTGAGCGGATGGCTACTCACCGGACGATGCTGTGTACTTATGTCATAGCGCAAAGCAAAAAAAAAAAAAAAAAAAAAAAAATAAGCACGAAATGCCATCTCGATCGCCGCCAGCTGCTCACTATGTTCGCCAGGCCGGGATCAAGTAGAGTAGTTGTGTACTCTCAAAGCGAACAACAAGGGCCAGCCTCAGCATATCCTCGGAGACTGGTTGACTTTTCTTTTTTCCGTCTGCTGCTGCGGGCAGAGTCTGCACCACCCAGATAATGGTGGCAGTGACGGTGGCTCCGGTTATGACACAGACCCCAGCCGTTGCTTTGATGCCGGACATCTACCTAGATAGAACGCACAGCACAGGCGTTTAGCAAGGCATATTTCTTCTCTTCCGTGCTCACATACGCCCGGCTATTCTTTAGCGGCGGCTTCTCCAGGTCGAGATCCTTGGGCTGCTTCTCCACTTTCAGCACTCATCCAAGCTTTTCCTCGGACCCGCACCTGGCGACTCCGATTGGAGGGATGCGCGATTGTGGCCCATGTATCTATGTACGAGTGTGGGAATGGGAACATGCCTCTTCCTACACTGCGAGTCTGTGACCCGACGGACCAGCCATGCGATGCGAATTGGCAACCGATCGCAAATTGCGTACATAGCTGTCCCCTAGTTGTTTTTTCTGTGGTATCTCTCGAGCAGGAGAGCGGGTGCAGTCTCTGTCCCCCCCGACCGAGGAGAGAGCGATGGCATGCCGTGGCGACGGAAACTGCGTGGACACACATCCAGTAATAACTGGCGAGAGCAGCTCCGGGAGACGTCACCAGATTGTTTCTGCGGACCGGCAAGACGCAGAGCCACCTGGGGAGCTCGACGGGGCCGCCAGTGGAGTGATCGTCTTTTCTCCCGCCTCTCTGGTCGGGTTGAATTGATTGTTGACACCCAAACAGTCAGTCCGAGAAGGTCCAACCCTAACCCGCTCGCCTCTCTCCACTTCTTGGCGCAGAGCCGCTGCTGCCTAGGAGGCTCAACTCTAGATTGCCCCGGAAGGCCGACGGCGCCGCACCGTTGGCTCATGCTTCTCGGACCCATCTTTGAGCCGCCTCGCGCCGGTGGCGTCCAGACCGAGAGAGACGTACGTCCTCCTGTTGACGGAGCCGACGACGGCGACAGACCCTCCCCCCATCCCGGCTTCTCGTCCCCTGCTTTCCCCCGTCCACATCCTTCCTCTCGTATGTCTTTGTTCGCCGCTCTCCGCACCGCCTTTCCCGCTGCTCCGACACTTTTTGGCGGCCGCTTCGTGCCCTGTCCCTGGATCCGCAAGCCATCAAGCCACCAAGCGCCTGCTGGTAGAAGCCACCAACACTAGCCATCCACTCGAGCCATCCCGCACACATCTCTCTGGCCAGTCCATTGACTCCCTTCCCTGCCCCCTACTCTCTCTCTCTCTCTCTCCCGCTCTCTCTCCCGTTATCGCTGGCTCGGACGCTCTCCCCCCACCGCTCCCACCCAAGTAATCATCCCTCTCGCACTTCCCACCCTTCTCCACACCTCCCCCAGATCCCCCGACCGCTTGTTCGCAATTTGTCTATCATTGTCTTGGATATCGCCACAACTACAACCATCTGCCGTCTATCTACACACCCCGAGTATCTGTCCCCCTCCTTTCCTCCCATCGCCCTAAACCCACCCGCTAGTCCGTCGTTCCCTTCCGCCGAACGTCATCTTTACCGTAGCGACACACCGCACGGACGAAAGCCCCAACGGCGTCAGCTGCCAGGGTTCTTGACTTTCTTTCTTCTTCTTCTTTTTCTCTACTTGCGGCGGCAGCCAAACCAGCCAATTAGCTGTCTGTCCATCCAGCCTTGCCGTGTGCGGTCGCGGCTGGCGTGCGAGTTCCCTGCCCAACCCCGAGGGCTGAAGCGGTCCGTCACTCGCTCCATTGATTCTGACCGCCCGTGCGGCTTGCGTCGTCGACTCTGCCGAGACTCTGAACGAAATACACGAAGGTGACGGTTGTGATGATGCCAACGATGATGATGGACGTCGATACCGCCGCGCCAGACCGCAGAGTGCCATGGTGCGTGATGGCTCCCGTTTTCTTCTCTTCTCTTCTCTTCTCATTCTTTTCTTTTCCTTCCGTTTCTCCTTCCCGTCGCGGTTTGCTCTCCTGCGCGCGCAGCCGTATTTCCGCTGCCGTTCGTCTCTCACGCCATGCCCGCCATCGCTCATCCCACGCCCTGGTGCAGTTCTGCTGCTGCTGATGGTGGGCAACGCCAGCGGTTCCAAGCACATCTGCTGTGCACAAGCTTCCCCTTCGGCCCTTAGCAGTTCCCCCTTCCCGTAGCAATTACAAATCCACCTGCGAATGCGCGTGATTGCGCAGGTGCTTGCTAGCAGGAAACGTATGTACACCACGCACAGAATACCTCTAGTATGTAGGCTGTCCGCCACCTGCAGAATCACAAATTCTCCCCTCCCTCCCAATCTCTCCCTTCCTCAACCGCCATCTTTTGGTTCGGTTTCTTTTCTCCTCTCGCTCCCCCCCTCCCCCTCGTTTCAGTACTGCTTCGTGCTGTCCTGCTGGCTCGGCCCCCTTTCCTACTCGCTGGCATTATCTTCGCCACTTGCACTCCTGCAGAGCCTGTTGCCACGGACTGTGTCACTCGGGCGCTCCTGTTCTACGGCCCGCCCCTGTCGTCGTCCACAATCGAAACGAATCATCGTCGGCGTACTGACGCACAAGATTTCCCCCACCACCACAGCCTTACCGCTCTGCCCCTAAAGATTGACGAGTCGTACTCTGGTCACACATCGGAGGGAAGCCAGGGATCCACGTACGTGCCCAAATGCTCATCCCCCCCATCCTCCCTCCTCCCTCCCCTCCCCTTCCCACACACCTATTGGGACATTTGTCGGATTGCTGGCCAAATCTTCTCTGTCTTACCTTACCCATCGAGCTCTGTCTGGGGAAGGCTTTTTTTTATTCTTTCTATTTTCCCTGCGAGTCCCGCTCTCATGTTGACCGTCCTCCAGTACCATCCAGCATCCTCCATTACTCGCAAACACATGTCCAAATCCCTCCTGTTCATCCAGTGACACCGATATACCGTCATTCCCTTCGGCGCCATTCCCTCCCTCAGGGACCACTTGCAGACCCATCCAGGCTACCAAAGGCGCTGCAGATCCCCAACAGAATAGAAATACCATGAATTCTTGCACCGAATCTCCTGTATATTCATCCCAAACCATGTCTGCCCGTGGATTCGACCTGTACGCCGATAAATCCGACGGAGTTCCCTCGTGGCGGCCTGAGGCTTCCTGGGTGGGCGACGACAGAGCCCAGAACCATGTGGCCAATCTTCAAAATTACCTTGCAAGTGAAGAGGTCGTGCAGTTGCAAGAAACCCAAGCCAAAGAGAACTCTCGCTCCGACGAATCGCTAGCCGTCCCGGACCGCGCCGGCCCCCTCCCGGATAATACCGACTGCCCGGCAGCGCTTCACGACAATGACTGGTCACTCGGTACAGATGTCGACACCGTGTCCACGATCGCAGACGACACGGGGCACGACTTTGATGAGCTGTGTGCCAACTTCCCCAGCGACGACTCCGTCAATGCAGGCGGCCGTTCGCGTGATCAGGAAAGACGCATTTCTGCCAGCCTTTTTTCGGACATGTCCCAGTCGCCTGTCGGCTTATCAATGAGCTTCAGGAGCGACTCCGGATTCTGCGAGGCTTCTCCAGGCACAGCTGCCCGTCTGATCCAGTCCCCGTTCATGGGGTACGACAGCAGTCCCGAGCCCTTGCTGGAACCTTGGTGGGGAAAAGAAAAGGCCGTTGACGATGCAGATCAGCGTCTGTCTCACCCGGCTTGATTTTCTTGTCGTGGGGAAACTGATGAATGCAGTGAACGGGGACATGTTTCCGAGTCTTTTCCCAACGCCGATTCCGAAGTTTGAAGACCGGTCAAAGCACGTCTGCGACAACTCGCCGCCCAGCATCTCGGATCCCGGCCGCACTCTCCAGGGCTTCACATCGCATGCGACGTCAACAAAGAGACTTACAGCTCGCGGCCACAAATTCATCATGGCGCACATCGTGCGGCCCATGATGCAGAACCCCGTCCTCGCTGGGTTCCAGCAGGTTCTCCAACAAGCGCGGTTGCGGATGGACGAGGGAACGATAACGACACTGAGGGACCTTGAAAAAGTCCTCCTCTTGGAACTCGGCCACGTAATTCTACCCTGCGTATCGCGCGAGATCCCTGTTAACTCACCATGTCGCCATAGCAACCGGAGGGATGCACGCCTCCGTCGTATCTCCGACTGTCCTTCGAATTCCTCGAGCGCAGCGAACAACTCTGGCCACACCTCTGCGACGCCGACCTCTGCCGTGCGCAAGACCTCCCCTACGACAGAAACTACTTCCTCGACGCCCAGCACAAGGTCATCGGCACGGCCCAAGTCCGGTTCAAGCTCCAGCGAGAAGAACTGGACGGCATCCTGCAGAGAATGCGACGAACGCCGTCCGCGAGCACGTCCACTTCGACCACGGGCGCTGGTGATACAAGGTAATTGCCGTGCGTGCGATCGTTTGGGGTACATACAGTGTGAGCGCTAGTGCCAATAATAATGCTTGTTCTCTAGTGTGCTCGCGAAAGGGGGCGCCGGCGGGCAACACAGTTCGACTCCGCTTAAAAGGCTCACCAAGCCCTGTTCACAAGACGCCGGGTCTACTCGCAAGAGGCCAAGAGAGAGAGCATGCAACACCACCTTCTCCTCACTGGCGTCCCAAGAGAGAGCAGGTGCTAGTGCTGCAATGTACGACCGCGCCGGAACAATAAAGATGCAACCCTCAGGCCAATCCCGCGGGTGCGCTTCTACTAATACCGATCCCACCAATCCCTTCCATGACCCCACCTCCTCTTACTTAACTCCCGGCCTGCCAACTGAACCTCACGTTTTCAGCCCACCATTCTCGCCTGTTAATTACCACGATGTGAATATTGCGGCGACACCACAGTCCCAACACCAGCAACACAAACAGAGCGCAGATCCTAAGGCGTCCCGAACACTTGCAGCTATGTCCGGTAACTCCGCGCAGGACAGGAACTCTCCGGAATCCCCTTCGACGCTAGCGCCCAGCGAGAGCTCCATTTCTCCCGGCCCTTCACGACGCCGAAACGCCTCAAGACCGGCGGAGGAGCCCAAATCCCACTCCTGCGAAAAATGTACCAAAAACTTCCCTCGCGCCTGCGACTTGAAGTGAGCTCCATCTTCCGGTCCTTCTCGAGCGACCGTGTGGTTGACCGATGGCTACAGGAAACATTTGAAAACCCACGACAGGCCCTACAAGTGCACCGTTCCGAAATGCAGCTACTACACCACTGGATTCTCGGCCGAGAAGGACCGCGACCGACATTACCAGGACAAGCATGACAAGAGCACCCCGATGAAAGTCTGCAACTACAATTGTGGATACTCCAGTCGGCGGGAGAGCAATGTGAAACAACACATGGAGAAGGCCCATGGATACGAATACAAGCGAACCAGGTCCGTTCGGGGGAAAGCAAGACAAATGAGCGGGGGTAGGGGCAGCCAAATCTCGCCTCTTCGAACAGGCCCTCCTCGGGCCCGCATGGCTTCGCAAACGTCGACACCGTCCCAACCGACCGTCGTGGCGCCGCCACCCCAGCCAGCGACATCTAGCGCCTACGCAACACCGATGATAGGCGTCATCGGTGGCTCCAACGGCGCGTCCCCTCCCTATGGCCCCGACGACCTATCTCCAGAAACCATGCAAGAATGCACTCCGGAAATGGCGACGCTCAATGCGTTTCCTCCCCTTGTTGTTCCACGCCACGCTTCTCCGCCCATGGGAATCTCTCCGGCCTACATTCAGAGCCCGGGTACGGATGAGACCTTCGAGACAAACCCATTTTTGTTTCGCAATCCGGCGGTCGCTGTCGAAGCCATAAATGCCACACACAGCGACGTCCCAGAGTGCACGTATTCGCGGTGGGGACCGCGGACATCGTGCGACTACTTCATTCATGCCAACGCGAACAGGGATGCACCCTTAGGAGGGGAGGACCTATCGCCGGGTTCTGACTTTGCGGACACGTTCCTTCGCGACGCCCCACCCCACATTTGGGACGTGAGCGCCACTCCGGCAATAGACCCGGGGTTGCCTGTCGTTCCCAATGACAGGTACGATCCCAGCCGGGATCGTGATTTTTACTAGACACCACTGGTGACATCCGGTTGCTTGGGTCTTCAAAGGTTTTTTTTTTTTAATAGATAAGCACGGAGGAAACAGCACGGCGAGTCTTTCATCCGAATTGGGCGGGGTTTGCCGTGCTCGATCGATGCATGCATGGTAGGGTGCAGGCCCTTTGAATTGTTTATACTTTTTCTTCTCTTTTTCTTCTCTTTCGGTTTTTAGAAACGATATTGGGATTTTTTATTTTTTTTGCAATCTCGGAGTGTGGAGCGGAAAGGGGGGTGTGTGTGGTTGGGACGCAACCGATATGGCGATGACGATAATCCCCTCCGATTGGATGCAATCGGTATGGTGATATGTGTTTTCCCTCTGGGTTGGATATTTCTGTAGGTTGTTGGGTATGTATGTACGCATATAGGTATTTCGGGGATGGCATGGTTATCGTGGGCATGGGTGGGGTTTTGGTTTCCTTTTTTCGTGGTCATTGTTCCTTTATATATTTTTTCCCTTTCGGGCTATTTTTTTTTTTTTTTTTTTTTTTTTTTTTGGGGGGGGGGGGGGGGGGGGGGGGGGGGGGGTGTTTTTTTTTTGGGGGGGGGGGGGGGGGGGTTT
>Ga0307508_10003639_pt1 | contig 15448 bp, 16 predicted proteins | sample 9_EM_MG_FD_203089 | JGI IMG/M metagenome (GOLD analysis project Ga0307508, IMG submission 203089) | Populus trichocarpa ectomycorrhiza microbial communities from riparian zone in the Pacific Northwest, United States - 9_EM | ecosystem: Host-associated > Plants > Roots > Unclassified | place...
AAGATGCGTTGAAGGACTACACAGATCACAAGGCACATCGTGACTTTCTGGAATATGCGGCACCTCGAGTCGGAGGCTGGTGGTACACTTAACGCTTGTTTCCAGCTGTTGGTGACACTCCGGAGTCCAGAGAAGCTGGTATTCGATGTTTGTTCTGACGAGTGAATTCAACGTCAACGAACGGAACAATGTTTGAAGAAAGTTGACTACGATCGATAACTTTGTACATAACACGAATGCGTGCCTGCAGTGCATACGGAATAGAGTCGAAACGACCATGGCCTATCCTACGAGCGAGACTATACTCAATTGTAAATCGGAAGTGGCATAAGCCTGAGTCAAGCACGTGTTCAGTAACGCCTTGTATAAGTTCACAGACCTTACTCACCTGTCGGCGTTGAACAAAAAGTTTTCGCTGTCATCTTCGCCCTCAAGAAAGTGTGTCGGGTGTAAAACTGGGGATCACCTTTCGGATAGGAATAGCAACAAGAGTTGACCGTCTTACCCAGATGCCCGCGTATTTGTTTCAACATATTCTCCATTTCTCCCCACTCTCCCTTATCGAACGGCCGAGGCCCTCGGATGCTCTTCCCTCTACCCAGTTCCTTCTGCGTGTGCTGTGATTTGGGCATGCTCGTGGGCAACGACCATTCGCTCTCCTTTCCGTCTCGGTCATGGAATTGCTCAGCACCTTCACCTTGAGGATTGGATCCATTCTCCTCGGAATCGCTGGATGATGATGGCGGAATTGGAGAGTAACTTGCCTTTGCCTGGCACAAAGTAAGATATCAAACTCGCAATGGGTTACAAGAAACTCACTATCTTCGTAAACCGTTCATGGTAAGCAACGAAGTGCTTGTATTGCTTCCAAGTAGTCACCGTATCATCCGGGATCGAATGGAATACCTTGCGGTATATCTCGGTCTGCGAGAGCCACTGGGTCAGGACACGTAGGGAAGCCGAACGAGCACTGACATTGTGTTCTGCACACGCAACCCAGACATCCTCCCAAAACTCATTCGAAATCGGGTCCTCGAAACAATCCGGATGAATGTACGGTGCTGGTATCGGAGCCGGCTGTTTCCCCTTGGCGTCATGAGACCTCTGTTTTCCCCCATTCACCACTTCCCAGCCAGCAGCATGTGCGTCGAATGGCGTATCAGTGCTCGCGGCAGAATTTTGATCCTCGCGCGCACAAGGCTGGTCATCGCTGCATTGCTCTTCGATTCCCAGAGTCGGTGCTCGGTGCTCAGCGGCTTTAGCTTCAACTGCAGGGATTCCCGCGCTAGTGAACCCAACTGGCTTCTCTCCATCAAGAGGGCATAACATACGACTCTCCAGAGGCGGTTCTTTCTTTGATCCAAGGTCGTGCTCCTCGCCATGAGCCACAGCTGGATGGTGAACTTTTGACAGAGATTCAGCGGCGGTGTGCTCAACAGTCTGGGCGGCTTGATAGTCAGGTCAGCGAGGACTCGGTCACGACCAGAAAAAAATCGTACCTTCGTTGATTCCATGCGCCGCCGTGTGCAATGTATCATGGACTGGTCGCTCAGGCGCGACCACCGTTACATGCCGACCCGGCGACTCTTGTTCTGCGTTCGGATCCCACTGTTCCTGAGCCTGTTGGTGGTACGACCAATCTTCAGGTGATACGTGATCTTCGTCGGTCAGAGCATCGACGTCAACCCCAACATGCTCTCGCATCAGCCGGACCCGGAGTGTGTGTGCAAATCGCCCCACTTGGAACGGAACTCCTGCCATCGTTCTGCAACCAAGCAGATGAGCCGAGGTTGGAAGAAACGATGTTCACTATGACCTACCCCTCGATCATATCAGTATCTCGGATAACAGCCGCTAGTTCGGAATCTCGATCACCCCGCTGGGATCGTTCGTTGATGTTCGCACTTCCAATGATCGCGAGCCTGTCGTCGACGAGGCAGACTTTGCCATGAATGTACACCTAAAAGGTTGGTCAACCCATAGAAATACATTCAGTGTTGGGTGGCTTACAATCTCAGTAGTCAAGGTCCCATCACGCATCTTGCCCCAATTTCGCAAGGAGAACACACGAATATAAGCCTCGGGCTGACTGAAGTTAGGATGAAGGACGAATCAAGGAAATTGAACTTACTTCAATTCCTTCTGTTCGCAATCGTTCATAAATGGAGTTTTCCCCTCGGAACAGTGTACGGTTTTGGCAGTCAACTATGATTCGTATCTGTCGAATTACTGCCTTAGTTTGGGGGTATGGCAGGAGACGAGAAAACACACCGCGGAGGCATCGCTATGATCCACCGTAAATGGGAACCCAGGGAAGAGTGGTATGATGATGCAACACTTCCACGGAGTTCCCTCTCGCTTCGCGCGGATAATCCGTCTCACAAGAGCGTCTCCAATCCCGTTCTCGATCTTCACGTCATTGATGTTAGTCCTTCGAGTTGGAAATAAGGCCTGCTCTCGGATCTATGGTGCGCATGCTTACGAAGAAATAAAGAACTGGTTCTCAATGTATACGAAGTGCTTTGACTCGTCGATCGCTGCTAGAGGTCAAAACCGATGTCTATGGACGCATTCAGAGGGCTTACCTGCTATGTATGCGTTTTGGATGGAGTGTTCGATCCGATTTGGTGTGCCAAGCGACCACGGTCCGGCAGAACGACAAATTTGCATCTCGCAAGTTCCTGTGAGACCCAAGGCTTCCAACTCTCCAGGCCTAAATTCAGGCGGAGGCAATAAAAATGGCATGAGCCTCGTGTGGTTCTACGCAAAGGAAGATTTTGTGATCAGACATCTCAGATACAGAGCCATGCTATACCTTGATACGCAGCAACCAATTCCATCTAGTATTGTCTATTAGCAGATAAAATGAGTCAGTTTGTCTCTGGCGCACCTCTCTACGAAATGTCTAGCTAGATCGCGAGCTGGTTGGCCAACAACTTGCATCCCAACATCATGCCTGTACGGTATTAGCTTCCTCGGTGCCTATTTTCGCGGATACATACCAAGGCATCCTTGGAACTTTGGAACGGTCGTACATGTCTTCTTCAGGTTTGTGAAGTGTGTGGAAATCTAAGACCCTTGGATTGCTATAGTCCTTTCCTATCATATTCACAGAAGCAGTAAGCACAGACTTGACGGTGTAAGTTCGTCGGAAACAAACCTGGCCATATTTCTGTCTTGTCAACTGATAATTCTGGATCGTCAACGAGAACATGTTGCGCGGTGTCCCACCTAGAGGGAATTAAATACTTTCTGCGGTATGAACGATATAACAGACCTTCCGAAGCAAAGATCTATCCCGCCCATGAAGGCAATAGTCTGGTCAATAACGCACAGTTTCTCGTGCTGAAACAAGGAAAATTTAACAGTGATATGGTAGGAAGATGACGGTTTATTAGCTCACATGAGCCCAGTAGAACGTGCCCGTCTGGAAATGCGAAGGGGATCGTTGAATCATGATGTTTTCGTGGAGTGATGACAGTGTCTGTTTCGCGTAGCTGATGTGGTACTTGGATGTCAGAGAAAGACGAAAATGATGTTAAGCCTTGCCCACTTGCTATCCGTCGGCGTCGTGCGGCTTGACACTTCCTGACTGTGACGGTATGAACACATGGAGTATACACCAAGGATAAACACTCACTATAATATCACATGAATCTTGACGCCTTGGCTCGCTTTTCGCTCAAGAATCCTATCCAGTCGATACTTGTCTTTGCTCGGTCGTCGCAGCTGTAATTCTGCAGGGGGGAAGTTAAAAAACATGATCCCTCGAGTGACCAGCCATACCCGGTGAAAGCCACCAATCGTGGATATATATGCTCTCTTTCGCCATCATGAGCGCTCTCGACAAATTCCACATGTAGTCGCGCTGTGGAGAAACAGTCAGTAAAAATGAAAAGGCATAACGACAAGCTAACCCCATCCACGAGCCACTGTGCAGCCACGTTCATGCGGATCGGTGCAAAGCTGCCAAATCGATTCTCCGTTACAAACTGACAAGTATCCGCAGCCTTCTCCAACGCCGTGATCCATTGTAACATTTGGCGCTATTGAAGCGCAGTGTTAGTCGCGACCCAAGCGCCCGACTACGTACTTGCCTCATTCCTCGCAAATAATTTGAGCCGCATTTGTGAATTCTCGACATAAAATGTGTGCTTTGAAACGTCTTGCGAGTGCTTCTTTCGCTTCCGTTGTTCACCCTCTGGTAATGTTCGGTCTTGCTGCTGATTCTGCTCTCGCCCAATTCGTCGAGGCTCAGATATTTGAAGGGGTCTAACGTGCGTGGAGGGATCCAGCATCGGGGCAGGTGGGAAGTGGGATGCGACTGAGCTCCCTGAAGACGCCGAATCATGTCGCGCATGCCTAGGCCGAGGGAGTGAGTTGTTTTCCTGTTTCTCGATATTGTCTACGTTCGGTGTCGATCGTTGGCAAATATTAAGAGTTCTAGTTATTCTGCCAGTGATCGAGTCCATCGCCGACGCGCAGTGGACCTCTGTCTGGTGTGGTAATTCAACTTCATGCATGCGTTCGGCAGTGTGAAACTCCCTGTCTGCAGGTTCCGGGCGGAGGAGGTGGAGACCTTTGCGATAGTAACGAATCGGACGTACGATCTTGAAAGCTGAGTCCAAGAGAAAAACATCCAAAACAGTCAACTGTTATGTTGATCAGAGGCGTGAGACTGAAAGAAAAAAAATGGAGCACACTTCTCCAGGCTCTTCAAGAATAACTAAACAGCTCTCCCGCACAGCACACCAACGAGACTGCTTTCGATCTCTTCTGCTTGTAGCTTTGCGCCCAAGGCCTGGATTATTTCCAGATGTTTCAAACCGTAGAAAACCCGCTTTATATTGGACTCCGCCCGACTGCGCAAGAGATATGAACAAGGCGCTGACTTCAAGGAACCCTGATAACCTATTCGATGACGGATGGAACATCTGACAGGTATCCGGCGCTATTTAATCACCTCGCAATTTCAGAATCGTAGCAACGTACCACAGCACGAATGAGCTTGATAAGGTAGTTCTGTAGGGCTTCACGTTGTGATAATGCGAAATCTGCTTGACGAATTTGGGCTCCCCCGCTCCCCATTTTGAGGAAGTTAAAATACGGAAGGGCTTTGGGACACCATAGTTAGAATGACAACAGAGTGTAGATGACGGGGCGTACTGGTTCGCGGAAACTCGGGAAGCTTGTCCTTGTGGATGCTGAATGCATTAGATATAGCGTAATGGGTGTGTAACGAGATGAAATCTCGAAGCTGTCGATAAATGACCCATCGAGCAGCACCGTTCGCATATTCACACTCGATACGAAACACTGCTTTTTGTGCGTGTGACGGATGTAAGCTATCGCTGATACGGATACGCAGTCGGTGAAGTAGAACCGGGATACGTCGATAGCCCTTGTCGTCCCGCTCGAACCAAAGGCCCAACATTAAATTTGAAAGACCGCTAGTAATGAGTTCATCGATGATGTTCACATCCGGCGGCGTTACGGCGTGCGTTGTAGGAGTTGAGGGCGACTGTCGTATGGCGGATGGAATCAACGCACGTAACTTGCCCCATTTGTCGGAGCCTCCGGAACGCTTTATTGACTTCGGGGGAGGATAAGAGTGTGACCGCTGGATATCCATTTGCGCTTGGTCCTTGGACTGCGAATGGCCCTGTTTGATGTAGCCAGCGGAATCATGTTTGGAAAGATGCCCATCGTGTTCAATCGACTGTCCTGAACCTTGAGGTTCCTCGAAGGCAGTAGTAGGCTTTTCGTCCATAGGTGATTCAAGCCACCTTATGGAAGTCCGGCTTTCATCTTGGCCCCTAGTGTCACGGGCCTTTCCCTTCCTGTCTATTGAATCTCTGTCGATGTTCGAACTGACCAATTCCAAGGCCCCGCGAAAGGTTGGCTGTCGTCGGTGAGAGCGAGGCTGCTGGGGGGCGGACTGAGGAAGTTCAGCGAGGTCGTTTTCGAACAATTCTTCATTCTCGTTCTGACCATCGAGGAAAGTGAAGTGGGGGACAATAGGAGAGCCAGACGGGGTAAACTGATATGACAGAGATCGGGGAGGACCGGTCCGAGCGGAAGGTGTGTCAGGTACTGAGGGGAGGGCCCGAGAGGCTCTGGGGGCGGTTGACGAAGAGGTTGCGAGACGTAAAGCGGGTCGTGGATCATGAACTGGGGTTCGGAAAGCGCTTTCAGATTGAGGACGAGGAGTTACTCGAGGCGTTCCGCTCTCATGCAGGTCACTGGGGCTAACAGGGAGTGTGGCAGTGACCACATTGCTGAAAGTGACTGGGTGATGCTTGGGAGTGACTTGCTCGGTGGTCATGTAGGCAGGAGATCGGCGGGCAAAAATGGAGAGCTTGCAAGATGGTGGTGTGCCCTGATCAAGAAAACTGACGAGGATGAACATGGCTCGGCTCGCCGCATTTGCATTGGGCCTATTACGTCACTGTTGATCGGAAAACCCACCGAGCACGAATACCGACGATCATCATGTAGAGTCCGTACTTTTGGTGTCCTAATGCTTATACAACGCTTACTACGGTCGAAACCACACAGGAGGGTTGACGATCAACTCGCGCCGGTAAGCGGATGCGGCAGATCCGATCCCAAGTGAGGGGTGAATATCTAAAGACGGGTTTCCACCCACCCTCATCTATTAATAGGAAGGTCTGTCATTGCGGGGATACTACGGACTAGTACTGCTGGACTGGCCAATCAAACACACCGGCACCCCTGAGGGCGCATCGAACCACTTTGTGGGCCCAATACATACTGTACATCTCTGAACCACCAACGAAATACACCGTCCAGACCACACAAAAAAGTCCTCCTGTTCCTTGCAGACGCCTACGGATCCCTGTTCATCAATACAAGTTGCTTCAAGACTACTTCGCCTCGCGGGGTACGTCTTTTGTAGTTGCTACCCGTGTTACGGGCCGTAGATTCGTCGTACTCGGGCCGGAACGGTATTTCTTCGGAGTCCCTGTACAGAACCTGCCGCCGGATCGTGGTAAAGTGGCATGGTCTCCAGAGGCACGCACCACAGCGATCGAGGTACTTCCAGAGTGGTTTGAAAAAGTCAAAGCGACATACGGTAGGGCTCCGCCAACCTCGCGTTCCTCCTTTACGCTGCTAAGCCTCTGCGTCTGTCCCCTAGGGACTGAAACGATCAAATACATCGCAGTTGGTAAGTACGCCACTGTCCCACGCTTCATTGATGGGATCATTGATTGTTAAACGTCTCTCCAGGCTACTGTTTCGGTGCACCGTTCGTGTTGGATTTAGCCGCGGAGGGTTCCATCGTGGCAGGCAACGCATTTCTCGTCCACAGACAGTGGAACTCAGCCTGCGCACCGTCGCAGGTGCTATTGCCCACCCTGGCTTCCTCGAGGGCACTTCCAGAAGCTGAATACTATGTCATATAAACACACGTCTCAGTTTCACTTGCTCACACTGGAACAGGACCTCTCTTACTCTCGTGTGCAGGTGAGAATCAACAATAGCCCACCATCTGCACTTTTCTCCGCTGATCCCCATTCCAAGTTTTCTTGGGAGTATCCCACGGATTTGCTGTCCGGGGTGACCCGAATGTACCCCACGCGCGTGAGTGTCTACAGCATGTACTTGGTTTGGGGTGAACGCTGTTTCCTCTATTCAAAGGCTGGGCAAAGGAAGAAAGTGCTCGCGGGATAACTGAATGGTTCTTCCGTTTTGCGGCTTGAGGAGTAACGGACGGGTATGCCGATCATGATCATGACATTGTAAGATATCCTTGTTCAGGCAACGAAATAGTAAAGTGGTCAAATCTCAATTTATAGGAATGAGGTGTTGCGATACGCTAACTCACGGTGTCCTGCAGTTGGTTGTGGTTTTGCCAATTGCACTAGATCAGCGTCTAAGCACCATTGTGTTTACTACTAGCCAATCTCGCTGCTGCATGACCTGCTTTCATCCCAAACACAGTGCCCGCCGTCAGTCCGCTGCCTCCTGGGTAGTTGTTGTAATAAAGATCCCCAATCATCTCTCCAGTGCAAAATAGACCCCGGATAACCTCTCCACTCTCAGACAGTACCCCGCCTGTCCCTGGATCAATTGCCAGACCACCGAACGTGAATGTGATACCACAGGCAACCTTGACAGCCAGGAAGGGCCCTTTCTCGATTGGAAGTGCCCAGTTCGACTTGGCAACGGTCAGCAACTTTCTAGAGGACTGGGTTGATAGGCCGTCTTTGACAGCTGGATCCCATTTGGAGCCTGGGTGTCCCATGCGATGTTGGTGAACCGCATCGTTGTACTCGCGGACCGTCCGCAGGAAGCTTTCCTTGTCTTTTAACCCCTCGTCCATCAGGCTGCCAGCCAACTCCTCGATAGTGGATGCTGTGATCTTTTGTACAACGCCGTCGCCGTACTCTTCCCTCCGAAGCCGTGGAATCGTCTTCGCGTCCCACACCTGGAAAGCACGACCCTCTGGTTGCAATAAGATTTGCTTCCCAATTTTCGCGTAGGTATAGTTTCTGAAATCCTGGCCTTCGTCGACAAACCGCTCTCCATTGATGTTCACCATGATGCCCAACGGATACCCGGATTTAGTGAATTGGTTGCTCAGTTTCCTGTCTCCGGCATTGGTGGGCGCATTTGCGTCCCAGCACGTACTATGGCATCCACGCCAGTCGCCGACGAGTTTGGCACCTATGGCTTGCGCCATCAAGATTCCGTCTCCGGTATTGTGCGGGGTTCCGCGAACCTAATGGTTGCTGAGCTGTCGTTGTGTACAGTGCGCACGAAACCCACCCGTGCATGTTTCCACTCTGGTCCGAGGTATTTGATACGGAGCTCTCGACTGGATTCATACCCTCCACATGCAAGAATCACCGCAGGTGCCTTGAGAAGGACTTCCTCTCCGCCCTTCCGTACTACAACCCCTGTGATAGCGCTGTCCTCAGTGACAAGTCGAACGGCAGGTGTATCGAACCACAGTTCAACCTTCCGCCTCTGGAGGGCTCGCAAATCCGCTCTGATCAGTCCTTTCCCACCATCCTCCACGCTCAGCGCTAACCCTCCCCAGAACTTCTGTTCCCCATTCACTTCGTACGCTTGTCTGTGGAACGCTAAGATGAATGGTATCTCGACTGTCTCCGCAAGCCATTGAACAGCATCTCTCGAGTTCTCCACCATGGTCTTCACAAGCTCGACGTTTGGTTTGTTCTCTCCGAGACGCATGATATCGGCGATAAATTCGTCTGCAGTGTAAGGTGCCAAATCTATCTTTCCAGCCTGTTCGGCCGTTACGTTGGTGACGATGTGGAGGAGGTCTGGGAGGCCCGCGTGGACGGTACGATGAGCGCCAGCTGTGAAGTAGCCATTCCCACCGACCCATTCTTCTGGTGCTTTTTCTACGATCAAGACATCTTTGCATCCCGCCTCGACCGCAGAGATCGCAGCCGAAGTACCTGCATGCCCACTGCCTACTACAATGCAATCAAAGGTTTGTGTCATTCCGGGATCTTTGGAGGGTCGGGTACGGCTGACATCCAGTCAACAGCAGAAGAGGTTTTTATACTTGGTTCCCATCTGACCACTGATGGAAGTCACGAGTTATCCTTACGTGAACCAAACTGACTGTTTATTGTCATGGTATGCATATTATAGATAGCCTGAGTTTCCATTGCCACATTTCCAGATCCGTAACTGCATCCGTTGCTCAGACACGGGAAGGGTTTACGGCAAGATACCCTCCATCGATAACCAACTCCTGTCCATTCATATATCCTGCTGCAGGTGATGCGAGGTATACTGCAGTGCCAGCCATCTCCTCCGCTCTATATACAAAGACCAAGTCAGTTTGGGGTCATTGGCGGACGCCGGAAGGGACACTAAATCCACCGACTTACGATCCTGGCCTTTTGGCAGGCACCGACACGATAGGCATCACTATCGCATCCGTTTCTTCTTGGCCAGATATAACGTCGCGCGTCAACTCGCTCTCGTATGCGCCCGGTGCAATTGCGTTAACGCGGACTGGGATACCTCGTAGGACAAACTCGGTAGAGAGCATCTTGGTGAGGTGAGAAGCAGCTGCCTTGGAGCTGTTGTAACAGAACTGAAATCACGTCATAATCGAGTCGGCAAGCCTCACAAGAGGAGAAAATCGATTCCTCACATGTCTTTGCGCAAGCTTGATCAGTCCACTTATGCTCGTGATGTTGATCACGTTCGAAGTGAATCCGGGTTTATCCTGAGATCCATTGGCGAGCAACCCCAGGAAAGCTACGGTCATAAAGTATGTGGAGAACGTGTTGACGGAATACAACGCAGACCATTCTTCGAAGGACTCGTTGTTGAAGAGATACTGGCTGATCTCTTCTGCTCTCTTGGAAGCTGACAGCGACGGGTTGTTAAGTTCAGAGGACATAGGTCCAGTTTGACCAGCGCTGCCACGAAGCAATCAACGATCGATCGAAGATCAACAGAAGTAGCTCGGATCCTCACTTGTTCACAAGGATATGCAACTTTCCTTCGTCGCTCGTAAGCTTCTGCACGGCTTGTTGAATGTCGTTCTTGTTGGTGATATCCATTCTCAGCCTAAGATTGCGATTACCCAACGATGACGTTTGAGACAAGTCTATAATACATTGCGAACAGTAAAACCTCACGCGATTAGGTTCCCCATGGCATCCGATTTGTTGTTATTCCAAGATTCGGAGATGTTCTGAAGGACTTCCAGTCGTCGCCCAGTGATATAGACACGGGCCCCGTTGGCAGCGAGTCCCTGAGCAATCATCAGCCCGATCCCGGTGCCACCACCGGTCACGAGAGCAACTAGACCATGGAGGTCGTACAACTTTTCCAGTGTGAACCGAGTGGGGGAGGTCATAGTCGATGAGGGACTGATTGGTGTATGGGGACGCACCTCTAGTGCCTCCGAGTTGGAGCAGATGATATACCCGGCAACGATAACGGGACCGATCGGGTTCCCGTTCGGGGCAAACGCGGCTCGGGCACCCGCGAGCAGTAGTACACCGGAACTAGCCGGCGTGTGTTTCCGTCTTCGGAGGGATTCGATGAAACAACACTAGAAGCGAGTATTGGCCTCGAAGTTCGAAGCTTGGTGTCATGTGCACTACGAACTCTCCGATCACATGGTACACTGGCAACTCGTACCGCGTGATGCATCAATGTCCCAGATACAATCTGCTGCGCACCAGGCGGCACCATAGCCTGTTCCAGCTCAAGCTTGGGCTCCAGTCCTCAAAAACCCTACCTCTGGGCCCAATTATCATCCGACAACTTTTCCCTCACCAACCACTCCTTTCCTGGTTGTCCTTCGAGTTCAATCATAATGACCATTCATCACATCGGTATGTGGAATAACCCCAGCATTGACCCTTTCGCCCGTCTTGCTCAAGTTCAAACAGAGTGTCGCGACCGCCGACGCCGAAAAAGTCAGAGCGCACTTGCGCGCATTGCCCTCGCAGGTCCCCGCCATCAGTAGCATCACGACCGGTAAAAAGATCAAACATCACTTGGACCGCGACTTTGACGAAGGTTAGTGGCGAACGTTGCTCCCTTTCCCGGATCATGAATAAGTGCCGACTCTTTGACTGGCAGGTATCATTTTCGTCTTCAACGACGAAGATGCGTTGAAGAACTACAAAGATCACGGGGCATATCGTGACTATCTGGAACACACGACACCTCACGTCGATGGTTGGTGGTACTCTCAACGCTTGTTTCTGGTTGTTAATGACGCTCCGAAATTAGAAGCTGATCTTTGACTTTCGCTCTGAAGAGTGAACGTCAACGAACAGAACAATCTTTGAAGAAAGTTAACGATCGATAACTTTGTACATGACACGGATGCGTGCCTGCAGTGCGTACGGAATAGACTCTAATCGTCCATGGCCTATATCCTAGTACCACAAAAGTTGCAGATTTCCGAAATTGCCCGATGTGAGCTGTCACGCTCGGCACTCCTCCGAGTCGCCAATGTCACACTTGTGTCATATCGATGACATTGTAATTCAACCGCATCTCGGTCTGAAATATCAATCTCGGTAGCGTCAAAGTGCCCCATACCCCTCCTGCGCCCAGATATCTTCATCCGACGCTTGTCCTTCGTCAGCCACGATCCGGTCCAGCTTGTGTTTCTCGTCCGATCCATGCTCTCTTGCACCTCTGTTCTCTTTGTCGCCACATGTTCCAAGCCGAGATTGTTTTCTTCATCCAATGCGATCATCGTGTCTTCATCTTCATCGCCCAAGCCTGAGCCTTGTCCGAGTCATAACTCGCCCCCTCCCCCCGCTGAAGAAATTTGTCCCAGTCCCGGGTCGATCTGTGGCCCACTCCACCACCACAAAACCGCATAAACACGTCTCTGTCGACAAACCTTGGCCACCTGGTGAGTGACATCACAGTCAAAACAAGTAAACCACACACATGTTTACATAGAAATACTCCCAATCATTGTTCCAGTCTGAGTCGTCTCTATCGAGATGAACAAATGAGGGTCCGAGATATTCATCGGTCTGACCAAATGCAAAAGCAGGGATTAGATGGACACCACGGATTACTGGATTGGGGTCGGGGAGACCAAATGCATCAGCAAGATGCTCTTCAAAGTACTGCAGTCGGAAGAGTCGTTTTGTGTCCCACCCAGCTGAGAAATTTGAGTCATGCTAGAACCATCGAACAAAAAGAATGTTCATGCGTAACGGCCGCGAGAAAGGTGAGTTTTGGTCCTTGCGATACTCCACAATGACATGAAGGATTTAGATGATGTTGGCTCACACTAGAACAGGGCCTCTTTAACTCCCGTGTGCAGGTGAGATTCAACAGCGGCCCATCATCTGCACTTTTCTCGGCTGATCCCCATTCCCAACAGAGGACGACTTCACCTTTCCCGAAGCACGGAGCACGAAGACGTGCCGGGGACATCCTGGTCAGTATCAAATCAACTTACTTCTTCCAAGTTTTTTCGGGAGTATCCTACGGATATGCTGTCCGGGGTGACCCGAATGTACCCCAATGAGTGTCTACAACATGTACTTGGTTCTGGGTGAATGCTGTTTTCACTATTCAAAGGCTGGGCAAAGGAAGAAAATGCTCGCGGGATAACGGAATGGTCCTTCCGTTTTGCGGCTTGAGGAGTAACGGACGGGTATGCCGATCATGATCCTGACATTGTAGGATATCCTTGTTCAGGCAACGAAATAGTAAAGTGTCAACTTATAGCAATGAGGTGTTGCGATACGCTAACTCACGGTGTCCCACAGTTGGTTGTGATTTTGCCAACTGCGCCAGATCAGCCTGAGCGTCTATCTACTACTAGCCAATCTCGCTGCTGCGCGACCTACTTTCATCCCAAACAGTGCCCGCCATCAGTCCGCTGCCTCCTGGGTAGTTGTTATAATAAAGATCCTCAACCATCTCTCCAGCGCAAAATAGACCCCGGATAGCCTCTCCACTCAGACAGTACCCGGCTTGTCCCTGGATCGATTGCCAGACCATCGAACGTGAATGTGATACCACAGGCAACCTTGACAGCCAGGAAGGGCCTTTCTCGACTGGAAGTGCCCAGTTCGACTTTGCAACGGCCAGCAACTTTCTAGAGGACTGGGTTGATAGGCCATCTTTGACAGCTGGATCCCATTTGGAGCCTGGGTGTCCCATGCGATGTTGGTGAACCGCATCGTTGTACTCGCGGACCGTCCGCAGGAAGCTTTCCTTGTCTTTTAACCCCTCGTCCATCAGGCCGCCAGCCAACTCCTCGATAGTGGAAGCTATAATCTTTTGCACAACACCGTCGCCGTACTCTTCCCTCCGAGGCCGTGGAATCGTCTTCGCGTCCCACACCTGGAAAGCACAACCGTCTGGTTGCACTAAGATTTGCTCCCAATTTTCGCGTAGGTATAGTTTCTGAAATCTTGGCCTTCGTCGACAACCTGCTCTCCATTGATATTCGTCATGATGTCTAACGGACACCCATATTTATTGCTCAGCTTCCTGTCTCCGGCATTGGTGGGCGCATTTGCGTCCAAGCACGTACTATTACATCCACACCAGTCGCCGACGAGTTTGGCACCTATTGTCTGCGCCATCAAGATTCCGTCTCCGGTATTGTGCGGGGTTCCGCGAACCTAGTGGCTGCTGAGCTGTCGTTGTGCACAGTGCGCACGAAACCCACCCGTGCATGTTTCCACGTGCTCTGGTCCGAGGTATTTGATACGGAGCTCTCGACTGGATTCATACTCACCACATGCAAGAATCACCGCAGGTGCCTTGAGAAGGACTTCCTCTCAGCTCTTCCGTACTACAACCCCTGTGACAGCGCTGTCCTCAGTGACAAGTCGAACGGCAGGTGTATCGAACCACAGTTCAACCTTCCGCCTCTGGAGGGCTCGCAAATCCGCCCCGATCAGCCCTTTCCCACCATCCTCCACGGTCAGTGCTAACCCTCCCCAGAACTTCTGTTCCTCACTCACTTCGTACGCTTGTCTGTTAAATGATAAGATGAATGGTATCTCGACTGTCTCCGCAAGCCATCGAACTGCATCTCTCGAGTTCTCCACCATGGTCTTCACAAGCTCGGTGTTTGGTTTGTTCTCTCCGAGACGCATGATATCGGCGATAAATTCATCTGCAGTGTAAGGTGCCAAATCTATCTTTTCAGCTTGTTCGGCCGTCACGTTGGTAACGATGGGGAGGTCTGGGTGGTCGGCGTAGACGGTACGATGAGCGCCAGCGGTGAAGTAGCCATTCCCACCGACCCATTCTTCTGGTGCTTTTTCTACGATCAAGACATCTTTGCATCCCGCCTCGACTGCAGAGATCGCAGCCGAAGCACCCCCATGCCCACCGCGGTTGATATCCAGTCAACAACAGAAGAGGTTCTTATACTCGGTTCCGATCTGACCGCAGATGACCGCAGATGGAAGTCACGAATTATCCTCATGTGAACCGAACTGACTGTTTGTTGTAACGATATAGATACTAGCTCTCCACTGTCACGTTCCAGATCCGTAATCCATTCATTGCTCAGATTCAGGAAGGGTTTATGGCTAGAAATCCTCCTAACTCGTGAATGCCGACTTGTGTCGGCAGAAACCTTGCTTGACGCCTGTTTGCGTTGCATCAAATCGGGGTGAGAGAAACCTTGTCAAGCAAGGTGACCCCTGTCCATTCATATGTCCTGCTGCAGGTGATGCGGCGAGGTATGCTGCTGTGCTAACCATCTCCACCGCTCATAGAAAGCTCTCCGTCGGCACGTTTCCAGATCCGAAATTCATCCACTGCTCAGATTCGGGAAGGGTTTACGGTTAGAAATCCTCCATCGATAACCAATTCCTGTCCATTCATATATCCTGCCGCAGGTGATGCGGCGAGGTGTGCTGCGGTGCTAACCATCTCCACCGCTCGTATAGATAGCTCTCCGTTGGCACGTTTCCAG
>Ga0307508_10003640_pt1 | contig 15445 bp, 12 predicted proteins | sample 9_EM_MG_FD_203089 | JGI IMG/M metagenome (GOLD analysis project Ga0307508, IMG submission 203089) | Populus trichocarpa ectomycorrhiza microbial communities from riparian zone in the Pacific Northwest, United States - 9_EM | ecosystem: Host-associated > Plants > Roots > Unclassified | place...
AAACAAATAACAAACAATTCTCTAGCAAAAAAAAAAAAATTTAATTTGCAGCTTAGCGTTATGGTATAAAGTAGTGTTCAAACTAAAAAAAAAAAAGAATTCTTAGATTATAAGATAAATGCAAGTAACGTTCAAGAAGTACAGTGGGGTGCACAGAAGAAAAGGAAGGAAACCATTCTAGTGAAGGAAAAAGGACACTCGTTTTTTCATGTTCCAACGGGGAATTCTTATGAGTAAAAAACATGTAATTAAATTGTTTAGTACAAAAATCGCAGGTAGTTCATCACATTTTAACATTTAGTCAAATCACATATCTAAACTATTTTATTCAATTTGATCCTCTTACTTTAAGTTTACACTTTATATTAAATTGATCTATTAATGCCCATCTATCAGAATTGAGCTAGAGCTTGAATCTTTAAGGTGCCCATTCATTGGCTAGTTGATTCAACCAGCAATTCAATTGGATTCGTTCAACATCATCTATAAATATTTTATTTTATTTTATTTTTATTTTCTTATTAAAAAAATATAACAAGTTGACTTTACTTGGTTTAACCTGATTCAATAAGATTCTTGATTACTTCGATTAGATTTTTTAACCAATCCATCCGTTTCAAGTCATTTTTTATTGAGTCAATTGCACAAATGATTCATACCTTTGGTTTAGACCAATTCAAATTCAATTTTAATATATATATATATATATAGCACTTAGCCATCAGTATGCAAATATTGTGCATGTAGATTTTATATTGAGATTTTTTAATATTGATAAATAAAAATAAATAATTTAATTTGATCTAGAAAAGAAAATTGATTTAACTAAATATTATTCAAAAGAATTTACTATGAAGTGTTAATGGCTTGAATTTATATTTTTACTTGTGATATTTGCGTAATGTTTTCATCATAGAAATATTATACCTTAAATCTAATAATAAGAAGTAGAAGCCCTAAAATGAAACACTCTCATATTGGAAGGATTTATGTGTCTCGATTCAGAGTAAAGGATTAATTTGACTAAATTTAAAATATACAAGGACTATATAAATTTCTACCTTCACATATCAAAAAAGAGAAAAGACATTTCAAAGGAGACTTCAAAATTATTCTCATTAATGCTAAGAAATAGAAAACCCACCATCTCTTTCTCCATTCCATTCAATAAAAACCTCTTCTTTTACGTGATCTCTGTAACCTTTCTTTGATCATCATCTTCATTGCTATAAATACCTCAAACCCAAAAAATTCTTGATCCTGGACACCCAAAGATTCAATCTTCTTAAAATTTAACACAAAAGACTCAACCTTTGCTAGAAAAGAACTCTAAAAAATGATTCAGCTTTTGTTTACAGTGATATTTTCAGAGATGGCAATGATATTGTTATTTGTTTTCAAGACCCCATTAAGGAAGTTGTTGATAATGAGCTTGGATCGAGTCAAGAGAGGGCGGGGACCAGTCATGGTTAAGACAGTTGCAGGGACAGTGTTTGTGGTTTTAATGTCAAGTGTTTATAGTATGGTGAAGATCCAGAAACGTTGGATCGATGATGGTGGTGCTGTTAATCCTACAGACCAGGTTCTTCTGGCTAAACATCTGCTGGAGGCTACTCTTATGGGTAACAATTCTTGGTTTCTTGAGTTATTTTTGGTTTTATGTTTTTTTTTTTGTTTTGTTAAAGTTTTCAGCTTTGTGGGGTTAATGTAATGTGATTGGATTGTGTGCTGAAGATTTGATTTCGTTGATATGTTTGTGATTGGTTTGGTGGGGCTGATAATTTATCTGTTTTACTCATGATTTGATGAGAAAAATTGCTATTTCATTTTGGATTGGAGATGTCTTAGATCCATTGTTAGCGCTGAAGAATGATATAACGCTGAAGAATGATATAATGCTGAAGAATGATACCTAAATTAGAGATTTTTTCTTGAGTTTTGATTGTGAAATTGAGGTTTTTTTTTTCTTGCTTCAAATCATGCATGTTGAATGATGTGATGAATGAGGCATTTGATTTGACCATCTTTATTATTAGCTAGGTTTTTTAGAATTTAGAAAGATAGCATTGTATCCTCCATCATTATGGAAGATAAATCATCAAGCAATTAGTGCCGCGGAAGAAAAGAATATCTTGAGTTGCATAACTCCAATGTCTGAATTTTGATTGACCTTTAGCAAATGGAGTCCAAATATTATGTTTTTCCTTGTTAGATCAAGGGAGGACTTTGGATTTGGACCTCTTTGCTCATGATTTTAGGAGACTGTCCATTAAGTGATTCTTTCTTTATTGTTGTGATCAAGCTCTTAAAGACAGCATGTGATACTTATTTGATGGAGGAAAATCATTTTGAATGGCATCAATGCCTTTCCATTAAGTGATTCTTTCTTTACTGCTGTGATCAAGCTCTTAAAGACAGCATGTGACACTTATTTGATGAGGAAAATCATTTTGAATGGCATTGATGTCTTCACGTGTTCCTCTGCTTTTTCAAGTTATAGATGGTTGAACTCTGCCTTGATGCTATAGTAATGCCATAAGGTGGAAAAAATGTGCTTTTCCTTTGCAAGAAAAAAAAAGAAAAGAATGCCGTGACTAGGAAACTTTAAATAAAGAGCAATACATGGTGATTTTTTTCTCATTATAGCACTTCTATATAGTGAAGCAATGATATTGTCGTTAATTTCAGGGCCCGTGGGATTAGTCGAGGTGCGCGCAAGCTGGCCCGAACACCCATGTTAATAAAAAAAAAAATTGATATCGTACCTTTCTACGCATGTGTCATGCCCTGCAGACCTATGGTTCCCTTGAGATGTCAAACTTAGAACATCCTTAATCATATACCTGTAAAAGTACTTCCAAATATGGCATCTTTTAATACCAATGGAGTTCTCTTCGGCTGTACAAACTTTTTCCCCATTATACGTGCTCTGGTCTATGCGTGTGTCATGCCTTGCATACCTATGGTTCCCTTGAGATGTCAAACTTAGAACATCCTGAATCATATATTTGCAAAAGTACTTTCAAATATTGCATCTTCTTACACCAATGGAGTTCTCTTCAGCTGTACTAATTTTTTTCCCCATTATACATGCTCTGGTCTATTGAACACTGGCTATGGTTATAAATGCAAATAACTATAAGCCGAAGGTGGGTTATAAAACTTCCAATATCTATTCATTTCAGAATGCTGTCCAACCTCAGTTATAATAAAATTCAACATGCTGTTTTTCAACCATAAGTTTTTCTTTTCAGAATGCTGTGCTTCAGATGCTTTGCAACACCTTGGTCATAATCCAATTTTTTAACTTCAAGTATCTGTTTTCATTTCTGAACATTTGCTGTTATCAAACTTTTACACTTGGTGGTTGGCATCATCCCTCTTCTGATTCTTCTCTCTCGCCATTTACTGGCAGTAAATTGTGCAAAGGAAACCTTGTTACGCAAGATGTAATATTCAACATGCTATGAACTTCTGCACAGTCCCAAAATGACTATTACCTTAATTTAAAATGACTGTTATGCCATGCGATCTCTTTCTTGCATTTTTAGAATAGCTTTCCAGTGAACTTGTTCAAGAATCTTCTAGAATGTAGTGTTGGAAACCGTATTTCTGTAAATAATGTATAAAAGGAGTGGTGTAAGTGCTTTCTCTTGAGAAATATATCTTTTCTGGGCAGCACTTTTAGAAGTGAGTCTTGTCTGTTTCTAAATCATTTATTTTATTGTATTTTATTTTTTGAGTTGATAGACTAGGCAATTTACTTTTGAGAATTCCTTGTTTCTAGAGACCTTTTTCGCACTTCAATTTGTATAAACTTGAGATAACTATGTGCAGGTTCCATCCTTTTTCTTGGACTAATGATAGACCGACTGCACCATTATATTAGAGAACTCCGTATGAGGAGGAAGACCATGGAGGATGTAAAGAAACAGAATCGAAGTTTTGAGGATGGGAAGGTTGAGGAGACCAAAGCATTAGAAGCAGAGGCATCCACACTGCGAGAAAAACTTAAACAGCTGGAATCTGAATTGGAAATCAAGACAAAGGAGGTAAATACATCAGAAGCCAATGCAGTTGCTCTAAGTAAGCAATCTGAAGGGTTCCTTCTTGAGTATGATCGTTTGCTTGAAGAGAACCAGAACCTAAGGAGCCAGTTGCAATCTCTGGACTTGAGATTTTCACGTTCAACTAGCAAGAAGAATACTTGAGGAACTGAGCCCCACTTGTCAAATAACCTTTTTATCCTCAGTTTTTTTTTTTTTTTTGTCATACTATTACTGGGGATTTTCTTGATGGGTTTCATAGTTAGGGTTTAATTGCCATCCATGCATTGTCTTAAGCCTGTGAGTGTGGAGAAAAAGACAAATTGAAAAGCAGAGAAAAGGAGTGTAAAAATAGGTTCTCATTTTGTGTTAAGTTCAATTCAAATGTAGAGCTTGACGCTGAAAAAGAAGGGATGTATTTTGTCAGCAGAAATTCTGGTATGTTTGTTTCCCAACATGGATTTTTGTTAAAGAGAACAAATACTGCTGATATTCTCTTGTTTCTGAATATTTGTCCTGGTGAGTCGGGCTAACTTTTTTGAGGCCAGTGATGAATTGACAAAAGTGAGACTCAAACTTTGATCTGTAATTATGATTTGTGTTTACAATTGATTATGATTAATTTAACCTCAAGTTATTGTTTTTGAAATACTGGAAAAATTATCAGTATTTACAATTGAGCGCAGGATCATTTTCACGGAGATCCCTATCAGTGTTTATTACGGCGAGTACCATCAAGCCAAGGAAGATCGGAACTGATAGTGCAGAAAAAACAAGCATCTTTTGCTGATGCTATAGGACCTTTAACCTCGTTTGCATATTCAGCAGAAACGGATGCCAGGAGTGTTAATGTGAATGAATAAGCCCACCACGCAACCTTCAATTTTCTCGTTGATGTTACACAGCATAGAGAATGATAAATTAGATTTGAAGCAAACTTTTCATCACACAGAACAAATATGGTATTGTCACAGCCCTAGTTTTGAACGTAGCTTGCCAGAGGCATGAATTGGAACAAAGAGAGAAAGGACAGCATCTTTGAGGCAGTATCAAAAGCTCCAGAAATGGAGTTCAAGCTAAACTTGCCGTGCTTGGTGCAGCAAAGAACAAGAAGAATACAGGCCTCAACAGTGCAGGAAAGCTATTCCCACCTGAAAAACGCTGATAAAGTGTAACAAAGAGCACCAAGTAATGTACGATGCCTAGGGGAAAAAATGCAAATAGCACTTTCTTACCACCTCATCTGTGATGCTGTCCTTGCAACCACCAAGTTCCCTATTACTGATATCTGGCAAGTCGGATTTGCAAGCGTGGATAGAAACTTCTTCTCTGTTGTAAACCACTGTCCATAGATTTTCATATCAAGCATCACAACAGGAATAGCATAGGTGCAACAAAGAACAAAATAGGGAACAATCTTTGAAACTGATATCAGTGACGATTGAAGCAACAAAAGCCATGGAGCATACAAGTAGTTAACTCCTATATAGTGAAAGAACTCTTCCGTCACCAAGTTAGAGTGAAAAAACATTTCAGATCACAGATAAGGGAGGGAAATTTGTATTAGATGTGCAAGCCACTATAGCGAAAGAAAATTTGTACGTGCTGCATAAAGTCTTACATTTGGCTTCCTTTGCACAAGCAGCACATAAATGTTATGTGTATTCTTTTGAGGGACTAATGGAAAATAAAAGAAATGAAGCTTCATAGCTGGGAAAAACAAGAGAATTAATGCATTGAAAAGAGCTAATTAGCTAGCTTTTCATGGTGGGCTGTGACAAATGTCAATGGTGTTCCAATTTGCTTATGGGAAAGAGATAGCTTAAAATTTACAATAATAATCACTAATCAATTTATAATAATTAATGGTATAATCAATTTTACAAATCAATTAAACTATTTCAATTCACTCGGACTTGGTTAAATAAGTTCTGAGTTGGAAATAACCTATGTCAATGTCCTTTTCATTACATCAACATTATTTAATTTTTTTTTTGTTATTGGTATAATAATTTAACAACTGTGATTTATGAGGAAATATGTATTTTTAAACAACCATGGGCAAGCATTGCCATGTAGAAAACCGAAGTTTATTTCCTTCAAAAAATTTGAACAGCCACATAAAGCACCTTTTCTACATTCACAGGGCATCAATAATATTTTATGCCTGCTACCATCGCCACAACTACCACTACTGCTAGTCTTATTCCCACTAATATACGTGAGTTCATTAAGAAAAAAGACAAAGTCATATTCCATGCTAGCCCAAGTTATCTCTGCCCCACTATGGCCAATGTGGCCACTAGCATATGCTAAGTTATAATCCTCACTACAAGGAACCATTTCTTGTTCGTTGCTTCTTACTGTGATCCAAGTATCATCCCATGACCAATTGGGCACTTCTCCATGGCCTTCAGTCAATTGCTTGATTCTTTCAACTGGAGAGACCGAAGGGCTTTCTTGGGACAAATCCCAAGTTGTCTCTAACTCCTCTATCGAGTCCCATAAGACTTGATCCAGTACACATGTTGGAGTGTCCACATTTGTGCTGCTAATAATCTCCTTCAAAGCAGAATTTGGCTCCTCGGTAATGAAATCATGCTTAAGCAGTTCACTGGCTGACCACCTTTCTCCTGGGTCCCTCTTCAGGCACTTGCTCAAAAAGTCCTTGGCTTGCTTAGACATGAAGCTTGGAATCTCTGGCACGTTACCTGAAAACCCAATTTGGTAAAGGGCTGAAACTGGGTCTGAGACATTCACCCATGGAGCTTGTCCGGTAGCCATCTCAACAACGGTGCACCCGACAGACCAGATATCAGCAGGGAACCCTTGGTGCTCCCCACGCGCCACCTCAGGTGCCATGTAAAGCGGAGTGCCTGCAATTGGCGCTGTCGTTTTCAAAGCAGTACCCCCCGACACCTCATCAACCCTCTTAGCACAACCCAAGTCAGCAATTTTTGCCCCATCACCGGTGACCAAAATATTATGACCCTTAATGTCACAATGCACTATACCATTACAATGGAGGTACTCAAGGCCAAGCAAAATCGTCCGGGCATACAATCTGATCATAGCCTCGTCGAGACAGCCTCCGCCCTCCCGAATCGCATCGATAAGCGTGCCACCGGATATGTACTCCAAGAAAAGATTATAGAACAACTTACCATTCTCGTTAGTAATGTCACACCCCTTGTACACCACAATTTGTGGACACTTCAATGTTGAAAGAATACTTTGCTCTCTTTGGAGAGACTCCGATTTCAATAGCTCAGCTGACTTAACCGCAAAGACTTGACCGGACCGGTTGGCCTTGGCCATCGAGACGGTGGCCGAGGAGCCATGGCCAATGGTTCGGCCTCGAGTCCAGTCCATTTTGGAGAGAAAGGTGGGGGGTGTGACAAAATTTAAAGAATGTGTATTATGCTTGCTGAATTGTTTGCATTGGTAGTTATATTCTATATATATATACACACACAGCACATATGCAAACTGTAGTTTATGCGTTTGGTTTGGTACGTTTGGCTTTAATGCAAGAAACATTGCTTTCTTCATTAAACTTTATTTTAGCATATTTATTTTGTGGCCAATGGGCGGCCGCCGTTTCTCTCTCTCTCTAAACAAGACGCTTCCACGTGTCGAGAAGCGGGTGGGTTGCAAGCTTTGGCCGGCTTTTGAAGGCCAATTGCTTAATCCTGACGCTGTGCTTAGCTTAGCTTAGCTTAGCTACGCATCATGCTTTGTTCACGAGACACCACGTGAGAACGTGCATGATTTGTGGTAATTACATATCTTTGTGAAAGAGTGTGGGATCATACAATGGATATGGCACAAATGCACGGGATATTCTATTCTTTAGAGAGGTTGATTGGTCGATAAGAGGTGGTTGGATAAGTGGATTTATTAAGCTTAATCTCCATTGTTAATTATTGACTAATTTGAAATTGAAGTCTCTCTAATGGTAATAGACAATGAGAAGGTAAACCTCCAATAATGCCATGTTATTGATACCTTGAACCTAGCTAGATAAATATTAATTATAAGTTGGAGTGTCATAATTAATTTGCAGTAAAAGTCAATATAATTAGGGTTTTATTAATGACTCTCTCCACGTTCATGGATCCAATGCTAATTAATTTGGTCAAGGAATATTCTTCCAGCTAGCAATCATTTATGAGCAAAGATAGTGAGCATGGAAGGGAGCTATTATTGGATCAAAATGGTTGCTGTTGAAAATTAATGATTCTCGATGATAATGGTATATTGATTTGAGTTTAATGGATGTTTCTCATATATATTAAAATGTGAAGTGTTTTTTCTTTTTTTTTCAAAAAATGGTTTTGGTCACTATAATTTGAATAAGATCTGAGAAAACATTCACCATTATGGTTAGATTAAGAATTTTTTGTAGTATTCAAATCGAATTCCGAACCATATGTGATCCAAAAAACACACATATTAATTATATCTGTATTCTCTCAAACCCTAATTTTCTCTTAGTATATATGAACATATTAGAACAATATATTAATTATTAATTAGCTGGTTATGGTATTTGCTATTGACGGGGTGTCTTTTTTTTTTTTTGGTAATTATAGGTGTTCGGGTTAATTTATGCTCATCTCGATTAATTTTCCGAGACCCTGAAGTTAACGACCAGATAAGCCTCTAGTGGTCCTGAGAGGCTTATGACATTCGAACTAGTGATCTCTGAAAAACAAATTTAAGACCCGACCAGTTGAAATATATCCCTCAGAATTAAAATCTTTTTTATATATAAATTATTGATTGGCTATGATATTTTCTCTTTATGGGGATACCTTTTAGGAGGATGAGTCCTTGCTTTGTGCACTCTTATGGTATCCATCATACGTTCCTTTCAAGGAACACAAACTGTTAAGTTGCTTTCTTCATGTGCCAACCACCAATCCCTTGGCTTCACTATATCTCTCCCTTTCAGCTCTTATACTTTGGCTTTCGGTAAAGGGTTTGGGACCCATGAGTTGTCTGTGCATGTGTCTAACGTACGTGTTCTTCTCAAAGTAAAGATCAAACTCTTCATTTTAGTTCTGATGAATGGATAATGGGTGTAAATTAAAGTTACATAAAGTGGAGTGAAAGATCCTTGCACAGCAAGGATACATTCGAGCCTCTTGAAGAGACGTTGTAGCTGTTCAGGATGATGCCATTCATACTTGGAACTCACAAAGTTAGATTTTGATTGCTTTCCTTCACATGCAAGGAAAAACATTTCTTGTGAAATTCACCAATCATGCATAAAGGTATAAACTCTCACTGGGATTTATTTCCTAGATTAATGGCGAGGGTGAGTTGATGATATCATTAATCTCGATTTGAATCAGATTATGAAAAAAACTCGATAACTTTAAATCTAATATTTTAACTAGTATTGATGATATATCTTATCGATATGATTAATTTAATATATCTCTAATACTTGTTATTATCACAAGTATTTTTATTGGAAAAGAAATGGATGAGGCGTATATTACAAGATTATAACAGAAAAAAACTAGAGGGGATTAAGAGGGGCTGGCTGGCAGAGTGATAGTTGTCGAGAGAGCAACCAACTGTAATAGCAAAGATCACAGGTGCAATTTCTATGTGCTGACAAGTTTGCAGGACAGCCGGCGGCTGTCTTAGTATCATTCCATGCTTTTTGGCGGAAAACAAAGTGAGAAAAAGCTAGCAAAAGAATAAAATTCCTGCTAGGAGATGAAACAGAAAGCTAATTGTCTGAGCTGTTTAGATATATTCTGTGTATTATGACATAAATGGATCGCAGGCCTCAAGAATCACTAGAGAAGATAAGATGATTTAACTCGAATTTATTACTTTGTTTTTAATTTTTACTTGAAAACAATGTAATTTTTTTTAAAAAAATTAGTTTTATATTTGTAAATCAGAAGAGTTGATATTCTGATTTACTCTTATAAACTAAATTAAATTAAATTCAGAAAAAGTGTTATAAGGTACTGAAAACCATATATGGCGACATCCACCTACTATGTTGCTACCTGCCCTTCCAGGAGTGGGATGACATTTTTTATGCTTTCAGGTTTTTCATTACAAAAATCAAGAGTTACATCAATGCCTGTTGTCCGTTGTTGGGTTGTGCCATTGCCTTTTAGCCATAGCAACCATTGACCGAGGAATTGAATATACATGTATTTGTCCAGATCTGGTAGAGCAATTACCTTTGATCATTAAACTAAACATGCATCATCAAAAAAAAAAAGATTCTATCAATAATTGACCATAGCAAGGCAGTGCGGTTTCTTTGACAGAGTGATCTTAGTCTTCACTCTTGGACTATCCGATAACTACAGGAAGTGCTTTCGACTGTTAAGAAACATATTTTGCATGCCTGTCTTGTCTTTCTACCTCACTTTCAACCTCACCTGCCAATTTTTTTCGTGCTTAACTACCAAGAAAAGGACCATCAGAACTGGCAGTTGGGGAGGCAGCACGCGTGCGGACACTCAGTGCTTTGGTGACCAGACAATATGTGTACATGAAAAGTGGAATGATTTGCTTGATTGGGAGCAGCAAGCCAGGAAGAGCATTGAAGGACACGCGAGCTCATCCCTATTCTATATAGAAGTTCATGAGACGTGTTTGGTGAGCAAACAACACTCGAATACATGGAAATTCTTGTGACATGTTTAGCGAGCAAGACTCGAATCTTGATGGAGGAAGAGATCGGACATAGGACAAGAATCCAGCTGATAGTTCTATACACACCAAACACATGCTGTCTCCACACCAAACCATAACCATAGTTATTAAACCAAATTCAGCCCGGTTATTTGATCTAGAAAACTCATAACTCGAGGCTTGACCCAAATTGATATTGATATTAACCCAGTCCGTACTAACCCATTAACCCAAACCTTTTTCCAAGTTGGTCTAGTCTAGACCTGGTCCGACGCCTATTCACCAAACACAGGCAAAATGAACACAAACCACTATTCACCAAACACAGGCAAAATGAACATAAACCAAACCCTTTCTTAATACGAAATCAACATCTAATGCAGATGGTTATAATAACTCTCAAGTGGATTGTTCCATTTTAAGTTCTTGCAATGCCATTATTGAGTGGAGCTATTATCAGTAATGGAGTGGCATTTCCCATAAACTAGACTCACTTTCCAGGCCCCCACAAAGCTATATTCCTGCTTTAACATCTCTGGTGAAACTACGAAAAAAAAAATAGAATCAATTGTCCTCGTGATGAAAAAAACTTGAAAGATTATTACAAGAGAGAAGACTGGAAGCCACAGTCTCATACCATCCTAAACCTAACAGATTAAAACTTTCCAAATCAATGTACCTGTAAATCTAAGATATTATAATCATGCCAGAAAAGCATTAGTCATTTCCATGAGCCTGCTGGAAATATATCGATTTAAATTTAACCTCACTGTCCAAGGCCATTTATTCCTTGCCCTCTACGTTAGGATAGATTATGAAATAACCTGGACAAGAGCTCAGATAACTGCATGGATAAAGGGGGGGAAAGGCACACGGAACTAAAACCCACATTCACTTCATGTCACTCTCTACTGCATCAATCTCTGCTACTAAAACTTGAAAGAAGGAAGCAAGCAAGCGAATATCTACAAGAAAAACTACTTATTTAAAGCTGCGGCCAGCACTTTCATATTCGCCAGTGACTCCCTACATTACATATTAGTTGATAAAGGGGAGGAATTTGAGACAAGGACCCCAAAGACAAATCCTTTACGCTGCCTCGGCAAATCCAACTCTAAGCTTTCCAGAATCAAAGACAGTATGGTAGCGTCCCATGAAAACATCTCCCAGTATCCTGGATTGTGAAAGATCAATAAGTGAGATTAAAAGGAACATTATGACCATCTATGAGCATGGATAAGGTGATGAAGCAAGCAAAACTAGTTCTAGAATCCTTAAGAAGGTTCGATTAGAAAATAACATACCAAAGAGGTCCACGAGGAGGAGGTATATCCAAAGCAGTAAAGCCACTGATGCACTGGGCCGCTGAACCTTGGCCAACCTTGAGAATGTACTGATCATGAAGCAGGAAAGAGGCATCAGTTCTACGAATTAATATACACGTTTGATATATTTAGCACATTTACAGGGCATTGATTCATGTAATAGTAAGTTGTGTTGCATATTCAATAGGAGCACTCCATGCTCCTATGGAGGAAAGTTGGGCTGTATCCAAATTCTTCATGAGGCCTTTGTTGGACAATACGCCATTACTACTAGATATAAACTTTTAGACTATAGATATCTATCCAAATATAATTACATTAATATAGTCCTGTTAAAATGTCCATAAAGACTATCATCCTAGCACAAGTGGCAGTTCTTAGAATAATGTTCGCAACAATGAATCAAAACATCACAATGTTGCAATCAATGATACCTCATTATTAAGATGAATAGATGGTTGCATTTCACCAACTTGTGTATTTCAAAATCAGTTAAAAATGCATAATTTCAAGGAAATAGGAAAAAAAAGGGAAATATCCCTTGATAGCATGAACGGTAAGACTGGGTTCAGCTGCCATACCTCCTCTGGGGCAAGCTCAAACTCTTTGCCTCCAATGGTGAAGGCAATTCTAGGCATTGAAAGAACACTTCCACAGTCAACAGCTGATTGTCCTGTCGGGTTTGGAACACGTTCACAGAGCTGTGAAATTATCAAAGGTATCAGCAAGAGAAGCATATCCACAAGGCCCAAACAATTATTAGGGAACAACGCATGTATCACACCTGATTGATGAAGTTCAATAATTTTTTGCAGTGGTTAATAGATAAAGTACAAATTCAATTAATTCACCTGATTGGCATAGTCCAATACACGATCTTGTGTCTGGTTCTGCTGAAGCTGGCTTCGCATCCAGAAAACTGCCATTTCACAAGCAGAGCACATAGCATCACCAAGAACACCAGATGACTTGTCATTGCCCTCGTCCACCACACTCTGAATGCCCATGCTAAGCAAAATCACAAACCTCTAAGTTAACTGCCTATTCACAACACACGGTTAACCTTTCTAGTAACAAAAGCAGCAACATGCATGGAGGCAAGAATTCGCTTCCATGAAATTGGGTTTACTTTCATGAATTTTCTTCTACTTATTAAAAAAAATAGCAGAAGGGGGTATTATCCAGGAGAAAAAGTTATGCCTCCCAGAACTGTGAAAGCATAAGCATAAGAAGAGAACATCTTTAGAGCCCAACCTTATGCCACGGGTTCCATCAAATGTGCAGAGTCCAATTTGAGAGCAGATCTTCTTTGGCTGTACCTGTAAATACATACGAAGGAACACAAACAAATCCATAAATAGATGCTGACTACACCCATTTTCTCACGTAAGATTTTTATCAGCCAGGGTTTCAGAAATCAAACATCTGAAATACAAGGCCAGTATCACCTCGGACAGCAGCAAATCCATAATGACTTCCCCATACTGTGAAACTACAGCCTTGCATTGCTGGCTAACCACTCCAGAGGCTCCAATGGCATGATTTATCATGGTAATTATAGCCTGAAAAAAATAATAGAGACCACCGAAATATTTTATGCACAAGAAAATTGACAGCAGAATCATGGACCTCCATTATAGAAGATTCTCATTTTTCCTATAAATGCTTTGTATCAAAATTTATTATTTTCAAAGTCTATGCCCCAACTTTAAATCTTCAAACCAACAGGGTAAAAAGCATTACTAGCTTTACATTTTCATCCATTCTGTTCTAGGCAATCAACATAACTTCAACCCAATGGCAAAAAATAGGATAGTTAAACAGTTAGCTATCAAATTGTACTGAATAAGATATCAACAAGTACACATCCAACAAGCTGAAGTATTGTTCATACCGTTGGACCTGCCAACAAGGAAGTTCCAGAATCCGCAATTGCAGCACAACCACCAGCACAATACCCTGAATAGCAGTATCCTTAGGTAATCAGACCATATAATGAGAGGTAGTATTAATCATATGCAAGAGAGCACATATATATAACGACAAAAGGATAATTGTCGCTGTAGATATATACAATATATCTTATTAACAGAGCTTTGCCCTACTGGTATATGTGAGTTTCTATATAAAAAGTGCAGGTACTGAGAGAGAACATACCGGTTGATTTATCACCAACAATGACATCACCCATGTCGAACTATGAACAGGAATTATGATACAACAAAATGAGAAAAATAATTGAAAAATACAGATGACATACATTTAGAACTCCAAGAAAAGAAAAGGTTACAGCCAACAACCTGCCAATAGCCTTTCTGTGTCACAGGAACATATGTGTGCTTGCCCTTGTAATGATTTGGGTCCATCCCACCAAATACAATTTCTCCCCCTTCTTCATCATCCGCATTGCGGTTAAGCCAAAAAGAAAATACCGGTTCCTTGATGAGACCCTGTTTAATCATGTTGTCCCTGTTCAAAATGCAATATGTCAACTCAAACACAAACCATAAAAAAGGTTTAGATGATCAGTGAGAACTAAGAGATAAGACAAGTACCAGACTGGAACAGCACCTCCTACTGCAATTTCTTTGAACCCAAGTCCCAAAATACCATCAAACTTGCCCACCAAAAATGTGATACTAGGCTCCTTAGTTGCCTCGATAAATTCCTTAAAATTCAAAAACAGGAGTGAGAACAGACTCATCACACCATGTAATAACATGCAAATAAGTTGCAAGGCACATCATTACCTGATCTTTCACAACCAGGTTACCAACTTCGACAGCATCAATACTGAAGAAACCAGAAATGGATCCACTGCCATACTGAATTTCAGCACTTTTTCCTGCAAAATTCATCATAAGAGACTGAGTTTCAAAAAATAAAAAAAAAAGAGTAATCACCCCAAATGATAGTTTCCCAGCCAAACAGCTCATGCACCTGCAGAATGACAAGCGATTTAGACTAAAAAATTGTAGCTAGTGCTGCATTGTATGGTTAAGGATTACAATGATGGCATCCCTAGTTCCTAGGATTATAATGATAGCATCGCATCCTTAGTTCCTAGGATTATAATGATAGCATCGCATCCTTAGTTCCTAGCTAATGTTAGCATGTATACACATAGCAGCTCATCATGACAACCACATACCTAAGAAAGTAATTAACATGCAGCATTTCCATATTTCCTACGGACCTAAACATTCTTGATAAAACTTCAATGCACCACATACAAATTAACAGGATAAAATTTCTTCTTATAGAACAAACAGCAAAAAAAAAAAAATTAATAAATTCTTTGTTAGCAAGGAACCAAACCATTCTTCTTGTAGGAACTCGACTTTCCAGAGTTGTACTTGGAATGGAAGTAACATGCAACCTGCATAGCAAAGTGAAACC
>Ga0307508_10003641_pt1 | contig 15444 bp, 14 predicted proteins | sample 9_EM_MG_FD_203089 | JGI IMG/M metagenome (GOLD analysis project Ga0307508, IMG submission 203089) | Populus trichocarpa ectomycorrhiza microbial communities from riparian zone in the Pacific Northwest, United States - 9_EM | ecosystem: Host-associated > Plants > Roots > Unclassified | place...
CTACTTTATGTAGACGATATTCAATTACTCTATGCCGAATCTGCTAAGAGCAGAGCCATTGATGTCAAAGAGTCTCTAATGCGTCAATATAAGATGAAGAACCTGGGACCGGTCAAGCAGTTCCTAGAACTCGAGAATAATCGTCTGCCGGACGGTTCTGTCACACTTGGCCACTAGTCCTATATCAATATGATCCTTCATCGATACGGAATGGAGAATGCGAATATGGTCAATACTCCAATGGATTACAAGACCAGACTGGACTAAGTGTCTAATGACGCCGAAGCCAAAGCTGATCAAGCTCAGTACCAGTCAATTGTCGGAAGTCTCAAGTGCCGCTCAAGCAACTTACCCCAATATTGCATTCACTGTTGCCGCGTTCAGCCGATATCTCCTGAAGCCGTACAAGGTGCATATCATGGCCGCCAAACGAGTCGTTCGATATCTCAAGTCTACCGCAGACGCTAAGCTGGTCTTCCCCGGTCCTGGAGGGAGTTTGGAAGGATTAGTTGACTGTACAGACTCGGACTGGGCAGGCAACTGGCATGACCGGAAGTCTCAAGGTGGTTACATTTTCAAAATGGCCGGAGCACCAATCTTGTGGAAATCGAAGAAGCAGACTGTCGTTGCTAGATCAACAACTGAAGCCGAATACCTAGCTTTCTCGGAAGCAACTCAAGAAGCCCAACAAATTATATTTGTGCATCGAGATGTTACCGGTGAAAAAACTGTAGTCCCACTTATCCACTGCGACTGGAATGGCGCACTGAGCACCATACTCTCTACGATAACGAGCAACAACGCCAATTATATTGATGTGCCTTTTCACAACTCACAACATCTTGACGCTGCTGGTGTTGTCAAATTCACTGATATCGATACTCTCGAGAACTTCGCCGACATTATGACCAATGCACTTCTGCCAGAGAAACATCAATGCCTGACTCACGGCATTGGTTTGCACTCAATTAGATAAAAGGCCTTCTTTTCGCTCGCAGCATCGGTTCCTTGCACTCACCCTGTTAAGCAGTTGCTGCATTTGCGCAGTTCCGATATACACGTTGAGACAAAAGTTTGAGTTTGTTTATTGGATTTATTGGATCTATGTCTTTATTGTTTTCCCATTGTACGGCACTCTTTTTCCTACTGCGGATTTCTCCCTCAGGATTTACTGCAGAGGTTTTAATGAGGCCATCGGGACATTATGTTTTCATCTTTATTTTCATCCTTTCTGGCGTTTCTTTTTGTTGTTCGGTCTTGTTTGCATGCCTGCTGCCACTGACCGCAGAAAGAGGGGAAGTGTTGCAATATCTACTCGTTTAGCTTTGTTACAAGTAGAATCACGCCATATACGTGTATTCAAACTTTTCACTTTTCATGCCTTTCTCTCTAAGACAAGACAATACACACAAGACTTCATCGTTCCATCAAACTTCCATCTTAATCTTGACACATTGTTGTCGAAGATATTCGAGTGATAAGGTGTGTAGATACTCCGTCGCTTGATCTTCTCACCACACCTAGATGACCGCTCTCAATATAAACATGCAGAAGCAAGCCCATTACCCATCACCGACTTGTCCAGATACCCGGGGTGGCATCTTGCCACCTCCGGTCTAGATATCGCCGGTGGCAACTTGCCACATCACCGTAGCGAATTGCTAATTCCGCCACCTGGTGACTTCCGGACGCAACTGAGCGCTGTGGCCTCGCCAGGCCTGGGCAGGCGCTAGACCCATAGATCTGACAATAGTTCGTGTTGCTGAGTAGAGTGATGGTTCCGAGCAGGTGTTTAAACACCTTCTACTGCACAGTTTCGGGAGAAGACATGATGTTGATCTGATCGGGGGGTTTTCGTTCAGTGTGATTTTGCGTAGGAGGAGAGGCGAGATGACCAAGTGGCCTTTTGTCAGCCTTCAGGTGGTGGTTGATTGTTTCGAGCTTTCGTGCATGAGGGACAGTGCAGACTGCACAACAGGATTTATTCCGGCAGAGTGCAGCGGGATGGCCGTAGATCTGGTAGTTGTGGCACTGCTTGCTTCATCCATATGTGATGTAATCGTCCAGTTGACATTCACAGATACAGACAATGAGGTGCTTGCGTCCATTGCTGGCTTTATTGATGGTTCCTGTAAGGTTATGACGACTGTGGAGTTCACATTACGCTTCTGTCGGTTGGTGGGGGTGAGCCATCGTGGCGTCTGTCCTTGAACCAATTGGAGGTAGTTAGCTGAAAGGCTTTGTGATATTTCAGGAATGGAGAGGTGGGTTGGCATGCCATGCAGTAGGCACTGGCGGAACCGTTTTCCGATTTCCACCTTCTGGCATTGTCCGATATAGGAGAGGGCATTTGTGATCATCGTGGTGTAGTCCTCATAGATCAGGTTGTTCAGGGTATTTGCAATGGTAAATATCATGTTGCCGCGGAATGTGACTCGCGCCAAGAGGAATGCAGGTGTGAGAACGTCTTTGTTGTCAACTATTGCGGAGTTAACCCGAAGGAGTGCTGTATCTCCAATGGTCTGCCGTTCGCAGTAGGTACTCTCGTGGTGGATGCCGTTGCTGGAGTTACCATCACCACCCTAGAAGTAGCATGTCACTTCACATTCAGCTTGCGGATACTTCATCAGGATGAGCTTTGGTGGGGTGGGCTTTGGTTTTTGGATCTTCGGTGGTACGGTTTCCCATCCTTGGAGATTGGTGGATGGCGTCTGTAGTGTGACCGCTGCCACTACAAGGGTAGCGTTGTTGGTGGTGGTAGTGGTTCAGATGGCATTTTTGGTGGTTGCTTTCTTCGACATTGTCTTCTTCAGCACTTTCTTAGCCAGGCCTGCGGTTGGTACGGTCGTAGCGGGTATAGGGTGCTGGTTGGTGTGGAGTTGTTGCTGTATTTGGGTAATCCGGGCATTGAACAGGCTGATTTGTTGGTTGAGCTGCCTGGTGGTTTTCTGGAAGGTTGCGGTTATGGACGCGTTGACTTCAGCCATAATCCTCATGTAGAGCTGCTCCATAGCGGAGCCCGTGATGGTCTTGAAATCTGCACCAATAGCAGCATGTTCCAGGCTGAGGAGAGATGCCAGCTGCCAGGTGTTGGCATTGAAATCGTCGGCATCACTGATTGCCATGGGGCTCGGGGCGTGGTGATGAGGGTGGCAACAGTCGGGTACGCAATGCCCCACATCGACTCAATGGCGTTGGAGAGGGTGGGGGGGTCAAAATCGAAACCTGGAAATTTCGGCTTTCCAGCTAATGAGGCTGTGGGCCTGCTTTTGTGAATCGTTCTGACCTTGTTTCAGGCTTTATCAATGGTGGGAGAAGATTGTTGTGGTTGAAAAAGCTGGGGGGGGTTCGGGAGAATACACTTTTTATTTCTATTCTGTTTGAGGACTTCAGCCTATATGCACTCCACCGTGTCATACCACCCCGGTGGGGCTTCCATCTTTCCAATCGGCCAAACATAAAATCACACACGTGTGAAGAAATCAAAACAGAAATAGCAAGTGGTGTGCGACAAAGGACAAGGAGAGAGGGTGGATTGGTCAAGTAACAGTAAAAGGGAAAATTCCACCACCACCTATCCACCCCATCATCCTGTCCATGATTTATCATTTCATGGTTCGAAGTGGCCGAAGTCTGGCTTGGGCAAATCCGAGTCCGAGGCTCCATCTCCCTCCAAGGGTGTAGGCTGTCTGTCATAGGAGATGTTTTTAGTGTGGCCGAGTCCAGTAGCTCGTAAAAGGTTTCGTAGGCCCAGCCAGTTTGCCTGATTCGTGACGAAGGTGAGAGATTCCAGGTCGCCACAAGTTGTGAGCTGCATCCGTGAGCGTCGCTGCGCGAGAAGGGTACAGTCTTGTAGGAGGTGGTGGGAGGTATGCAAGTCCTGTCCACATGGACACAGGTCAGCAGTGTGGTTCGGGTGTGGATCCGAGGGTGATCTAATGCTGAAAACCCGCCAAAGTGCACGTGTGTCTGCCCGGTCAACTCTGTGCAGGTGAGTTGGGAAGGTAAATGATGGGTTAGAGAGAGCTAGTTCCTGTTTCCAGTGCTGGAGGAGCTGAGATCGCGCCTGCGTCTGCAACCAAACTTTTGTGGTGACGGCGTGTTGACATGGGGCTGGAAGGGACGTTCCCATTTTTGCAAGTGTATCGGCATGTTCGTTTCCCATAATGCCGCAGTGGGAGGGGCGCCAAACCACACTGACTGTCCAGCCAAGTGATCAGAGTTGTACCATGCATTCGAGAACGCAGTGTGCATATTCATGGTTGTCTTTGTTGAAGTGGAGTGTATCAATTGCAGGCTGGTTATCAATGCAAATAAAAGGTGTGGACTAGGGGATGGTGGTGGTGAGGAGAGCTGTTGTCGCTTCCTGCACGGCGTGCAGTTCGGCATCATAGACTTCTGCCTGGTTGCCAAGATGACAGCTTCCTTCTTTGACTCGAAGAGTTGCTGATTCCCAACCTTGTAGATTACCCAACCACATCCAGTCGCCCCACTGTCAAGCCTATAGCCAGCAGTGTATATAACAATGGTGTGGTCAGGAAGTGAGCGGATCCAGTTTCCGTGCAGTTCTTGGGAGGATGTTGTTTTGTCGGGGTTGGGAGAGGTGGTTTTCGGTATGCCCTCAGCAGTGGATGTGGAGGTACGATCTTTGAGTTTTCCAACGATCAGGTGTCTGCTAAGGTCGTAGAGGCGGTGAAGACCGGGAAGGTGCTTGGGTGCTACTTGTTCAGGATGTGGCCGGCCGTGAGCGTGATGTGCAGGTAGCAAGTGGGGTCGAATTGCAAAATGTACTAGGAAGAGAGAGTCGTGATACGCCTCCATTAGGGGAAGGTGTGCCAGCGTGAGAATGTTGGTAAGTCGGGTGTTGTAAGGTAGGCCTGTAATCCACCATGCTATCGCATTACAGGTGCATTTCAGTGTGGAAGTTACCATCGGGGTACCACTCCATCATGCCGGAGATGCCCCGAACATCACTGGCAGTATGGCCGTAAATGTCAGGTGGTGTGCAACATGCGCCGGGATACCTCGTGACCGCTGTCATAGGAAACTAAGGCTGCCGAGTAGCTGGTTTCCTTTATTGGTAGCCATAGATGCGTGGTAGAGGAAGCTGAGAGATTCGTCGATTTAAACGCCCAAATATTTGATCTGATGTTTTGGTATGATGGTGGTATTCATGACTCTGAGGGTAGGATGGGAGGAGAGACTGATGTTTTTGTGTTTGCTGTTGACGCGGAGGCAGTAGAGGAGTTCTGATTTGCTTGGTGCGAATGTAAGTCCAAGGTGCAGGCCACGGTGGAGGTGTTGATTGGTTCTGTCTTCCAGTAGGGTATTGGCTTCTGCTATGCTGTGTGACATCTGTGCCATGCAGACAACATCAACGTAGGATGTATTGGTAGTGTCCGTTGGATAATGGTGCTTCTCTAGCATAGTATTACTGAAGATGAGGAAAAGGATAGGTGAAACAGGGGAACCTTGAGGGAGGCCGCACTGGTAGGGCTGCAGTCTTCAGACTGTTGATCAAAACCAAAGGCAATTTTTCGATCCGTATTGAAGGCTGATATCCATTTGGTCAGGTACATTGGCAAACATCTTTGCTGCATAACTTCTTGCAGTGTTGATGGGTGGACCTGGTTGAAGACCCCTTCGATGTCGTGTGTAAGAACAGCTGGACGCGGTGCACCATTCTTGGCTGTCTTCTTCTTGCTGATGGCAGTGGCAATCGGAGTAAAGGTACGGAGGAGTGCATCCACTACAGAATTTTCTGGCTGTGCACCCATTTGGGAGGGGTGGGTGGCGCAACATCTGGGAGCCGCGCTGGTAAGTCTTCTGGCCACAATTGACTCCCGCAGTTTCCCAAAGCAGGACTGTGGCGAAATAGGCCGGTAGGACTTCGCGTGGGCATAGGATAATTTGCCTGGTTTCGGAATAATGACACAGTTGGCCACCTTCCATTCTGGTGGGTGGGCCGTGTGAACCAAGCAAGCCTCAAAGAGGAGGGGAAGGATTTCGGGTGCCGATTCGTGAAGGTGATGGAGTGTAGTGTAGCTAATTCCATAGGGACCGACCGATGTACCGTACTTCAGATGCGTGATAGCAAGAAACACTTTGCCAGTGGTCACTGGATAAGTCTGTTGATACATGTCGAGTTTCGAGGTGAGAAAGTTGGGTGGCAGCAGTTGGCGGGGTAGGTTGTTGACAGTAGGGAAAAGAGCATTCCGCAGTGAGGCACATTTGGCCTTAAAGTTGGTCTGACCTTCCAGGGGTGGGATCAGGCAGTGGTGCATATTGTGGGGTCGGATGGTTTTCCCAATGTTTTTGGGATTCGAGGATTGTAGCTGCTTGATACGGTATTCAGTCTTGGCTGACCGTATGATGGCCTTCCAGTGTTGGTGTTTCTTCTGGCTGTCTTCTTGGTTTACTGAAGAATGGTTGAGTCGAGCCCGTCGGTCGGCCCTCTTGACAGACTGTTTTGCAAGCGTGAAACTGTGATTCCACCATAGTGCCTTAGGCTTTCTCTAATGCCCTGAGGGCACTACCACATTGATGGCGTCGTGGAGTATAGTTGTGACATTAGTGACGGCTCGCAAGGTGTCCTCTTTACCTTGCAGATTCGACATATCGATACATCAGGAAAAAATATAATTCTTACCGGAGCTACCGGAACTAGCGAAGCTTACCGGAGCACCGGGATTGAAAGATAACTTTGTCCTTCGATAGGCTAGGGAAGCTAAGGACGCTACTACCACCTTACCGACGCGCCCACCACCTTAGGGGAGCTAGGGATGCTAGAAACGCTAGGAAAGCTAGGGAAGCTACGGACACAACCACCAACCTTACCGACGCAACCACCAATCTTACCGACACGCCCACCACCTTAGGGGAGCTAGGGAGGCTACAGACGCTAGGAAAGCTAGGAAAGCTACGGACGCAACCACCCCACTTACAGGAGCTAGGGAAGCTTACAGGAGCAACGAGTGTGCTCTGGGAGCAGTTTCGTACCCGCAATTACTACAGTTACAATGCTACTACACGCAGTTGACTATGCTCTTCGATCACAAAATAATTATTATATTTAAAATCTATATTATACAACGAAGTCCAATGTCTCAAACGCCGTCTGCTACAGTGACGAATAAGGGCAGACGACGCAACCCAAATGAATGTAAACCATCAATACATAACAGCGCGGTTTTGATATGCGTACAAACGTATGTCAGCGATGGCTACAGCACGCGAGAAGTGCATACGAATGTAGACAGTGGTAATGACGGCAGGCGCGCAGCATGTAGGAATATAGGACAGCAGTGCGTACCAACGAGGTTCTGCAACGCGTACGAATGCAGGTCGATGATATAGATGGCAGACGAGCAGCGCGTACGAATGTAGGACAGCAGTGTGTACCGACGAGGTTTTGCAAAGCGTACGAATGCTGGTCGACGGTGTTGATGGCAGACAAGCAGCGCGTATGAATGTAGGACAGCAGTGCGTACCAACGAGCTTCTGCAACGCATACGAACGCAGGTCGACGATGTAGACGGCAGACGAGCAGCACGTACGAATGTAGGCCAGCAGTGCATACCAACGAGCTTCTGCAATGCATACGAACGCAGGTCGATGATGTTGACGGCAGACGAGCAGTGCATACGAATGTAGCCAGCGGCAATGGCGGCAGACGCGCAGCAGGTGCGAATGTAGGACAGCGGTGTCTACCAACGAGGTTCTGCAACGCGTACAAACGCGGGTCAGCGGTATTGACGGCATACAAGCAGAGCGTACGAATGTAGGACCGCAGTGCGTACCAACGAGGTACTCCAACCTGTAGGGACGCAGGTCGACGATGTTGTCGGCAGAGGAGCAGCGCGTACGATAGTAGCCAGCGGTAATGGTGGCAGACACGCAGCATGTAGGAATGTAAGACAGCCGTACGTACGGACGAGGTTCTGCAACGCGTACGAACGCAGGTCAATGGTGTTGACGGCAGACGTGGAGCACGTACAAATGTAGCGAGCGGCAATGGCGGCAGACGTGCAGCGTGCACGAATGTAGGACAGCGGTGTGTACCAACGAGGTTCTGCAACGCGTACAAACGCAGGTCAGCGCTGTTGACTGCATACAAGCAGCGCGTACGAATGTAGGACAGCAGTGCGTACCAACGAGCTTCTGCAACGTGTACAAACGCAGGTCAGCGGTATTGACGGCATACGAGCAGCGCGTACGAATGTAGGACAGCAGTGGGTACCAACGAAGCTCTGCAACGCGTGCGAACGCAGGTCTACGATGTTGACGGCATTTGAGCAGCGGGTACGAATGTAGGACAGCAGTGGGTACCAACGATGCTCTGCAACGCGTGCGAACCCAGGTCGATGATGTAGAGGGCAGACGAGTAGCGCGTACGAATCTAGGACAGCAGTGTGTACCAACGAGGTTTTGCAACGCGTACGAACGCAGGTCGATGATGTTGACGGCAGACGAGCAGCACGTACGAATGTAGCCAGCGGCAATGGTGGCAGACGCGCAGCATGTACGAATGTAGGACAGCGGTGTGTACCAACAAAGTTCTGCAATGCGTACGAACGCAGGTCAGCGGTGTTGACTGCTTACGAGCAGCGCGTACCAATGTAGGACAGCAGTGCGTACCAACGAGGTTTTGTAACGCGTACGAACGCAGGTAGACGATGTTGACGGCAGACGACGAATGTAGAGAGCGGCAATGGCGGCAGACGCGCAGCATGTACGAATGTAGGACAGCGGTGTGTACCAACGAGGTTCTGCAACGCGTACGAATGCAGGTCGACAATGTTAACGGCAGACGAGCAGCGCATACGAATCTAGCCAGTGGTAATGGCGGCAGATGCGCAGCAGGTACGAATGTAGGACAGCCGTGGGTACCAACGAGGTTCTGTAAGGCGTACGAACGCAGGTCAGTGGTGTTGACTGCATACGAGCAGCGCGTACGAATGTAGGAGAGCAGTGCGTACCAACGAGGTTTTGCAACGTGTACGAACACAGGTCGACGATGTTGACAGCAGACGAGCAGCGCGTACGAATGTAGCCAGCGGTAATGGCGGCAGACGTGCAGCGTGTACGAACGTTGGACAGCGGTGTGTACCGACGAGGTTCTGCAAGACGTACGAACGCAGTTCAGCGGTGTTGGCGGCAGACGTGGAGCACGTACATATGTAGCCCGCGGTAATAGCGGCAGAGGTGCAGCGTGTACGAATGTAGGACAGCGGTGTGTACCAACGAGGTTCTGCAATGCGTACGAACGTAGGTTGACGATGTTGACGGTAGACGAGCAGCGCGTACGAATGTAGCCAGCGGTAATGGCGGCAGACGCGCAGCATGTACGAATGTAGGACAGCCGTGCCTACCGACGAGGTTCCGCAACGCGTACGAACGCAGGTCAGCGGTGTTGATTGCATACGAGCAGCGCGTACGAATGTAGGAGAGCAGTGGGTTCCAACGAGCTTCTGCAACGAGTACGAACGCAGCTCGACGATGTAGACGGCAGACAAGCAGCACGTACGAATGTAGGACAGCAGGGGGTAGCAACGAGGTTTTGCAACGTGTACGAACACAGGTCGACGATGTTGATGGCAGACAAGCAGCACGTACGAATGTAGCCAGCAGTAATGGCGACAGACGTGCAGCGTGTACGAATGTACGACAGTGGTCTGTACCAACGAGGTTCTGCAACGCTTACCAACGCAGGTCGACGATGTTGACGGGAGATGAGGAGCATGTACGAATGTAGCCAGCGGTAATGGTGGCAGATGCGCAGCATGTACGAATGTAGGACAGCCGTGCGTACCGACGAGGTTCTGCAAGGCGTACGAACGCAGGTGGACGATGTAGTCGGCAGACGAGCAGCACCTACCAATGTAGGACAGCAGTGGGTAGCAAGAGGTTTTGCAACGCGTATGAACTCAGGTCGACGATGTTGATGGCAGACGAGCAGCGCGTACGAATGTAGCCAGCGGTAATGGCGGCAGACGTGCAGCGTGTACGAACGTTGGACAGCGGTGGGTACCAACGAAGTTCTGCAACGCGTACGAACACAGGTCAGCGGTGTTGACTGCATATGAGCAGTGCGTACGAATGTAGGAGAGCAGTGGGTACCAACGAGCTACTGCAACGCGTACGAACGCAGGTCGACGATGTAGAGGGCAGATGAGCAGCACGTACATAGGTAGCCAGCGGTAATGGTGGCAGACGTGCAGCGTGTACGAATGTACGACAGCGGTGTGTTCCCATGAGGTTCGGCAACGCGTACGAACGCAGGTCGACAATGTTGATGGCAGACGAGGAGCACGTACGAATGTAGTCAGTGGTAATGGCGGCAGCCGCGCAGCATGTACGAATGTAAGACAGCCATGCATACCGACAAGGTTCTGCAACGCGTTCGAACGCAGGTCGACGATGTTGACGGCAGATGAGGAGCACGTACGAATGTAGCCAGCGGTAATGGCGGCAGACGCGCAGCATGTACGAATGTAGGACAGCCATGCATACCGACGAGGTTCTGCAATGCGTACGAACGCAGGTTGACGATGTAGTCGGCAGACGAGCAGCACGTACCAATGTAGGACAGCAGTGGGTAGCAACAAGGTTTTGCAACGTGTACGGACGCAGGTCAACAAAGTTGACGGCAGACGAGCAGCGCGTACGAATGTAGCCAGTGGTAATGACGGCAGACGTGCAGCGTGTAAGAATGTAGGACAGCGGTGTGTACCAACGAGGTTCTGCAACGCGTACGAACGCAGGTCGACGATGTTGACGGCAAAGGAGCAGCACGTACGAATGTAGCCAGCAGTAATGGCGGCAGACGTGCAGCGTGTACGAATGTAGGACAGCGGTGTGTACCAACGAGGTTCTGCAACGCGTACGAACGGAGGTTGATATTGTTGACGGCAGACGAGGAGCACGTACGAATGTAGCCAGCGGTAATGGCAGCAGATGTGCAGCGTGTACGAATGTACGACAGCGGTGTGTACCAACGAGGTTCTGCAATGCGTACGAACGCAGGTCGACGATGTTGATGGCTGACGAGGAGTACGTACGAACGTAGCCAGCGGTAATGGCGGCAGACGCGCAGCATGTACGAATGTAGGACAGCCATGCATACCGACGAGGTTCTGCAACGCGTACGAACGCAGGTCGACGATGTAGTCGGCAGACGAGCAGCACGTACCAATGTTGGACAGCAGTGGGTAGCAACGAGGTTTTGCAACGCGTACAAACGCAGGTCGACGATGTTGATGGCAGACGAGTAGCATGTACGAATGTAGCCAGCGGTAATGGTGGCAGACGCGCCGCATGTACGAATGTAGGACAGTGGTGTGTACCAACGAGGTTCTGCAATGCGTACGAACGCAGGGCAGCGTTCTTGACTGCATATGAGCCGCGCGTACGAATGTTGGACAGCAGTGCATACCAACGAGCTTCTGCAACGCGTACGAACGCAGGTCAACGATGTGGATGTCAGACGAGCAGCACGTATGAATGTAGGACAGCAGTGCGTATTAACGAAGCTCTGCTACCTGTACGAACGCAGGTTAGCGATGTTGACGGTAGTTGAGTAGCGCGTACGAATGTAGGATAGCAGTACGTACCAACGAGATTCTGCAACGCGTACAAATGCAGCTCGACGATTTTGACGGCAGACGTGCATCGCGTACCAATGCAGTCAGCGGTAATGGGGGCAGTTGCGTAGCATGTGGAATGTAGGTCGCAGGTGTGTAGCAGAGCGGTATTCAAAGCATATGATCCTTGGTCGTTTGCGTTGGCAGCAGACTAGCCGCGCCTACGAATGTAGTACAGCGGGGCGTGCCAATGAGGTTCTGCAACGCGTACGAACGTAGGTCAGCAGTGCGTTCTACCAGTAGGCCAGCGTGGAGGATTAGGGCAAACAGGGCACCGTCTATGAATGTAGGTCAGGTGCCATCGTAATTGAGAAGATCGCTATTGGGATGTATGGTTGTGATTGTGAGAAATACGGAGTTTATTCGCTTTATAACTCCAACATAACTGCCAACCACCTCTCGGGCTGAGGATCGCGCTGTTCATCCTAAGATACCAGCTTTCACCAATGACCCGAGTCCCCCTCCGACTCCAACTCCAACTCCGACCCCAACTCCGACTCCAAAGGCACCCGTTCCTTCTGGTCGTACCGCTCGCTACTCGGTAAATCACCATCATGTGACTCTCTGGTACCGTCTTGAGACCGCTGATTGATGGCGGCTTCACTGTCTGGAATGGGTGCGTCCGAAACCTGCATTCTTGCCTTTCGACTGCGTTTTTGTCGAACTGGAGTCACTGAAACCTCGCGTCTCCGCCGGCGGTGAACAACTATAGGGGAAGACCCACTCTCTGGGTTGTTCTGCCCAAGCTGAGAGCTGCTGGGCCGTCTGCGGGCTCGGGCTGGCAGCGTCGGTGGAAGGTTCTTGCCGGCAGTGAACTGGCTGGCATCTATCCTTTCGTTGGGGTCCCAACTGTCAGGGTTGGCAGCCTGACCATCAGGGCTGACTGCGCCTCTGTTTCTGCGCTTGTCGGTCCTTCCAGGTCGACTACTTCCCTCATCATCGGAAGACAGCTTATCGATCGCGGCACCGTACCGCGCGAGATCCTCCGGCCCAAAGACAACGCTGGATACTGGCAGTTTCCCCTTGACCGTGGAAATCTTCGCTGCAATAGCCTTCCGAATTTTCAAGAGGATGGTGTTTGTTCCATTCAGTGCCTCCCACAGCACTGACAATTTTTCATAATCCGCTGCCAGTAATTAGCTCAGTTCTAGAGATGGTATACGCAATTCTGAGGGTGGCAGGCAAGGCTTGTCAGTTCTAACATACCTCCGATAGCGTCCCAGGTGAAGTTGACCTTAACCCCTTGGTCATGCTCTAGCAACCATGATTGCAATGCAAACAACATCGCAGTAACCGCAAGCAGCACGCCGGCTTTCCCAAGATTCCCAAGCAGGAGGTCCATGTCGTTTACCTTGGATGGCCTCCTGCGCAGGCGTAGAAACAGCGATTGGTATAGAACGTCGACGATCGCAGCATTCGAGAATGGCAGATCCCGCTTCTAGAGTCATATTAGCGACCGTTGGGGTTGTAGCCACAGTACGTACAACGCAATCTTGATGCATGAACCGAAAATCATGAAGCAGCCATGTAATGACTGATTTGATCTCCTGGGCATCCATCCTCGCAGGATCCAAGCCGTACGATTTCAGCATGACGCTCTTAGCCTTGGCGAGTACATGGCTACGCTTGTTGCAAATGGTGTTCTTCATCTGCGCTAATGGTCAGCGCAACTCTGAGGGTTGGATATACACCTACATACCACAAATGTTGACACCGAGCCTGGGATCGGTGGCGCCACCAGTCTCGCTGCAATAGGGTCTTCTAAAGCAGCCGTCCAGAGCTTCTTCGCTAACATCTTTCAGCTTTTAGGGTCTAGAGGTGGCCAAGCGCCGTACCTCAACATATAGAATTCGACATGCTACGATCAGCATCATCACTACAGGAGCAGGGGCTCCCAAAAAAATCAATTAAAAAAATTAAAAACCTGATTTTGGGCAAGTTGACAAATCACCCTCTCATCATCAGTCGGAATGTGCTTCACGGAAAATCCCGAGTGCGCGCGAAGAAGGGATGGGGTTATCGACAACTGCTCCGACAACGACGGCAATTGCGAGTACAACTGTGACAGCTGTGAAGACAGCTTAGGTGGCTGTGGCTCAAAGGGCGGCGGTGATGGCTTCGACAACAGTGATTGTAAACGTGGTGGCTGAGGTGGCCGTTGCGAAGTCCGCGTGTTCATCTGAAGAGTGTCTGAAGTTCTCACGGGAACCTGCCGGGAATGCGTAGGTCGCGCCTATGGAAGCTGCTTCGACTGCGATTGGAATTCTGGTGTCAACGCACTGAACCCCTCTGTAGTGTCTTTCCCCACGGCAGTGGTGTCCAGAGCTCCTTCAAAGCTGCAATTGGGACTCTGACAGTTGGACATCTCGCCGAGTGCTTACCGGTGGATTTTCGCAGGATTTCTTGGTCACCTTCACAACGGGCATCCAACTTTCGGTAAACCGGAAGGGTGTATCAGATCTCGTTCTTTTGGTAAACTGGGCAACTTTCAGCGACTCAGTGATGCTCGACTGGCTAGATTGGGACATGTTGATGTCTACAGTTGAGTCGGATGGTTCTTTGAAAGTTGGAGTTGGATCGATCGTAGGAGTAGAAGACGTAGTTGTGAGGGTTGCGAATACGGCTTGCAGATAGGAAAGAGTACGACTCAAATACATATCGTTTTCCGTTCGAAAAGAAAGGGGCCGGCCATTAGTATCGTGGGTCCTACAGCTTTGGCCCCACCCATCAGCGATATGATCTCGTCCAGCAAGGCACGAGTGGGTCTTGCTCAACGAAGCCATGGCTTCGTCTCATAGGATTGCAACGACAACTCTAGGAGCTGGAGAGAACGTCGCCAGAGCACACAACGAGATACCCGGAACTGAAAATAGGGAAAGATACCATTCAAAAAACTCTGAAACCCAGAAAGATCGCCCAACTGTAAATCACCCAAAACCCCAAAAGAAAGAAGCCAAAAAGATATCCTGAGATCCGAAAAACCCAACCCAAAACAAAAAAAAAGACAGTACCAATATAAGTGTACGAGCAACCCTCAGAGATGGTGGGGCAGCTCACGCACAGAGCTCTCGGGTGAAAGATCCACTGGATACGAGAAAGCCAACCACCCTAACACAAGACGGTATCCAATAGCCATCCCGGGGGGGGGGAGGGGCTCATTTGCAGTGCTTTTCGTCGGAAGCCACTTCCCGTGGGAACGGTGGGTTTGCGAATATCGCTGTATTCGCAGGATCCGCGACGAACGCTCTGTACACAGCGTCGTTACGCCCCATGGCAATATATCGAGTTTTCTCCTGGATGTGCTGGCTCACATTCATCCGTGGCCGCCAGCAAGCTTCTGTTGGGAAGCATAAGTGGCCCGCCATTGAAATCCCTCCCCGATAGTTGACCCCATTCGCCCATGCCAGGAACTTCCAGAGCATCCACCAACTGTGGCGTATCGGGCGGCCAAACCGGTTCAGGCCGCGAATGTACCCCTCGATTATCCACGGCTTACCAACCCGTTTACGGCTCTTGGAGACGACCTCATAAGCTTCAGAATTGTAGGGGTATTCCTCTACTTCGGGATGTGCATCGTAAACCAGCGCATGCTAGTTCAAATGAGGCATAAGTCCCTGCGTAGGAGAATCGGAGATCTTACTGGCCAGCTGCCGCCGGAGGTAAACGCCAATCCCAAGAGGGCGGTCAAGGTGCGCAGTCATGGCCATCCAAGCCTTGAGTTGGTCATCGTCGGAAAGATTTTGCATACCCCCCTCAGTGAGCCCTGGATCCAAAAATATGGTAGGGAATTTATCTGTGCTCG